>Ga0315904_10004878_pt1 | contig 18835 bp, 12 predicted proteins | sample LakEriMetagenome_6_FD_203529 | JGI IMG/M metagenome (GOLD analysis project Ga0315904, IMG submission 203529) | Freshwater fungal communities from buoy surface, Lake Erie, Ohio, United States - Buoy 12 MA120 | ecosystem: Environmental > Aquatic > Freshwater > Lake | place: USA: Lake Erie, Ohio...
GCGAGTCGGGTAGAGCCATTGGGGACAATGGCTCTGCCGGGGATGCTGGCGTATGGTAGATCGATTGTCCCCAATCGATCTGCGTCTGAAGCCACCGCAACCCGGTAAAGCCAATAGCCGAAAAACCGGCAAGACGCCGCCGCTAGCGCGTCGGGTAGAGCGATTGGGGACAATGGCTCTACCATGGATCCTGGCGTATGGTAGATCGATTGTCCCCAATCGATCTGCGCCTGAAACCACCGCAACCGGGTAAGACCAACAGCCGAAAAACCGCAAGACGCCGCCGCTAGCGCGTCGGGTAGAGCGATTGGGGACCATGGCTCTACCATGGATGCTGGCGTATGGTAGATCGATTGTCCCCAATCGATCGGCGCCTGAAGCCACCGCAACCCGGTAAGACCAATAGCCGAAAAACCGGCAAGACGCCGCCGCTAGCGCGTCGGGTAGAGCCATTGGGGACAATGGCTCTACCATGGATGCTGGCGTATGGTAGATCGATTGTCCCCAATCGATCGGCGCCTGAGGCCACCGCTACCCGGTAAGACCAACAGCCGAAAAACCGCAAGATGCCGCCGCTAGCGCGTCGGGTAGAGCCATTGGGGACAATGGCTCTACCATGGATGCTGGCGTATGGTAGATCGATTGTCCCCAATCGATCGGCGTCAGCCGAGAGTCTACTCCGTCTGAAGCGTGATCGCCATGACTACCGGAGCCGATGCGTCACGACCCTTGATCAAGCTGATCTTCTGCAACGGTTTACGCTCCTTCGGCTCGACGCTCAAGTAACGGATCTGACGACCAGCAAGGTCGAACGCAAACTCACTCTTGGGAACATCCACCCGTCGGATGTAGTCCGCAAAATGCTCACCATTGATCAACTCATGATCCTCGGTTGCTCCGTCCCCATAAGTGATCCTAACGATCATGCTTACACTTCCTTCTCGCGTGGCAGGGAATGACCATCCCCCAACCCCGCTGAGGAAGTGGATGGCGACTGCTGGCGCATTGCAAACCACATCGACACTCTTGGGCATCTTCGGTGCCATGGTCCCGTTGGGGCCGAAAAGCATCACGGCATTGGGAGTCTTTCCGTCTTGAGGATCTACAAGTACAAACGGCACACCTTTGAACATCTTTGGCTTCCAATCTGGGAAGACCAATCGCTCGATTTGCCCGTCAGGATCGAAGAACATCCCGCGATCGGTCACGGAGCTTGCGACCGTAGCGATCGATAGCGGTACATACTTGCCCTTGGTGGTCAAGAATTCCAAGAGATCCTTCATCTCTTCGCGGTTCATCTGACTTTCGAATCCTTCGGGCATTAGGGATTTTTGGGATCCGCTCAGACGCTCGATATCCTCACGAAGTACAACCTCTCGCTTTCCTTGCACATTGATCAATTCGATCGACGTTTTGCTTTCGCTGGCCATCATTCCGGTCACAACGGTACCATCGGTGGTCTGAACGTTGTAGGTTCTGAAGTTTCCTTCGACGCTTCGATTCGGATCAAGGATATGGATCAACAATTCGTGCTTTGGATGGACAGCCATACCAGTCAATTCCGGTCCGATCTGGTTTCCCAAATCGCCGTGCTTGTGGCACAGTGCGCAATGCTTTTGGTAGACCAACTTGCCATTGGACCCGTCTCCCTTGGCGTGAGCGGCGTCCTGCCAAGCTTCCACAACGCGTTGTCGATCAGCGTTGAGAACTCCGCCGCTGCTTTTCATCATCGCGATGGCTTTCTCGCGGATTTTTGCATCGGGATGGTCACGGAGCAACTGACGCTGGTCGAGTTGCAAATCATTAATGCTCAGCTCCCCGGCTTGAATCGCCGCGATGAGATCCTGAGTGGACTCAGGACGAGCAAGCATCACTCGTAGACTGGCCCGCAGAAATTCCGGCGGCAACATCTTGGCCTTTTCGATCAGTGACTTGGTCAACCCCGGCGCTTTGGAACCGCCCAAGGCGTTGACGATCCCTGCGGAGAATTCCGGTGCCGATTGAGGTGTGATTTTATCCAAAAGGGTTTCGACGACCTTGGAACTTCCGACCTCCAGGGTGACCATCTGCTTGGCTGCTAGCAGACGTCGATCCATTGCAAGGGAGTCCTTGTTGAGGATCCCAACCAATTCATTGCGTAGCGAAGCGATGGCTTGGTCGATCTTGGCCACGCCCAAGGCTTCGGCCAATTGGATGACTTGACCTTTGGAGTCCAAAGGCAGATCGCCCGAGAGCCAGTGCTCGACTAAGCCTTGTGTTGCGGACTCTGGTAGGGTCAATCGGTAGTCTTTGGGCCAACCCTTGGCTAGCCCTTGGATCACCGCTCCGGTGATTTGTGGATTCCCTTTCTGGACGATCAACGATGCGAAGGTCTCAGCGCTGATCTTGTTGCGGGCGGCATGCTCGGCGACGATGGCGATTCGCTGGAGTCGATCCGGCGAAGGGGAGACTTGCGAATCCCGGATCAGTCGAGGCAGGACTTGTCCCGCGTGGGCACTGGCCGCACTGGTCCAGGCGTCCATCAACCAACGATCTTCGGAGCCGGTCGCATTCGTGTCGAGTGCTCCTGGTCCGAGCCTTTCGCCTACGGATTTGCTTCCGGTCGATACGGCTTGGCTTGGGCAATCGGCTAATTTCAGCAACGCCGCCAATTTCAATTGCGGATCGTTCGAGTCCAGCGCGCGGCTATCGAGGATCGCTTGGAGCGTCTCGGCGTTGGGTTCGGCGGCCTGGATGGCGTTGCGAACCACCGCATCGCTCGGATGCTTCAACGCATCGAGAAAAGGGCCACCTTGCCACTTGCCATGGGCGCTGAGGACCCATATCGCATGGATTGCGCCAGGATTCATTCCGATTTCGTCTACTTTCGGATCGATCGCCAAGGCTCCGAGTGCATTGAGGGTGTTGGCTTCTAGGCTGTTTTTCTCGGTCAGGAGCCATTGAGCGGATTTTCGCCAAAACATATTCGGATGCTTGAGGGCCGCGACCAATTGCAACTCGTTTTTATCGGATAGTCCGTTTCGAACAAGGCTGTCGTAGGTTTTGAGTTCCTCGGACGAGATACCCTGCTGGCCGCCATAGACGACGCGATAGACCCTACCAAACCGTTTGTCGCGAAGTTTGGTTTCATAAGCGTTCCCCTTACCGGTCTGGAAGCCTTGCGGGGTTGGATTGTGCTGCACAATGAAATTGTACCAATCCAGATACCAAACGTTTCCGTCGGGTCCGACTTCGGCCATGATAGGTGAACTCCATTCATCATCGCTCGCGACCAAGTTGAATGGATTGGTCGATCGGTACCCTGCTCCCTCTTTGTTGAGTACAAACGCGCCGACGATATGTCCAGTCGGTTCGCATACAAAGGCCAATCGGTTCCACCATTCTTTGGGATAGTTTCGGGCGGTGTACAACGCGTGGCCAGCAGCGGCAGTGTACCCTCCGTGCCAATCGACTTGTCGGACTTTTTCGGTCGCTGCATTGAACTTGTAGCCGTCAGCGATGTTGCTCAATACCTGAGGGGACCATCCAGAGACCTTTTCGTAGTACCGATTGGGGATCGGCATAAAGATGCTTGGGTTTCCGTTGGCGGTCGAACCAAAGATCAGGCCATCTTCGCTGATCCCAAGTCCCCAGGTGTTATTGTTCGTCGAGCGGACAAATTCGAGCTTGGTGACCTTCAAAGAATGCTTGTCGAAAGCGTCCGTGGGTTCTTTGGATACCTCTCCGTCTTTCCCGAGTTTGTAGACCGGTGCGTTTGGGTTCGAAGGAGCCGCATCGATTGCGAATCGCCAAAAGCCTTGGCGGAATCCCTGCTGTCGCTCGCCGTTGATCACGGGTCGCGAATCGTTGTAGCCTTGCATTCCCCAGACCCAGTTGTCGAGTCCCAATTGGAAATTGCTAACACCCCCGTGGGTGTCACCCATCCCCCAACCGGTGATTAGCTCTTGTTTGAAATCGGCGACATCATCCCCGTCGACATCCTTCAAAAAGAGGGTCTTGGTTCCGTCCTGGATCAACGCCCCGCCTCGGACCGGTGCGATCGCTGTGGGAATGCTCATGCGCTGGGCAAAGACAGTGAACTTATCGGCTTTGCCGTCCCCGTCGGTATCTTCGCAGATCCGAATGCGGTCGCGACCTGCCCCGAGCGGTTGGAGTTCGTTGGGATAATCGACGGTTTCGCAGACCCAAAGGCGACCTCTGCTGTCCCAGTTCATTGCGATGGGTTTTCCTCCCAGACCGGCGATGCTCAGATCGGCTTCTCCCTCGAGGGAGTCTTTTTCGCTGGCCCAAAGTTTTGTTTCAAAGCCTTCTGGGGTGACGTAGTGCTTTTGGGATTCGACGGCTGTCAAAGGCATTTGCATGCGGCTCATCGGTTCGGCTTGTCCATTGCGAGCGCCGGGTTGGTAGTTTGGGATCTCCTTGCCCACTTCGGTGAAGCTAAAGGGTGCGACGTCTTTGCGAGCCGCAGTGATCTTCGGGACATTGAACCGACGGGAGTCTTGAAATGCAGGGAGTTTCGAAGGATCTTTTTGGGCTGCCCAAGTGATCCCTCGCGCGACGAGGTTCTGGAACCCTGGATTGCTCCATGTGTCCATGTTATGGCCCCAAGCGGTATAAAAGACTCTTCCCTTTCCATGCGTGCGGACCCAGGTCCAAGGCTCGGCTTTGGTGTCGGCAGCGAGTTTTCCTTGACGTCGTTCTTCCAAGACCGTTCGGTCCTTGGAGTTGTGCATCTGGTGAACGTAGGTTTCGTCCCAGCTTTCAAAGCCGCCGAAGCCTTGCATGATCGGGTGCTGTGGTTCGAGTATGTGGGTTATGAATCGCTCTCCGCCGTGCTCTTTGAACTGAGCGCCGACGAGTTCGACATAAGCCTTCGAATTGCGGAAGCAAAACGACGCGCAGTGAAGCGGCACGAATCCGTGTCCTGATGCGACGTAATCGAGCATCGCCTGCTCTTGTTCGGCCCCGAGTTGATCGATATTCGCATAGATCAAAAGCGTATCGAATTCCCCGAGCCGTTTGGCCGACAGAGAAGTCGCAACATCTTCGCTGTAAGTCACCTCAATCCCGTAGGATTGCATCGCGGGGCCAAGAACACGGTACAGATCGGCTGGTCGATGGTGACCTTGGTCACCCAGGAAGAGCACTTTGATGGGTGCTTTTGTCGCGGCAGCGTCTTGTGCAATCCCCTTGTTTTCCAAGCCGAAACCAAGCAGGGCAGTTAAGATCCAGGCCGCAGAGGCGATCGTTGCCGAGCATTGCACCTGTTGTGAGAACCGAGCAAAAAAGCAATTCGACTTAAACATCGTCGTACCTATAACGGGTCAGGGAGGATAGCTAAGCTCAGGAGGGATACTGGATGCTCCAAGGGAGCATCCACAAGGTTGGTATCACAGCAAGAAACGAACCGAAAAACTATCGGAGGGTAAACTCTGGGAGTTGGACGATTTTGCCACCCTGCTGGGTGCTTTGGTGGGCGCAAAGCCCGACGCAGGTCCAGTTGGCCGAAGTCACCGCGTTGGGCCATGGGTCCCGGTTTTCGACCAAAGCGCTGACGAATTCGTTGACCAAATGGGGGTGCGAACCACCGTGCCCGCCACCTTGGATAAACGAAAGATGGTCGGCATCCTGGATCGACTGGGTGAAGGGGCGGATGGGTTCGGGTAGGAGGTGTGCGTAATCAGGGATTTCGACTTCCGAGGGAATTTCGTGTTCGGGTTTTTTGGCCGTGTGCAAAACGTGCGGTTTGCCTTCGACCAGCGACCATTCGAAACTCTTTTTGGTGCCGTAGACGTCGAAGCTCTCGCGGTACTGGCGGGCCGTATCGAAGAGGAATCGCCAAATATGCGCCGAGATATCGCTGTCCTTGATCTTGATGTGGCAGGATTCGACCGCGTAGGAGTTCCCGGACTTCTTTGCCAGTTCCGGGGCGATAGCCCCCGAGCCGAAGCACGAGACATATTCGGCTCGGCCGTCGACGAGTCCCAGAACTGGCGAGACGACGTGGGTCGCATAGTGCATCGGGATCATCCGCTCCCAGTACTCTGGCCAACCGGCCATGTCTTGGGGGTGTGAAGCGGCCATGTATTGGATTTTTCCGAGTTCCCCTTGAAGGTAGAGTTCTTTGAGGAACAGGAATTCGCGGCTGTAGACAACCGTTTCGGCCATCATGTATTTCAGGCCGGTATCGGCGACGGCTTGGCAGATTTGGTCGCACTCTTCGATCGTCGTGGCCATCGGGACGGTGCACATGACATGCTTACCGGCGCGGAGGGCTTTGAGACTCATCCAAGCGTGGTCGGGGATTGGCGAGTTGATGTGGACAAAGTCGACGGTGGGATCTTCGAGGACCTTTTCGTAGGAAGTGAATCGATTCGCGATCCCGAATTTGTCGGCAACCTCGTGAAGTTCCTTTTCATTTCGGCGGCATACGGCGACGACTTCGGCGTTGGGGTGACGTTGGTAGATGGGGATAAACTCAGCCCCGAAGCCCAAACCGATCATCGCCACCCGTTTTTTGTTGGCCATACGAACAAACCTCTTTAGGAAAGGATAATGCAAAACCCGCTTGAGAGACTCGGAATCTGACAAACGATCGATGCCGGCCGGGTATCGACCTCCGAACATCGCAGAAGAACATCGGGGAATATCGTCTCAAAATTCGAACGGATCTGCCATGGAAAATTGCGCAAAAAACCTAAGCTTTTTTCCCTCTCGTATCGGCTCGAATCTCGATCCAAGTCGTCGATCCAAACGCATCCGTATGGGATAACTGGCCGGTTGAAATCGTTGAATCCTGGGATTATAACATCGAAACTCCCTCTGAAACTTATTTCAGCCGATACCATGACGATCAAGCCCGAGTCGGTCGACGATTATCTTACGCAAGGGTGCGGGCGCTGCAGGCTCGGTGGGACCCAGGAATGCAAAGTTCATCCATGGAGCAAGGAACTTGAGCAACTCCGCCAACTGATGCTCGACTCGGGTTTGGTCGAAGGAATCAAGTGGGGCGTTCCTTGCTATTGCCTGGACGGCAAAAACATCGCTGTCGTCGCCGCCTTGAAAGATTTCTGCTCACTGAGCTTCTTCCAAGGGGCCGGATTGAATGACCCTCAGGGGATCCTCGAAAAGCCTGGACCGAATTCCCAAGCCGCCCGCCTGGTGAAGATAACCTCTTGTTCCCAAATCAAAACACTGAGGCCTGCCCTTGTGGCTCTGATCTCCCAAGCCATCGAACTCCAAGGCACTGGATTCCAATCGCCTAAGCAAACTTCCGATACGATGGAGCGGCCCAAGGAATTGCTCGACGCTTTCTCCAAAGAACCCGACTTCCAACGCGCCTTCGAAGCCCTCACGCCTGGTCGACAACGGGGTTATCTGCTGCACTTCTCCGGAGCAAAACAGGCCAAAACGCGGTCCGATCGGATCGAAAAGCATCGATCTCGCATCTTGAACGGCCAGGGCTTGCAGGACTAATCCTTTTCTTCTTGTGTCGGCAATTCGCGTTGCATCGACCCTTTTTTGCGAACGGGCTTGATCCCAGTTTGGCCGACATCGACAGAAAGCTTACTGGGTGCTTACTGGGTGCTTACTCCGTAGGCACGATTCCCTGGAACGTGTAGGATAAACCGACCTAAGGTTTGGCTACCGACTTGTTATGAAGGCTACGTAACGAATCATGCATTTTTCCACCCCCAAGTTCTCGATCCATACGATTCGCCCATGGCTAGTGCGCGTCGCTATCCTCGGCTCATCCATGGTCTTTTCGGCAAGTGCGATCGCTCAGACTTCGACTGCCTTGCGAATGACCGATATCCACGGCCAGTCTTGGAACGGAACTCTCGAGTCGATCGATCAAGACCAATTGGTCTATCTTCCATCGCCGACCGCTTCAGCCGAGCCGAATTCTCTGAAGACCTCTGAATTGATGCGGATCGAACGCTCGGGCAAGAGTCCTTCGAGCCTTGCCGATGCGGTATCGGCGAATTGGAAGGTCCGGCTGAGCGATGGCACTGTTTTATCCTTACAGCAGATTGAAGGCAAAGAGAAAGGCTGGATGATTCGCTTGGCCGACGGAGTGGTCCGCTCGGGGTTCGACGGTGAGCTCAAGTCGCTGAAGTTCAAGAAGCTCGACCCCAAAGCCCAGGAGGCCTGGGAAGCCTTCGAGCGTGAGGAACTCAAATCCGATGCCTTGATCGTCGTACGGCCGGGGGGAGCCCTCGACCGCGTCGATGGTCTGGTCAAAGAGATCAAAGATGGCAAAATCCAATTCGATGTCGATGGACAAATCGTCGACGCATCGATCGACCGACTCGCTGGCGTTCTGTGGTATCGAAAACCTCAAGAGCCCAAAGGGCAGGGGGCCAGCACCGCCGGCTTTGTGGTCCAACTGCTCGAGGGCAGTTCGATCCTTGCGGATCGGGCAAAGGTCATCGGGACGGAACTGGAACTCGGAGGCAAATGGACCAACGCGTTGCGAGTTCCGTTGGATTGGCTTGAATCGATCGATTGCGGCTTGGACAAAATCGCTTGGCTTTCGAGTCTGACCGGCCTCGATGCTCGTCCTACGAGTCGAGGTGGCTTTGGAGAATTCGACGCGATCTTAGCCAAGACCACCAAGCCCAGATGGATTCGAAGCGAGTTTGGAACCAACCAGGACCTTCTGTTCCCTGGACCAGGCGAATACCTGTTCCGAGCACCAGCAGGGATGACCAAACTGCAAGCTCGTATTGAACGATCCGAGGAGTCTGAATTGCGTTCAGCGATCCAGGTCGAGGTATGGGTAGACGATCAAGTTGCCTTGAGGAAAGAGATCGGAGCCGATGAGCAAGGGCTCGATTTGGAGGTTGGGATCGCCCAAGAGAAGAAGATCAAATTGGTGCTAAGCAGCAAAAGTCCACTGCATCTCGGGACCCGCGCACTGGTAAAGCAAGCGAAGCTTTTGAAGTGATTCGAGTGGCTTGAGCCAATCCAAAAGGATATGGTTTGAAAGTTTCATAAAGGCTCGCATCCTTCCATCTGGATCGCTTAGTTCAAGCATGCAAAGCTTGCCGACAGGATAAAGAAAACAGCCCTGTGGAAATGTGCGTTCTGGCTAAATTTTTGACGCTGGAAGCCGATAGTAAGGCTTGCCTAATCAGGCGCGTCAACTCACAGCAGCAAGGGATGAGAAATTGCCAAATTTGAGCAGTGTTCGAGATCTGGTTCTGGAGGAGCTCTGCCGGATGCATCAATTGCTTCCGAACGCCTTTCCCATGACCGAGGAGTGTTTGGTGAGGCAAGGAAGTCCGTGTGGTGTTTTTTATTGTCTGCATGGTCCACGGAGCGTGCGACTGACGGCGGTCCTCGATTTCGCTTCGGCACGTGTTTTGTTCTATGACTCGACTGGGCAGCGCTCAGGGATGCGATGTGTCAAGGACATGATTCCGGTAGCCTAGCGAAGGATCAGGGACTCGCGATGCGACAAGCAATGTACGGAAACAAAAGGAATCATTGAGATCATGTTGATTTTGACAAGAAAAGAATCCGAAAGAATTTACCTAGGAGACGATATCGTCCTGACCGTCGTTCGCATCGGCGGTGACAAGGTCCGGATCGGGGTCGAAGCGCCCTCGGATGTAAGGGTTTTGCGATTGGAGTTGAGCGAACCGGACTCCCAAGGTCCCGTCGATGGTCAACTCGATCGCAAACGGCCGTCGCAGGCACGCACCACCGACGGGCGGCACTCCCAGCCCCGAAAAGAACTCGGAAGACAAGAGCCTGGCAGGCAAGGACCCAGGCGACGGGCTGCTTAGCTCGTTTGTCTAAGGAACAATCAAGGCTTGATAGCGAGCCGACTGAAACCATGACGGGCGCCGATTCGATGCACCAACAAACATCGAGTCGGCGTCTTGTCGTTTCGTGCTCCAACACTGTTGGCTGGCAGCATTGATTTACCTGCCGGCATTTAGCCTTGCAGGACCCCTTGGACCACCCTGCCGTGGACATCGGTAAGTCGATAATCGCGGCCGCTGTGTCGGAATGTCAATCGTTCGTGATCCCAGCCCATCAGATGCAGGATCGTCGCATGGAAGTCATGCACATCGACCCCGTCTTGGTCGACCCGAAGCCCGTGCTCGTCGGTCGAACCGTAGACGATCCCAGGCTTGACGCCTGCTCCGGCGAGCCAGGAGCTAAAGGCCCAGGGGTGATGCTCTCGACCTTTCGCGTCGGCGGTGTTGTTGAATGGAGTTCGTCCAAATTCGGTGGTCCAGACGACCAAGGTGTCCTCGAGCAAGCCGCGTTGTTTGAGATCCTTAAGCAGTGCGGCGATCGGTTGATCGACGTTCTTGGCCAAGGGCTCATGGGTCATCATATCTCCATGCGCATCCCAGTTCCCCGACGAGCCGGTGTCGATCAACTCGACGAATCGGACCCCCTTTTCGATCAGCCTTCGGGCGGCCAAGCATTGCCAAGCAAATCCGGTGGTCTGACCGGGCTTGAGTCCATAACTGGTCAGAGTCGCCTCGGATTCTTGGCTCAAATCGAAGACTTCGGGGACGGCCATCTGCATCCCAAATGCGGTTTCAAACGTTTGAAGACGAGTCTTGAGGTTCTCATCGGCGCTTCTGGAGGCCAAGTGATCCGCATTGAGTTTGGCCAAAAATTGCAGTTCGAGCCGTTGTTTGTCTTGGGGTACTCTCGGAGCGATGTTGCTGATCGGCTCGACCCCTGGAACGACGAGGGTTCCTTGATTTGCACCTGGCAAAAAATCGCTGGCATAGACCTGCGTACCGGCGTAGGTCTGTTTCGGCGCGATCACCACGAATCCAGGTAAGTTCCTATTTTCCGAACCGAGCCCGTAGGTTACCCAGGAACCAAGACTCGGTCTGGATTGCGTGAAGGAACCGGTATGCATTCCGAGCGTTGCGTTGTAGTGGTTCGAGTGCCCCGTGTGCATCGAGCGTATCAGCGCGATGTCGTCGACGCAGGTGGCTACGTGGGGAAAGAGCGTACTGACCTCGGTGCCGCACTGACCATGCTTGGAAAAATCCCACTGCGGACGCTTGAGAAAAATCTTCTCGTACCCCGGCCGATCCTTGATCTCCGGATGGTCTGCCTGGATCTCTTTTCCATGATCGCGCGTCAAGGCCGGTTTTGGGTCGAAGGTATCGACATGGGAGACTCCTCCGGTCATAAACAGGAAGATCACCCGCTTTGCCTTTCCCGGAAAATGGGGCGTTTTGATTGGGGAGTCGGGCCCGAGTTTTGAACCTTCGTCGGCCATGAGTTGCCCGAGGATCCCGGAAAGGAGCATCGAGGAACCGACGGCCGAGCGTACGAACTGCCTACGATCCTTGGGGGACTTCCATAACGCGTTCATCTGCAACGAGTTCATCTGCGGGTTTCTCGGGGACATTTTCTCGGGGACATTTTCTCGGGGACATCGAGGTGTTTAATCGATGAAGTGGAACTCATTGCTAGCCATCAGCATACGAATGGCTGCTGCCCAAGCGTCGATCGGCGGGCCTTCATAGCCTTCGACCAGGGCGAGCAAGGCTTGGGTTTGCGTATCGGTGGCGGGACGTTGAAGGATCCGCTGATAGATCGACTGAACATTGGCCGACGCTGGTTTGCTGGTATCGAGCATTTTGGCGATCGCAGCGGCCTGTTCGTGAAAGAAAGGATCGTTCAGGTAATAGAGGGCTTGAGTCGGCACCGAGCTTGTCTGCCGGACAGGGGTGCTGGCATTCGGGTCGGCACCGTCGAAGAGAGCAAGGAACGGATGCCTGCGTTGACGTTGAACCATCATCATGGCGCTTCGACGATTTGTCGCATAGACGGCGTTGAACGGATCGTGTTGAGAGAACGTCCAGGTCGCAGGGGCTGGGAAAGGATGCTCTTGGCCATAGGAACGATCAAGATTCCCGCTGCAGGCCAAGATGCTATCGCGGATTTCCTCAGCCGTCAGCCTTCGACGCGGGTAGTGGGACAAAAGTCGGTTCTCTGGATCGGCTAGCATCTGCTCGGCAGTGGCGCTCGAGGAGCGCCGATAGGCGTTGGTGTTCATAATCCATCGATGCAACTGCTTGATGCTGTATCCGCTTTTGACGAACTGGGCTGCGAGCTGGTCGAGCAATTCCGGATGGCTGGGCTGATCCCCCCTGGATCCGAAGTCGTTAGGGGTTCTCACAAGCCCTTGACCAAAATGCCACTGCCATACTCGGTTGACTATGACACGAGCCATCAGAGGGTGGCTTGCGATCCAATCGGCCAATTCGATGCGGCCACTGGCTTTGGGATCCTTCAACGGATCGCCTCCGAGGATTTCAATCCAGCGTCGCGGGACGATGTCCCCGGGTTTTTCCGGGTCGCCTCGCAGGTGAACCCGAGCATCGGCAATGGTTCCTTCGACGGTTGCGTAAGCTTCAGGAATGACCGGCGAAGGTCCAGGATCGAGGATGGGTGTTTGCAGGATCGCAGCCATCTGCTCGAAGACTTCTCCTGCCTTAGGGGCTTTCCAATGCTCGACGGAAAAGGACACCCCATCGAGCGCAGCAGGGTGGACGTCTTGTACGAACCCATGGACTCGAACTTGACCCTCGATCGGGCTGACCCAAACCAAACTTACGGGTCGCTCAGGACCCGGATGCACAAAAAGAGATTTTGCAGCAAGCGAAGTCCAAACGTTCGCGGGTGAATCCGAGACGTTGGCAAACACCGAGGGGAGCTCGCCAACACTCCATGAGCGAATATTCGCATTGCCGCCGTTGCTGGTCCGCAGTTCGACGAGCAGCTCCGGGGATTTGGTCGATTCTGCGTAGTACCAACTCGCTCGGAGATCCTGGCCCTTTTTATCAACGCCCTTCGATTCGGCTTGTGTTCTGGGACTTAGTTTCTGGAAACTCGTGGCCGAAAAATTGTCGACCAGCGCGTCGGAGGACCAGACACGGGTGTTGTCATCAACGCTGTTGTCGGCGTTTGGGTCGCTACCGATCGCTTGGATGATTAGTTGCACCATGGTCGAATCGGCACCGTGGTTTCCTTTGGGCGAGACGGTCAACTGAATCCACTCGCCGGGTTGAACATCGATGGTTTTGGACCCCCCTTGGCTATCGAAGGGGACCTTGGCTCCCTCCGAGACGTCGGCTTGGAGAATCGCAATGCGGTCGGTCGGGTCGAGTTCGCTTAAGTACTTTCTGGCTTGTCCGAGCGAGGCTTGCTGGCTCTCCTTGGCTTGCTTGGCTAGATCGGCTTTTTCCTGCCAAGGCTTCCTCAGCGTTTCGATTTGGGATGGGCTTAACAGAGGGACCATGTCCTTAGGCTGACCCTTGGGCTCACATCCGGGGAAGGAGTATTTGGAACTTGCCAAAATACCGTACAGGGCGTAGTAGTCTTTGGCCGAGATCGGATCGTATTTGTGATCGTGGCAACGGGCACAACCGATGCTAAGGCCAAGGAAAGATTTGCCGAGATTATCGATCATCTCCTCGTAGGTCAGATACATATCTTTGTCGATATCGTGACCAAATCGCCTTGCAATCGCCAGATAGCCCGTGGCGATGATTCCATCTGAGGTGTTTTGGTCCCCGGCGATCTGATGTCGAACCATCGCGTCAAATGGCATATCGCGATTCATCGCGTCGAAGACCCAATTGCGATACCTCCAAGCGTTGACAACTGGTCGATCGGTGTTTTCCCCCGCGGTGTCGGCATAGCGGACCACATCGAGCCAATGCCGTCCCCATTGGACCCCATAGTCGCTCGAGGCGAGCATCGAATCGATCTGCTGGCCGAATCGATCCTCGGCGATCGAAACCGGTGCAGTTCCGAGGAACTCTTGAAGCGTTTCGGGCGAAGGTGGCAAGCCCGTCAGATCGTAGCTCATGCGGCGGGCTAGAGTCCGCGCGTCTGCTGTTGGGCAAGGAACGATGCCCAAGGCCAAAAGCTTTGCGTCGATCTGCTGATCGATCCATTCGGAGCCGAAGGTGTCGATGGGATCTGGGAGAGGTTGGAAGGACCACCAATTCCGAGCCGTTTGCGCATCCATCCCGCCGACGAGGATTGGAGCTTCTCTGGGGTCTGGGGCTCCTTTTTGGACCCACTCGATCAAGGTGTCGATTTGGAGATCGGTCAGCTTGCCTTTCGGAGGCATTTGATGCGTCTGGTACTCAACGGCTTGAATCAACAGGCTCTGGTCCGGGTCGCCTGGCAGGATCGCAGGACCGGACTGACCACCTTGGCTCCATCCCAGTTTGGAGTCCAGCAAGAGCCCCCCTTTGGATTTGGTCCCAGAGTGGCATTCGTAGCAGTGTTCGACCAAGATGGGGCGGACTTTGGATTCAAACCAGTCGTTGGTGTCTTGGGCCTGCACGACCCCGGGGCAGATCGAAGCGATCATGGCTCCCGAGAGCAGGACGGGTCCGAAGTGGGCAAGAACCAGCGCAAGAATTCGTCGATTTCCATTTCGAGAAGAGGATTCATGGATCATCGGGGATTCCGGGTGTTCGAGTGCATTGAGCTAGTCAACGATCGGATATTGTAACCCTTAATAAGATCCTCTTTTCATCCCGGGTCTAGGAATTTTGCTGTAAAAAGAAGCTTCCTAGAAACTGCAAGCCGCGGGGGAATTTGACAAAGTCATTTCGAATCGCAGCTTTGTTGATAAAATCGGAGGCGTGCGGGTCTTAGGGCCATGCACTTGCATTGCCAAAACGGAACAACACGGATCAGATCATCAGATCATCAGATCAAACGGAACGAATCGAACATGAAGAACCTCGCTCTGGAACTTATCGAGGCACAAGCACGATTGCTTCGACGCCGCTGGTTTCTCAAGGAGTGCGCGGTGGGACTCGGAGGTTTGGCTGCTTTGGAACTTCTTGCTGGGGAGTCCTCGGCCCAAGAGTCCGCTGGGCCGCTTGCGGCCCGAGCTCCCCATTTCCCTGCGAAAATAAAGCGAGTCGTCTATATGTTCCAGGCCGGAGCACCGAGCCAACTGGAACTTTACGATCCGAAGCCCGAGTTGGCCAATAGAAATGGTCAGTTGCCTCCCCCTGAATTGCTTCAAGGTTATCGGGCTGCATTTATCAATCCGAACTCGGCGCTGCTTGGGGGTAAGTTCGGATTTGCGCCTCACGGAAAGTGCGGCATGGAGCTCAGCGAGGTATTGCCGCAGATCGCTGGCATCGCCGATCAGATGGTGCTGATTCGCTCCATGCAGACCGACGCGGTCAACCATGCACCTGCTCAGATCATGATGAACAGCGGCTCCCAGCAATTTGGGCGTCCGAGTTTAGGGAGTTGGACGCTCTACGGCTTGGGCTCGGAGTCCAAGGATCTGCCTGGTTTTGTCGTTTTGACCAGCGCCAAAGGTACCAGCGGAGGTGCGAGCAATTACGGAAGCGGTTTTTTGCCTACGACGTTTTCCGGAACACCGTTCCGCAGCACCGGTGACCCCGTGTTGTATCTGTCGAATCCTAAGGGAGTCGATGGCCAAGCCCAACGCGATTCGATCGATGCGATCGCCAAACTCAATCGCATGACCCTCGACGAGGTCGGAGATCCGGAGATCGCCTCTCGCATCCAAAGTTATGAGCTCGCTTCAAAACTACAAACCAGTGCGCCGGAGTTGATGGATTTAAGCACGGAGAGCAAAGAGACGCTCGAGCTCTACGGCGTTAAGGATCCCAAGGAGGCTAGTTTTGCTCGCAATTGTCTACTCGCCAGGCGTTTGCTCGAGCGAGGCGTGCGATTTGTTCAGCTTTTTCACGAAGTTTGGGATCAGCATGGGGATTTGACCAACGGAGTCAAGAACAACGCAGCGGCGACCGATCGCCCAAGCGCCGCGCTGGTACAGGATCTCCAGCGGCTCGGGTTGCTCGAAGATACGCTGGTGATCTGGGGGGGCGAGTTCGGTCGCACACCGATGGTCCAAGGTGGCAACGACGGCCGAGACCACCACAACCGAGCCTTTAGCATTTGGATGGCAGGCGGCGGCCTGCGACAAGGCATGGTCTATGGTAAAACCGATGACTTCGGCTTCAACGCCGTTGAAAATCCTGTCCACGTGCACGATCTGCATGCGACCATTTTGCATCTGCTAGGTTTCGATCACACTCGATTGACCTACCGATTCCAGGGGCGAGATTTTCGACTGACGGACGTCCATGGAAACGTAGTCCGCGATATTCTCGCTTAGCGATCACGATCCAACGGCAGTCATTCCCTAGAGCATTGTGAGCATTGGCGGTAGGCTTCGAAAAGTCCGATTCCTGCGGCGACCGAGAGGTTTAGGCTCCGGACCGGTCCTGTCATGGGGAGTCGAAGGCAATGCTCTGCGAACTCGGTGCGGACACTAGGGGGAAGTCCGTTCGACTCGCTCCCAAAGACGAGCCAGTCGCCGACTGCGTAGCGGACTTGGGTATGAAGTTGCTGGGCGAATTTGGTGAAGAACCAAGTGCGTTTGAGGTCCATTTTCGCGAGCATCAAGGCCCAGGTATCGACCACTTCGATGTCTAGGAACTGCCAATAGTCCAGTCCTGCGCGCTGGACGAGTTTTTCATCGAGCCGAAATCCCATCGGCCGAACGACCCAAAGCTTCGCATCGAGCGCTACGCACGAACGTCCTATATTCCCTGTGTTCTGTGGGATTTCTGGTTGAAAAAGCACGACGTTAAACGAAGGCTTCCCAAGTGCGATTTCGGACATAATGGACCACTAGCCAATTGCAAGATCGGTTATAATTCGTCGCCAAGTTTCGACCCATTGTTCTAAGCATCCATCTTCGATATGCCAATCCCAGTCACCTGCCCAGGTTGCCTAGCAAGGTTCACCGTCAGCGACAAATACGCCGGGAAACAAGGGCCTTGTCCTAAGTGCAAGCAGACGATTACTGTTCCCGACAAGTCGCAGGAAGTGGTCATCCACGCACCGGAGAATTATGGTCCAAAGGATGCGGGGGGTAGGCCGGTTCTCAAGCCGATCAAGCGGGTGGAGTTTACCCCCAACGGTTTTCAGATCGTCGTGGCAATCGGAGTAGCCTCCGTCTCGATCATCGCAGCCCTCTGGGCCCGCTTGTCTGGGATCACACCGCCGACTTGGGCTCTAGCATTCGTCGCGATCGCTCTTGCTTATCCTCTGTGCTCGATCGGCTATACGTTCTTCAAAGATGATGAACTTGGAGGCTACATAGGAAAAGACCGCTTGGTGCGACTCGGGCTCTGCGCGGGAGTCTTTGCACTGACCTGGGGGGTTTATTGGTTGCTTGCATCTTACTTTGGCAACCGAGTGCTAGCGCAAGTCGATACACTCCAAATGTCCATCTTTGTGCTTGTCATGTTCGGACTCGGGATCGCCGTATCGGTCGGATCCTGTGAACTCGAGGTCGGTCAGTCCTTTCTCCACTATGCCATTTACTTTGTCGCGACCCTGCTTCTAGCGTTCCTAGCAGGCCTGCCTCTGGCAGCCCCTTTTTCCAAAGACTCCGACGATGCATCGCTCGGGTTGCCTAAGGGTAGTCAGAAAGTTCTACTGCCGACCCAACCCACAAATCCGCCTGTTCCCAACACGCCCTGACCCTCTTTTTTCCCGCTCCTGCAACCCTAGGTTCGTTCCCCCATCGGAGATCCTCCCCCATGAAAAAGCTGTTTTCATTCGCATTGGCATTGTGCCTCGTTTCCAATGGCGTTTCCAATCGCGTTTCGGCCCAAGAAGCCGACCCATGGCAAAAGAAAAAGGCCGATAGCTTCCGTCCTCTGACCGATGCGCAAAGATCTGCTATCGAGACCGCAGTCCCGGCCCAAGCCGTAGCGGCTCCCAAAAAAGAACGACGCGTGCTGTTGTTCTATCGATGCGAAGGATTCATCCATGGCTCGATTCCTTACGCAAACTATGCCGTAGAAACCATGGCGAAAAAGACCAAGGCATTCAGCGTCGATCTTGCCGATACCTACGATGTGTTCACTCCTGAGAACCTGGCCAAATACGACCTGATCCTCCTGAACAACACCACCCACATGCAGTTTCAGACCCCGGCCCAGCAGGCTGCATTTCTCGATTTCATCATGAATGGCAAGGGGCTCGCAGGTTTCCATGCGGCCAGCGATAACTTTGGCCGACACCCTAATTGCCGCGCCGTGGTAGGTGGGGAATTCGCCGGGCACCCCTGGAACGCCGGTGGAACCTGGGCATTCAAGCTCAATGACCCAGAGCACGTACTCAATAAGTCCTTCGACGGAAAAGGTTTCTGGCATACCGACGAAATCTACCAATACAATCCAGAAACCTATGTAGGGACCAAAAACCTTCGAATCCTCGTGAGCCTCGATATGAACCAAGAGGCCGTCAGTAAGCTCATCAACGATGGACCCCGCGAGGTCCCGGTCAGTTGGCTCCGATCGGCAGGTAAAGGACGCGTCTTCTACACCAACTTTGGACACCGAGAAGACACCTTCTCCAAACCGATGATTCTCAAGCACATGCTCGACGGACTCCAGTATGCCATCGGGGACCTGGAAGCCGACTCGACTCCGACCGATCAGGCCGGCCAAAAACCCATGGCATTGGCACCTGACCAAACCAAGTAGGACGGATCGGACGGATCGGACTGATCGGACTGATCGGACTGATCGGACTGATCGGACTGATCGGACTGATCGGACGGATCGGACTGATCGGACTGATCGGACTGATCGGTAGTGTTTGCCAAAAAAAACAGCTTCCGCTGCTGAAATTCTTCAACAGTCACACAGGGTGCGAGGTAGGTTCCTACGAGGCTCGATGCGCCTCGAAGAGTCCTTTCACTTCTAGCCCTCGTGGTCCTGCAACATGCTCGCGTCGCTGCGATCCAGAGCCG
>Ga0315904_10004880_pt1 | contig 18831 bp, 2 predicted proteins | sample LakEriMetagenome_6_FD_203529 | JGI IMG/M metagenome (GOLD analysis project Ga0315904, IMG submission 203529) | Freshwater fungal communities from buoy surface, Lake Erie, Ohio, United States - Buoy 12 MA120 | ecosystem: Environmental > Aquatic > Freshwater > Lake | place: USA: Lake Erie, Ohio...
CTTCTCATCAAAAACATGTATGGCGGCACCTTCAAACTTGCCATCATCGTCTGTCTCATACATCAGTGCCACAATGCTTTGATCATTGACCTCCAGGCCATTTTGTATCAGCATGTTTTCATAGACCTTCAATTGCAAAGTCCAGGTGTCATAGGCTGACCGGTTGGTGCCTTTGAATGCTGCCTCTGTACCAGGTTTGTTGTCTACAGTAAAGGTCTTTTCTGCAAGATGAACCAGTGCGCCGTCTACGTTTATAGACCTTGTGCCATCTGGGTTTGTTTCCATAAGGCGCTTAACCTTCTTGGTCTTAAAGTCAAACACGTTTACACGTCCTTGAGAGTCAATCAAGAGCAAGTCAAGACGACCCACCACCATGCTGCCTGTCTTTGTGGTACCTGTAATAGTAACCTCTGGCAGAATCATAAAGCCTTTGTCATTAAAGACTGTAATGTGCATAGCAAGACCCCGCGCCATTTCAAACATGGCTTGTTCAGTGAGGTTATCAATATTGAAAGGATACTTTTCTTTGTAGTTCTTTAGCGCGTTGTCAAAGAACTCTTGTGTCATTACATCATAAATGGCAACACCAGATGTAAGACTTTCTACCTGTGCAAGCTCTAAAGCTTCGTGCATAAACGTACCAAACAGTTTGAACGCTTCATACTTAGAAGGATCTCCTTTGAAGTCAGAGGCACCAATAAAGTTTGAAACACTGACCGTCTTTTTGGGAGGCATGCCGTTTTTAACCAGTTGAATGTTCTCACGCAAAAACTCCTGTTGCCGCATGTTCATTTCCATAAGCTTGTCAAGCGTCACTCTTTGCAAAGGTTTCGCATTAAACCTGGCACGCTGAAGCATTGTCAGTTGAGCTTTGGCACGCTCCAGCTTAAACTCATCTGAGCTTTTGCTAATCTGCTCATCTTTTTCTTCAGCTTTCAGACCAGCCAAAAGCCTTTGTGCGTCATAAACATCAGGTGTCTCATTGTTGTTCAGGGTGTAAGCCGTCATAGCGTTACCTTCACCTAAAGCATCAACAAGACGCTTCCACTCAGGACTGTTGGGATTAGGACATGTGTTCATAGATTATAGGCACTTGATTTTTTCCAGGATCTGATCTGTTGGGGTAGAAGCTCTGAGGTTTGCAATCATTGCAGCAGCAGCTTGTCTAAAGTTGTCTTTAGAAAGACGCTTGCTAGACTGGTTGTAAAGATAGTCAACAACCGGTTGTGTGAGGTTCAGATTGTTCATGTCCATAGTCACATTTTTGTTCTGAGAAGCTAGTTCAAGTACTGCAACACGGTCGCCGTTGTTCTCTTGCCATTGCATGGCTTTGTTGGTGGTCATAGAGATAATCGTGTTCTTAGGTGTCACCAGATACTGAGAGCCTTTGTAGTCTACCAGGAGTGCTTTACTGCCAGGAATCGCTGTAAGGTTAGAAGCAGACACTGACTTTTTAGAAGCAGGGCCCTCTAAAGTGGGATTGTAAACCTGCACGGTACCATTACTGTTTATCTTAGTCACTATGAAAGTCTCGTTGTTGAACTTGACAAATTGACCTGGTTCAATAGCTGCTTCTGTCTGTTGTTCTACAGGTGTTGCTGGCATCATGCTGAGAAGCATGTCTGTAGCATCCTGCGTACCAGTCATGTCTTCCTGCGCGGCTTGTGCTGCAGGAGTTGGTGCGGGTTGAGCAGGTGTTGCGACAGGTGCCGGTGCAGCAACAGCAGGAAGTTTTGCTTTGTTAGTTGTGTAAGCAATGTACTTCTCAATCTCTTGCTTAGGCATACCTATAGGTGACATAAGTCCAGTAGATACAACTGCTGGGATAGCCTTGTACTTGGCAATGTTGCCTTCTACACTGGACGCGCCAGTGCCTGTAATAGACCTGAACATACTCTCACCAAAGTTCTGATACGCTACCTGTTCACCTACACCTTGCAGTAAGTATGTGACACTTCCTTGTCTGCTGTCAATCTTGAACATCAAAGGAAACTTGTAAACGCCAGGTTTGCCAAATACAGGTCTTATGCCAAAGTTTTTCCCTATTTCAGTCATTGTGTTTTCATTGACCTCGGGAATTGACGCAGGCTTTGACATATCAAGTGTAATTTCACTTATCACCTCATTGGCTGCGTTTCTACTTGTAGGCGTGTAACCTTTTGTCGCGTCTTTAGATGTTTGACCCATGAAGTGCATCAGAGCACTGCTTACAATAGCAAGACGCTCTGTTTTCTCAGTGGTTGTTTCAGAAAACCTAAAAGACTGCATGAAGCTTTTGTCTTTTGCAAAAGAGAATTGTCTTGCAATCCTGATCTTGTTGTTGTTTGCCTCCTGGCTGGCTGCATTGGCCATGAGCATGAAGACCTCGTCAAAGAAGTTGTACACGTCTGCGTCTGTGGCTTCATTACCTAAGATGCTTTTTACAGCACTCATCAGTTTTACAGGATTACCCTTTGCATTCTCAAGCGCTTTTACAAAGTCATTGATGTAAGGAGAGAAAGGTCGCATCATCTCTGTAGGAAGAAGTTGCAAGAACGAACCTGACTTGTACATGAGACCTGTTTTGGCAAGCTCGTAATAGAAAAGCTTTTTGGCAAAAAGGTTTTCTTTGATCATAAGCGCGTATGCGTCGTCTGTTACATTAGATGCGTAGCTACCTGAAATGTTTGCTTTAGTGACCAGTTTAAGACCTCTTTCTGTGATCTTTACGCCTTTTTCTGTAAAAGCAGCAGCGTCGCCATTTTCACTGACCAATAACTGTAAGAACTTGTTGTCAGGATACTTCTGCAGCATCTGTTCTACTTCGTCCTTTAAATTGTTAGTAAAAAAATATTCTGCTTTAAATGTATCACGCAGGTTTTGATCATCCTGTGCAAGCAGGTTGTCTATAGCCTCAACGCCCGTTGTTCTGGATCCTGGCATCAAACGCTGGTACTGACGAAGAGCAATATAGCTGGTGATCATCTTTGCAATGGTGCTCTTGTCTTCAAAGACCTCCTCAAACAGCTGCTTGACCGGTACAAAAAAGCTTGTTCTTTCCAGAAACAACTTAGAAGACTGCTCATTCAAATCTTGCATGGCCTCAAAAAGATACTTGAACACCTGGTCATCTTCAAAGATTTTGCTTACAGACTCACTTGTAAAAATGCTGTTCTCGCCGTCTTCAGCAAGATCAGTCATGTTTTTAAGTAGCTTGTCAAAAGTTACAAACCTGGGGTTTAGTTTCTTAAACGTGTTCAGAATGCTTCCTGCTCTCTGAACATTAAATTGCTGTTGCGCCTGACTTGCATAGTAGCTGAGAAGAACGATGCGCTGAGCATCTTCGCTTAAATTTTCAACTGTGTTGGTGTCATTGTTTACAGCTTTGACATCATACCCAATTTCTTTAGAAGTGAGAGTATTGCTATTAACCTTGGCGGCATCTAGTTTTTGAGCCTTAAAGCTAAGTGCAATATTTTCTTTTCTCAGTGCAATATCATAAGACTTAGAAAGAGGAGAAACAACACCAGCGTTTTTCAATTCTTCAAGAACACCAGGATTTTCTTTTACCAGTTTTGCAATCTGATTTTTGACTTCTTGATGTAAAAACTTTGAACTGTTGACATCAGAACTGCTGATGGCGTACTTAGTAGCCTGGACTGCTTCAACAGCGTTTTTTACTTCTGGTAGGAAGTTAAACCCAACTGCAAACGTAGGCGAAAGACCCAGTCCTATCATTACAAGCGTGGTGCCTACGTTTTCTTCGTTCATGCCCAATGCAGAAGGTATAGGTTTTTTCATACCATCTGCAAACATGCCCAGGATGTTTCCTATGCTTGCAATAACGCGCTGGTTTTCCTCACTCAGAGTACCAAAGTTGGTGTATTTCCTCAAAGTAAGGTCATACTCAGTCTCCCCTGTTTCTGTTTTGCCTTTCTCAACTGCGTTTTGAAACTGCCAAATGACGTTTTGAGAATTTAACTCAAGTCCAAACTGTGACGCCAGCGCAACAAACTTGTTGATATTAGCTGCAATACCAATACCTGACTTGTATACACCACTGATATTCTTGGTGGTAACCACACCGTCAATAGACAAGTGGTTGTACCCACCACCCATTTGCTTAACGTCTCTTCCAAATTCTTCAGCAATGTCTTCAAAGGCCTGCACTGAAGAACGCTCATTGATATAGAGATAATTGAACACTGCTTCGTTTGACAGAATATCCATCATTGAACGCAGGTTTGCATTCTGAAACGCAGGGCGCGTTACTTTTTTGTACTTAGGATTGGCAAGAAAGTTCTCTAGTGTGACAGGTAGACCCAGCTTTTCAAATGCAGCTAATACAGCGTCGTAGTTCTTGAGCGTATCAACGTCTTCTGAAAGTCTTTCTGCAGTGTATCCTACTAAAGTCTTAGCATTGTCAGAAGGTGTATAGTTTTCACCCAGCGCTTCAATCTTAGAGAGTTCTGACTTAACCAACATACTTACATCATCGTCTTTGCTCATGTACTCCACAAACTCTGTGTAACGACCGGCGTCTTCAGAGCTATAAGCGCTGTAGTCTCCATAGAGTACAGGCTTGTCATCAGCATTAAAGTAATGCGCAAGTGTCTGTCCATACAAGCTGTCCACGTCAAAGTCAGAACCTGCCAGTAAATGCACAAAATGCGGTACAATAATACCGTTCAGGTTTGCACTGTCAATAAAGTCTACAACCTTAAGTACGATCATAGATCGCTTATCCTCTGTAGGAATACGTGTGGCAAACATCTTGGTCAGCTGCTTCATGTAAAACTCCTCATGTTCTTTATTTCTGAACTGAGGTTTGGGTACAATCACTTCTACAAAATAGGTCTTGGTGCCATCCGGATTTGTCTCTACAGACACCCCCAAAGGACGCGTTTTGACATTAGGATACCTGGCAGAGTTCCTGCGGTAGTCTTCACTGCGAATGATGTTGCCATCCATGTCTGTCATTAGGTCATACCCAAAAGAAGACATGTGAATACTTTTAAAGCCAGAACGCTTTTCATCAGTGATATGCTTAGAGTACTGTGAGAAGAAATAATACTCCAGCATGTTACGTATTCCTGGCAGGTTGGGCGAGTGCACCGGTGTACCATCAACATTCAGATCAAACAGCTTAAGCGTGTTTACTGGTGCTCCCTGAGACTCCAAAGAAGTTCTGATAAGGGTGAAGATTTTACCCACTTCAAAGTCGCCGTCCTTACGCAAGATTGTTTTCAAGTTAACTAAGTTTGACTCACCGACGTCTTTAAGTGTACGCTGATAAGTTCTCAGAATAGTGGCAACTTTTTCCATAGATTTTTGCTCACTCTCTGCAATGTCTCTTCCAGAGGCGCGCATGATTTCAGCAATATTTAAAAGGTCTGCAGCTATCAGCGCTTTGGCTTGTACAGAAAACTTAGCTGTGTCTTTGACACCTGATGTTTCTACCTGCAGAAACTTATAGCGGTTGTCAACAGCCACAGAAGACATTTCAAGGTTAATGTAACTTCCTTCTGTAAGCTTTTGACTTTCAGTAAAGATATCAACCGGTAGCAGTGTGGCGTTTTTAGACGCAGTGGTGTCCATCAAGTGATCTATCTGGTGAAACTCCATGGCGTTCAACAGATCATGCAGTATTTTGCGAGAAGGAATAGGCTTGTAGTACTTATGTATCTCCTGCATGTTAGCCTGTATCTGTGTCATAAATGGTGCAGGATCCAAGCCAGCAAGTTTTGCCTGTTGCATAGCATCTCGTAGAGAATAGACTTCTGCGTAAAGCATGTGAATAGTGTCCTGTGCTTTTTTGATGTATTCCCTTTTTCTTTCAGGAGACACAAGAACTTCTTCAGGTATAGCCAACACAGACACATCATTACGATCAATGTGAACCTCAGACTGTTTGTGATACGCATTGCGCGTTGAAGTCACTGTCTTTTTGGAGTTGTTCACAATGTTATTTCTCTCAAGCAATGATATTTCATCTGTAGTAAGCTTGCGATAGTGCTTTGCAATCATTAGTTCTGCAGCTTCAGTACTCAGACGACCCATGGCATCGTGCATATCCATCTGGTGCATTAGTGTAGAAAAACTCTGACCATCAAAAACCTCACGCATCATGTCACCATACTTAATGGTTCTTTCAATACCTGTGCTTGGGTCAGTAATTCTTTCTTTTACGCCGCTCTGTGCTTTAGCAAAGTCAGCAATTAAGATGTCACGCAGGTTTTCAGAAAGCCTTTCATCACCCAGGATCTCATCTGCGTTGTAATAAGGCCCGTACATTGGGTAGGTCTCATGTATAAAAGCTTTGATCGTATTGATATACGCAACTTTGTGATCGCCGCGTTTAGGCGTAGATCCTGCAGCAAGTTGTTTTTTCTGACGCTTGAAATAATCAGAAGGATCTTTTACGTTCATGGCACTGTCACCATCCAGCAAGTCATTTACTGTAAGTGAGTTAGCCCAGAAGTTAAAGAACGCATCTGCCACAAAACCTTCCATGTTTTCTTGTGCTGGAATTTCAACAGGTGCTGGAATTTCATCAGATGGTATCTCTGTGTTTTTTAACTTTTCACCATAGTTCTTGGGTGTTTTGTAATACTTGTTTTCAAGAACGTTTCCTTCTTTTTTTCCATCTACAATAAGTGTAGGCGCAATAAGATTTGATGTATACTTTGTAATGGTTCCATCAGTTCCTTTCTGAACAAAGGCTGCGCCTGCAGCAGTTCTTGTAGGCTGTGAATCTTTTTTTAGCACTTCAAGTTCAACAAGCCTGTCAAGATGTTTTTGAAGCGCTTGTTGTGCATAGGTGTTCAACTGGTTACGAAGTGTAACCATTACATCTTCAGGCAGTTCTTCAAACTTTGTACCTGCAAAAGCCAGATCGCGCAAACCAGTGTTGGTGTCATTAGTGACCAGTTCTGCGTTTGCCTGAAAAAAATCTGGTATCTTGCCAATAAAGTTGTATGCACGCAAGTCTGTGCTGTTAACTTCTGCCTTTGTCACATCGTCTTTTTGATGTGTAGCGTTAAACTTCAAAATCAGACTGTGCTTTTCTCCTGCGTCAAAGACCTGTTTTCTTTCAAGTCTTTTGTTGTACTCACGCTGAATACGATTGTATTCCTGACGCACAGCATTTGTAAGTATGTCTGTAATCTTGAGGTGTCCATCTTTTGTTTCCAGCATGCCGGTGTTGTCAGCATACTGCTCGTACATTGCAGAAATCAAAAAGTTAGTCTGCGATGACTCAAGCTGTGAAAAACTGCGCAGGTAAGTTTGTATCTCAACAAGTGTGTCTTTTCCTTCAGCATCTTTAACAACTTGTTTGTGAGAGGTTCTGTTCAGAAAAGAAAGAAGGTGTGTGATATACATTGACTTGCTGTCAATGTTTTTAAAACTCTTACCAGGTTTGAACTTGCCGTCAAACACCTGGTTAACACCACCAAACATGGCAACGCGGAAGTTGCGCAAGAACAGTTCTTGCTTTGCTTTGTCAGTAGCACTGCCTTTTGGATCAAGTAGAACCCCCATTGCTGGATTGTCTTTGAACCAGTCGTTTATGTACTGTTCAAAGTAAGGGTCTTCTTTCAGTGTCTCCTCCAGTCCTTTTCTTCTCAAAGTTTGCGCCAGACGTAGCGCCGGCGTGTAACTCACAAACCGGTAACGCGACTTGTTTTCTGAGTCTTTAACTGTACTCTGTATACCTTGTGGGTCATACTTGACAATGTAGGCAGCTGCTCTGCGCAGAATTACATTAAAACGATCTACTGGTAACTCTGCATTTTTGTCTTTAGTTATATACCTTGCAAAAGCATCATGATTGTTTGTATTTTTTACAGCCTCTTCAAGAATCTGTGATATGCTTAAGAAGAAGTCCTTTTCAAAATAGATCCCTTCAGCAATCATCTGTTCATGATTGTTGTAGTGATCCAAAACATCCTGGCTAAACTGTGCATTGTCGTGCACCACATTGTTCTGTATTTTATCTATAGCAAGTAGTGACAGACGTATCAAAGACTTGGGTACATTGATGCCAACTTCTCCCATGAGAGTGTGCAACTGAGTAGAAATTTCTTCAAGCTTTTGACCCTGGTTAGAACCAGCACTGTCTAAAATATAGTTGCCAGCATAAATCTTGTTCTTTGCCAGATCATACAGATCTCTAGCAGCCTTAAGATATGCTTCATCTTTTGCAGAAGAAGCATGCTTAGTCTTAATGGAGGTAATGATATTTGTTTTGCGCAGATTGGTGTCCTGAAACAAAACCTGGTCTTTGATTGTGTAATTTCCTGTGCTTGTACCCATGTCCTCTCCAGAGTATGGGTCAGTTTTTTTATTGGTATAGACTGTAGTAGTTATAAAGTCAAGCTCAGTAGTATCCAACGCATCAATCATCATGTTGTAAAGCTGCTGATTGCTTTGAGGCCTACCATTGCTGTCAATGTTTGTAAGCTTTTGCAGCTTACTGTAAATGTTGTCAAGATCATCGGCCAGCAAATTGTTTCCATCATAGCGTGCAGTTTTTGCTACAACCTTAATGTGGTCAATAATGTTATCTACCTCTATGTCTGATGTAACACTCATAAGTACACCAAACATCTGATTGCCGTTGACAAGACGTGGCAGCGTAATGCCCAGTCTTTCATCTACACGGTCATACTTTACCAGTGCCAAAAACCTTCTGATCTCTTTGTTGACTCCTTCAAGTTTGTTGTACTGATTCAATCCACTGTCAAAATCTGCAGAGTCAGTTTCTTGGTCATTAGAACCGGTTTCATCATCTTCATTGTAAACAGCAGGATTTTCATCTGTAATGAGCTCGTCAATTCTATCTGCTGTAAGCGTGTCTTCTTGTTCTGGCTTGCCTTCTACAAGCGCATTAATCTTTTCAAAGTTTGCTTTGACAAGCTTCATCAGGGTCTTTTTAGACTCTTGACCATTGGCGTTGTCTACAAAGCTATCTCCTGCACCGTCATTGCGCTTTACTGAGTTAGGGCGTACCAGATTATCATAGTCAGGATTGCCTGTGTTGTTTAAGTCAGGCAGTACTTCACCCAGCATGCGTGCACCCAACATGAAACGGTAGTTCTTCCAGGTATTACCTAGAACTTCAAGAATCTGATCACGTTTCTCAGGATGGTTTGCAATAAGCCTGTCAAGGTTGTACTCTTTATCCAGAATAACTTTAGCCATTCTGTCAAAGTTTTGCTCAAACGTCTGCTTGTCATTGTATCCTTTGAGCATGTAATAAGTCACCATATTGACCAGCTCATTTTGCTGTTCTGCAGAATTAAGACTGCCAATCCTGTCTGTAATTCCTACACCACCAGGCAAATTTTCAATTTCAACCAGACCTTCAATGATCTCATACGCTGCCTGACCATCATATATTTCAGAAGCCATGACAGAGCCTGTGTAGTAACCACTGCTTACGCGAGAGTACAGTCTGTCAATCTCATTGCTCTTGCCTGTAAACATTTCAATCAAGCGCTTGAGCAACTGCATCAGGTCACCAAGAACACCTTTAGGTTTCTTGTTGTCTGTCATATATTTTTGAAAACCATCTGCAAGAATTTCTTCTGCCTGAAGTTGTTTCATGCGCGTCTTGTCATAGACATAGTTACGCTTGCGTGCAAACTCTTTGAGTGACTCTTCTGTAAACTTAGAAGCATGGACTTTCATTCCAGATACTAAGTCTACAAGACCTGCGCGATATGGATCTGTCATCAGGTACCTGAACACACCGTGAAAGGCCTCATGGTAAACAGTACCTTTACCTTTGATCTGGTTGTTGAGATAGATCACACGGTCTTTGAACATCCCCAGTACAGTTCCATCCAGACTGGAAAGTTCAATCAGTGTAGAAAGGTCAAACTCTGAAAGCTGAAACTGAGGGTATGTTTTCTTTAACCAGGCAACAGCGCTAAGACGTTCAGCATCTGTTTCTGTTTCTACATTGCCTGCCATCATGCTAAACATGGGCATGCGTGGTATATCAATAGTACTGGGTGCTACAGGTTGTTGCACAGGATTTTGTACATGTATCTGCGCAGGGGATTCTACTGTTACAGGTGCTGGCGCAGGAGCAGGAATGCTACTCAGGTTGCTGACATCATTTTTAGGAGTAATGACAAAGCGTCTTGCACCTGAATCCACATGCATGTAGTTGTTCAGATTAGAAGCAAAACGCGTGCGTGCATTAATGCCATTTTTAGGAGTGTATCTTGGTGAAAAAGAAATGTTGGGTACAACATTACCATCTTTTTCTTCACGAAAAAACAAAAACTCTGGCTTAAATACACCATTGTAAGTAAAATCCTCTCTAAGATTCTGCATGAATCTGGGATCTTCACTGGTCTGTGACTCAAGTTTGTTTAGCACCTGATCACGGATTTGCTGAGAAAACCTTTCTTGCGCTTCTTTGACAGCATTGGCAAGATCTATAATTAGTGCATCCACAGAACCTCTGCGGCTCATGACAGTAATTGTTCTGTAAAACTCGTAAAGATCTTCAGGTTTACTAAGATCAAACTTTGCAAGCTCAGGAAACTTTTCCTGAATTTGTTTTACAAGCTTTCCTTCACTAAGTGCTTTTGCAGTAGTAGTAATAATTTTCTCATCAAACAAAAAGTTGTAAGGTTTTTTGTTTTCTTCCATAAAACCATAACGACCATCTCTTTTGGCTGGCTTAATCCAAAACTGCAGCTGTCCTTTTATAGTGGTTGAAAACGCAACATAAAGTGGTTTGTCGCCTACTGCTTTACTAGTAGCAGGTTTAAAAGCATACTGAAAAACATCAAAGTTTTTCACGTCTGTACCTCTGTTGGTACTGTTGGTCAATACACTGCCAAGCTCAAAAATAAAGTTGGCAAACTCTTCCACCGGTGACATTGTAGCCACATTTTCTGCAATGTTGTAGGTAGGAACAGCACCCTCTCTAAACTTAATGACCACGTTCATTTGACGCTGGTCTGTAGATTTTAAAAGCTTTTCAACACTGTTAGAGTTAAGACCAAGCACCTCTTTTGCATAATCATCCATGTTCATAAGCACTGGTTCAGCACCTGGCTGTGGCGTATGCTCTATTCTTTCATCTTTATCAAGGACATCTACCAGCTGAAAATTTGCTAGAACCCCCTGAACACGATTGTACAAAAACGGTATCTGGCGCTCTTCTTTAGCCCCAGTTTTTGTGTTGACAATAGTAAGCAGCTTGTACAGTGAAGGGTCGGACTCAAGTTTTTTACCAAGAGGTGTGAGAGTCTTAAAAGGCCGTGTGGACTGCATCTGATACGCTTGAGCAAACTGCTCTGTAATGTCCACAGAGGTTCTTCCGCCAGCAAATTCTGACATCAAATCATCCTGTACAGAAGCCACAAACTCTTGGTAGTGTTTGGCACTATCCTGCAGTGTTTCAATATCCTGGTCTGTCAACTCCACTCTTTCTGCGCCGGTTGTTTTGACACTAAGGCGCTTTAACTCTGCAAGGTGCCCTGGGTTGTTGAAATCAACCCGCTCAGTAGTGTTGTCAGAAGATACAAATGTAAGATTGTCATTACTGTACAGGTAAAACTTCTTGTCTGTGCCGATAATATTTCCTACAAGCACAAAGCTTTGCTCTGATGCTTTTGGACGTGACAAGGTCACTACTTTACCAGTGCTTTCAGAAAGTAGATATTCTGTTTGCGCTTTGTTTTCAAAAGTTTCATGCTGCCTGTTGGCGAGCTTTGCCATTGCTGGATCAGACTGCGCCAAATTCTGGATACGCTCCACACGCTGATCACCCACGCTGCTGACTTTAACAGCATGAATACGCACCATTGTAAGAGGCTGTGGATGATTGAGTGCTTTAAATATTTCTGCTGTATCCTCAGGATTAACAGGCTTTACACGCAGACTGCTTAAAATGGTGTCCTCATAAAAAATATGCTCACTGGAGTTTCCCTGGAAAGTGTCTGTGGGACGCGACTGCTTGAAGTTTACAATCTGGTCTTCAGAAAGAGCTTCAAGTGAACCGTCGTTACTGATCATATAGAGCACCTCGTTTTCTGAGATAGCTTCTACCATTTCTCCATTGGCAAGAGTTACCAGCATGTTTCTAAGCTGTGCTTCTTGCGCAATTTCAGTAATAGGAATAAAGTCTGAACGCTTGTCCAGACTGGCAAACATGTCACCTATCAAAGACTCAAGGCCATCTTTGTTGTCCTGAGGCATCTGACTGTCTATGATTTGCTGACGCAGTGCCGCTGAAAGTTGCTCCAGTAACTGGGTTCTTTCTTCCAGATTGGCAAAGCTGTGGGTAGCAAAGTAGTTTTTGATCAGGGTTACTATGCCATTGGTGCCTACCAAGTCTGCGCGGTTGATGACTGTTTTGCCACCAAGTGCCTCAATTTTTTTAGTGATGCTGTCCAGCTTGAGTTCTGCAGGCTTGGATATACCATAAAGTTCTGAAAGTATCTTTACATATCCCTCAGGGTTTTCTGTAGCAGCGATCATGCTGCTGACCTGATCAGCCTTGCCTTTCTCATAGTAGGAAGAGTCCAAGTCAGCAAGACCTGCGTAGATGTGCGCCAGGTTATGCACAGAGAGCATCTTCTGCTCTGGAGTCAGCCCGCTTCTCAGAATAAAAGAAGCAGCATTGTCAAAGTTATTATATACAGTAGGCTCCAGTCTTATCAGATCCAGAACAATGCCAGTGTACTTGTCAGTTTGTATTTGACACGCCATTATAGTTGGGTTAAAGAAGAAATGTGCTTATGAAAAGCAACGAGTAATGTCTTGAAGCTTGTTAAGAATAGAAGCTTCTGTGATGGGAGCAGATGGCACATTTCCTGTCTCTACAAATTTACTAAATTTAGTTGGATCTTGTAGAGCTTGCTCTCTAAATTCTTTGACTTTAGCGTGAAGACTTTCTAAACTTGAAAGAGTTAAACTTGCAACGTTTCCGGTGGCTGGTGAGTCAAACAATGTGACCTGGCTTGTGACAGGGCTAACTGCCACAGCCACAGGCTTTTGCTTGTAGTTTACAGGTTTACCTGTGATCAATGCTTCTTTGTTTGCATCTATCAAACGTTTACCATCAGGAGTTTTGTAATACTCTTCCAGTGTAGTAAAACCGGTCTTCTTGCGCTTGTTGTACTGCTCCATGGACTTTTGAAATATCTCAAGTGCTTTGGTGACCATTGCTGTGTCTGTAGTGCCCATAAGCTTCTGCACAAAATCCAGGTCAGCCCTGGTAGTGTTCATGCTCTCTGCAAGCTCTACAGCTTGTTCAGCACTAGAGATTTTTTCAGGATTAACTGCATTGTTGTTGCGATCTACTACGTCGTATCCCTGCTCTTCTGTGCCGGTGGCAGCAAAAGGTGTTTCTTGCTCTAAAGCTGTCTCTTGTTCTGTGACAGCAGTCTGTGGACTCATTCCAAAAAACGCAAGATTTGCATCGTCCACTGAGTCTGTAAAAGTTTCAGAAGTTTGCGAAGGTGTTGCTGCTATTGCGGGAGTTTCCTCAATAACCTCCTCACCATCAGGTCCAACTGTAATTACAGGTGGTAACTCCTGGGCAGGAGTTTGTTCTGCAGGATCTACAGTAGTGCCAGACGTAACAGGTGTTTCAGAAGGTGCTACTTCTTTGTCTATTGCGTCTTTATAAATATTGTAAACCTTTTCTTCACGCTCAGACAACGCTATACCTTGTGAAAGTTTGTTTGCAATAAGATACTTAATTACAGGATCCAACTCTTTAGTAGCAATGATCTCGTCATAGTCCTCTTGTGAGATATCATCTGTGTATTCTTTAGGTGCATACTTGACTCTGATCTCTGCTTCTTTTTTAAGCAAGTCCTGAACAATATCTTCATACAATTTAAACGCATAGTCTTCCTGCTCAATGCTTATATCAGGGTTAGTAATTACTACCAACAAATTCTTATAGTTCTCAGAGTCAACAAGTGCGCTTCTTAAGTCTTCAATTATGTTTACTGCATCTTGTTCACCAGGCGCCAGATCATTAAGAATCTCCAAAGTCCTGTTGTATAAATCATCGTCTAGTTTGTCAACATAGAGAATCAGGTTGAACTTAAACTTGCCATCTACCATACGCTCCTGCATTTGGCGGAAGTTATCAGGGTTCATGAGCACATCAACACTGCGCATGTAGTCTTTGGTGTCGCGGTCCAGGCGGATGTAGTCATAGATCTTCTGAAAGCTGTCACGCATGACCTCTTCAGAAATATCAGTGCTGTTTCCTGCCTGTTTGTTTTTGATGTTCATTAACTGGCGAAACGTTTCTACAACCTCTGGGTCAGTAGGATCAAATGTCCTGTCTACTGTTTCAACCTCATTGCCGTTTTCATCTGTGACAGTCTGTGTTTTGTCAATAGATTTTCCTACAAAGACATCTACAATCTGCTTGCTTTTAACAGGTTGGTTCTCCTTGTCGTATCCTATAATGCTGTCTCTGACCTCCCAGTAACTGGCCCACTTTGACAGCAGTTTTTCTTCTTTAATCTTACTGTCAAGTTGCTCTTTGATGCTGTTTTTTGTGTCAGCATCAAGACCTTCAGCTTTAAGCTGCTCTTCTAAAATCCTGATTTCTGCATACAAAGATTTAAGTTCACCTTGCAGTGATGTAGCACTAGTGAGTGCTCGCAATGCGTAATCTGCACTGGTTCCAATCCCAGGTGAAGACATCAGTTCTTCAGCAATCTGTTTGGCTCTGTTAGCTGACATGTCACCCTTAATAGCGTTAAGGGCAAGAACCTGTATGGCTTCTTCCTGCGCACCGCGCATCAATGTTGCAACGTACTGGCCTCTGCTGCCTTTGTCATACTGTGCAGGATTGGCCATGGTGCTTTTGAACTTAGTGCGAAGGCCCTCAATAACGTCTGAGTATTTCTTAACATCTCTAGCAACAGATTCTGAGAACTCGCTTGCAGATTTGTATTTAGTGTCTTCTAACTTGACACCAAAAGACTTTTCAAATTCTTCTGCCGTCATGTCCTTACCCATGTCTTTGATAGCGCGTTGCAACATGCCTATTGAGTTCGTTCTTTGAGCAGACGCTACTGCTGCAAGTAGTGCGTTGTCGCGACCGTTTTCAAACTCATAGCGCAATCCTTTGGCTGCAGCTTCTGCCTGCTGTTGAGCAGCATCAGTCTGTGCCACAAAGTTTACGATCTTTTCTTTAAAGCTGCCTTCTTTGGCCTGCTTGAAAAGTGCGTTCTGTATCTCAAGGTCTTTTTTGAACTGTTCTTCTGCACGCTTGTAGGGGTTAAGTTCAGGAGTCTTTGCATACTCGCGGTTAATAAGTGCGCGATTAGCAGCTTCAAATGAACTGGAAGCAAGCGCTGTTGGCACGCGAATCAGTGATCCTGTAAACGCGCCCATCAGAAACGTTTTCAGACCTTGCTTAGTAAACTGCTCACTGACACCTTTTCCAAAAGCGTCAGACAGTGAGGTTTCTAAACCATTGAATTGACCGGCGTAGTAGTCACGCCATGCAGTAGCAGATGTTTCTTGAAGATTCTCTTGCAGACCTTCTGAGACTTCAAACTTCAAAAAGTCCTTAGTAAAAGCTTTAGAGAACTGCCAGGCAGCTTCTTTTTTACCAAACTCTCTGGCAACCTTTCCAAGTACACCATAGCTGCCAAAAAAACCTGATTTGTTAATTAGCGCTTGGCCAGCTTTAGAGTTGATAACCATTACGTTTTCTGCAGCTTCTGTCATAAACTTGTTGGCAGGAATAAACCTGTTAAACAAGTTTCCAAACTGAAGTTTGTTGGTAGCAAGAAGCAGTCCCAGGTTGGTGTTATAGTTAGCGGTACTTGCCTGCATTGCAAGACTTCTCATCTCTTCAAACTCTTCGGCTGTAGGTACAGCTCCCTCGTTGTCTACCTGATACTGCTTAACCATTTTATCCAGCGTATCACCATAAGAGGTCACTGCTTCAAAACTTGCCTCTGTACCTGCCATGTTAAGTTCCTGCGCCACACGACGCAGTCCTTGCAGTCCCATGCCAATCATTTGGCCTGTAGAGGCTCCTGCTTTAGAGGCCGCGGCAATTTTTTCACCATAGCGTACACCAGTACCCACCAGCGGTGTTCCTTTCAGCAGGTTGGTGGCAACTTCTCCCAAGTTCTTTGACTTTGCAATGTTGAAAAAATTATTAGAGTACACAGTGAACGTCTCAGACATTGAGTCACGCAATGCGCTGCGGCTCATGTTACCAAGGGCTGCTGTTTCATCAATCTTTCCTGCAACCTTTGCAGCTGCAGATATTTCATCTACACTCTTGTTGCCATAAGAAAATCCTTTGCCTACGTCTGTCAGTGCATCTGCAAATCTAAATCCTGATTTTGCTGTCTGTGCAGCAGCTTGTTTTGCGCCCAGCCTTGCAGCTGTTGCGCCAAAACTTACAGCACCTGCGCCTCCAGTTGCAGCTGTAATGGCAATATCTGCTGCAATTTCAATACCAAGACCTGCAAAGGTTCCCAAAGCAAAACCAGCATTGCCTATAAACTCACTCATAGTGCGCTTAGAAAAAATGCTGTCTTCGTTTTCAGGTTGCTCAAACACAAAGTTGCGATTCATGTCAAGCTGATCTTTATAGTACTGCGTGGCAAGGGTTTCTTCATCAGGCTTCATGCGGTCCCAGTCCATGTGAACCAGTGCATCTGCCATACGTCCATATCCTTTCCAGTAGTCTACAAAGGTGTTTCCAAACTTGTAAGCAAAACTATCAAGACCTTTACTCAGGGCTGAACCAAATGTTTCGCGGTCAGCATACTTTTGGTAGTTTGTACTGCTCAGGGGGTTAAAAAAATTTGCATCAAAACCTTTCTGGTGGCGATAAGGTTCTATTGTCTCTTTTGGTGTATACGTAAAAGTAGATGGACCAACAGGCGCGTTAAAACGTTCTGTCAAAGACTGCGGGCGTAAAGCTTGCGCCCTTTCAAAATCGCTTTGCTGGTTAAGTTTCTGAAACGCTACAGAAAACTCATCAGTCTGAGGTGTCTTACCTGTAGGTTCATTTCCTTCAGCGCCAAGCGTGTTGTCGTCCAGAAAGTTAAAAAGATTGTCAGCCATTATCCTTTAGCGTTGTTGGTTAATGTGTTTCTCATAAGCAGTTATGCTCATAAAGTGATTGGCATCTCTGTCAGCAATAAGCTTCAACACAGCGTCAATAGACTCTACATTGCCAGGTTGATAAGGCATGCGCTCTGTCATTTGCTCTATCCTGTTGGTCTTTGGATTCTTGTACTTAAAGTTCACCATAATCTCAGGCTGTCCATTTTTACCAATAACACCTTGCGCAGTCCAGTCAAAACCTCTATTGCTGGAAGAAGCAGGCGCCATTACTGTAGCAGAAGGATTGGTAAGAAACGGTGTCAGCTCGCCCAATGATGTACTGTTGACTGTATTGGTGTTGATGTACTTTTCAAAACGACCATACGCACCTCTGGAAGATTGGATATCTTCATAAGGAATCATTACCGTCAAGCTTTGAGCGCCTTTACTTACGCCCAATCTTTTGGCAAGTTCACCCTGCTGGCTGACATTAAGCTTTACTTTCACCTGGCGGTTAATAGCATCAAACGTCACATCTGCCTCGTCACCAAAAAGTTTTGCTAGATCTGCAGTGTTCATATTTTTAAACAACTCAGGATTAATAGTATTGCCATCAGAAGCCATTACACTAGAACGAGCCTCAGAATTTCTCAAAAGCAAATCTATTTCTGCAGCAGAAAGTTTGGTGTAGTTATAACGATTCATGACAGGGTACTCACGGTCTTTAAAACCAGAAATCATCTTTGTAAGATTAGCTTTACCTACTTCACTTACAGCACTCAAGTCAATATCTTTAATTTGACCACCGGCACCACTGCGTATCACAGCACCTTTGTAGATGCTTTTAATAGTGCCATCAGGATTAAGAATCTCTTTTGCTACGCGGCTAATGTCCTGTTCAAGCTTGTCATTTTGCAAGTCAATAGCATGAAACGCACGCATGCTTTTGCGAAAAGACTCAATGTAAGGGTTAAGTTTAGAAATCTTGTGCGCACGATCGTACTTGCTTAGTTCTTTTGTAGCTGCATTGTAAGTAAGACCCGCCAGGCTTTCAATCAATGCATTAGCTGTACGCGCACTATTTGGTACACCAATCCTTACACCTACCATCTTGCCATATTCTTGCAGATTGGCCACATCCTGTTGTGTAAGTTTTACATTTTGTCCAGCACCCATGTTTTTAATCTTGGCAATACTGGAATAAAGCCTGCTGTACTCACTGGGGTCATCTACCACAAGTCTCATCAGACCATTCTCTGAGTTAAACGCTGCAAGATAGGCCTGCTCGCGATTTTGTGCAGTAGACTGGCTCAGTTGATCAGACGCAAAGAGCGGCTTGTCATTTGCATCCAATACAGCGCTTCCTACAAATGTTTCACCAGGAAGTTTGCCATCGGCTTTAAGTTCAAGCATTTTTAACTCATTGGCCATACCTGTTTTTTGCATGTCCCATTGCAGTTTTCGTTCCTGCATTGCAAGATTATTTGCAGCAACACGCTCTCGTGAAGCAATATTTGCCTTGGTAGCCCATGTAGTGTCAGGACGCATTTCAACAGACTGCTTGGCAGTAGCATAGCTTTGTGCAAAAGAAAGTGCAGTCTGCTCTTTAGCAGCTCTAGAAAAAATGCCATACAAATTAGATGCCACATACTGAACACCCTCTGTTTGCAATTTGCCTACTTCACTACGTGAGTTTTCAAGTTCTGCGTTGTACTGATCACGCGCTTCTACCAGTTTTTGGTACTCTTCTGCAATCTCAGGTTTTGCAGGAGGAAA
>Ga0315904_10004881_pt1 | contig 18829 bp, 22 predicted proteins | sample LakEriMetagenome_6_FD_203529 | JGI IMG/M metagenome (GOLD analysis project Ga0315904, IMG submission 203529) | Freshwater fungal communities from buoy surface, Lake Erie, Ohio, United States - Buoy 12 MA120 | ecosystem: Environmental > Aquatic > Freshwater > Lake | place: USA: Lake Erie, Ohio...
AAGACGTCGGCCGGCGGCCAGCCGTAGGCCCCAAGCTGCGTGAGCAACTCGTCGGTGACCTGACGATTCGACCCGCGCTCACTCGGCAGGTCGATCGACAGTTGCCATACGCCAGGGGAGGTTTGGTCCGACATGGTGTCCACTTTCGCACTCGTGCGACGGGCTGATCGACGGCCGAGCCCCGACGTCAGCCCGACGTCAGAAAGCCGAGATCGCCTCGGCCTCCTCGCCGCGGATATCGAACACCTTGTTGAGCTTCGTGATCTGGAAGACCTCGAGAATCTCGGGCCGAATGTTGCACATCTTGAGCCGGCCCTGGACGGACTTCACTTTGCGGTCGAGCGTGATCAGCTTGCCGAGGGCCGCGCTGGAAAGAAAGTCGACGTTGTCGAAACTGACGAGGATGCTGCGGCGGTTGTCGTGCTCCACAAGCGAGAACAACTCGGCGCCGAGTTCCTGGATGCCGGCTTCGTCGAGGATTTTACGGTCGACGAACTTCACGACTGTGACGTCGCCCACCTTGGAGACATCGATCCGCTTGTGGGTTGGCATGGGAGACCTGATGGGAAGCCGGTGGGCCTGTTACTCGATGATCACCGCAGCCTAGCCGGTGGGAGGGTGCTTTTCCATGCGATGGCCCGGCGGCCGGGAGTCTTGCGGTCATGACTCGGCGCACGGGTGTCACCAGCCCAACGGCGGACCACTTCCAAAGACCAAGTCGGACCATGTGCTGCCATTCTGGCAGCAGCGGCGACGGGTGCCGAAATCACCAGGAACCGCTTGAATAGGCGAAAAAACGCGGGGAAACTCAATGCCCGTGTGTTGTGCGTGCCTCCGGCGCGCCAGTTGCTTACCAGAGACCATCGGTCCGCTGGCGGTCGAAATGGGCAGGCGTCTCGCCGCCCGGTCGCCCAGCGGCATCGGCCCCGCGCTGCCGCGGCAGCCGTAACGTACCGTTCGAATCCCCGATAGCCGAAACCCCGAGAGGTGCCCCGAGCCATGACCGCGACCGCCACGAAGCCCGCCAAGAAGAAGTCCACCCTCATCCCCCTCGGCGACCGCGTGGTCGTGGAGCGTGAGCAGAGCGAGCAGAAGACCTCCGGCGGCATCCTGCTGCCGGATTCCGCCAAGGATAAGCCGGCCCGCGGCGTCGTGGTCAGCGTCGGCGAAGGCCGCCTCGATTCGAAGGGCGTTCGCCATGCCCTCCAGGTGAAGCCCGGCGACCGGGTCGTGTTCACCAGCTATGCCGGCGAGCCCTTCAAGGTCGGCGACGACGAACTGCTCCTGATGCGCGAAGACGACATCCTCGCCATTCTCGGCTGATCGCCGCTGGCGATCTGCCGAACCGTTTCACGAACATTCAACCGCTCTTACCAGACCAAACTCTCACCAGACCAGTTCACCAGAGGAGAACAGAACCATGGCCAAGATGATGGCATTCGACCAGGAGGCCCGTGAGGCGATGCGGCGCGGTGTCGCCAAGCTCGCCCGGGCGGTCAAGGTGACGCTCGGCCCCAAGGGCCGCAACGTCATCCTCCAGAAGAGCTTCGGCTCGCCGACGGTCACCAAGGACGGCGTCACCGTCGCCAAGGAGATCGATCTCGAGGACGTCTACGAGAACATGGGCGCCCGGATGGTTCGCGAGGTCGCCAGCAAGACGAGCGACGTCGCCGGTGACGGAACCACCACCGCCACGGTGCTCGCCGAGGCGGTGTTCAACGAGGGCCTCAAGGCCGTCGTCGCCGGAGTGAACCCGATCCAGATGAAGGCCGGCATCGAGAAGGCCGTGGCCGACATCACCGCCAAGCTCAAGGAGATGGCGATCCCGGTGAAGGGCAAGAAGGAGATGGCCCAGGTGGCCGCCATCGCGGCCAACAACGACGCCGAGATCGGTGACCTGCTTGCCGAGGCCATGGACAAGGTGGGCAAGGACGGCGTGATCACGGTTGACGAGGGCAAGAGCCTCAAGACCGAGATCGAGTTCGTGGAAGGTATGCAGTTCGACCGCGGCTACCTCTCCCCTTACTTCGTCACCAACCCCACGCAGATGCAGTGCGTGCTCGAGGACTGCTACATCCTCGTGTTCGAGAAGAAGATCTCGAGCGTCAAGGACATCGTTCCGCTGCTCGAGGCGGTGGTGAACGCGGGCAAGCCGCTCCTGATCGTCTCGGAGGAAGTGGACGGCGAGGCTCTGGCCACGCTCGTGATCAACCGGCTCCGCGGCACCTTCCAGGTGTGTGCGGTGAAGGCCCCGGGTTACGGCGATCGCCGCAAGTCGATGCTCGAAGACATCGCGATCCTCACTGGAGCCACCGCGGTGTTTGAGAACCTCGGCATGAAGCTCGAGGGTCTTGGCCTCGCCGAACTCGGCCGTGCCAAGAAGGTGATCGTTGACAAGGACAACACCACGATCATCGAAGGCGCCGGCAAGTCGGCCGACATCAAGGCGCGGATCGAGCAGATCCGCCGCGAGATCGAGGCCGCGACGAGCGACTACGACCGCGAGAAGCTCGAGGAGCGGCTGGCGAAGCTCTCCGGCGGCGTGGCCAAGATCAACGTTGGGGCCGCGACCGAGAGCGAGATGAAGGAGAAGAAGGCCCGCGTCGAAGACGCGCTCCACGCAACCCGGGCGGCCGTCGAGGAGGGCATCCTGCCCGGCGGCGGCGTGGCCCTCCTGCGGGCCAGTTCGCAGGTGAAGCCGAAGGGTCTCTCCGAGGACGAGACGGTGGGTTACCAGATCGTGGTGCGGGCGTCCCGGGCGCCGGTGACCATGATCTCCTCCAACGCCGGCCAGGACGGCTCGATCGTCTGCGAGAAGGTGCTCGGCGGGAGCGGCAACTTCGGCTACAACGCCGCCACCAACGAGTACGAAGACCTCGTCAAGGCGGGTGTCATCGACCCGGCGAAGGTGACGCGGACGGCGCTGCAGAACGCCACGAGCGTGTCCACGCTGCTCCTCACGAGCGATGCCCTGATCGCCGAGAAGCCGAAGGATCAGAAGGCCAAGGCCGGCGGTGCCGGTCATGGCGGCGACTACGACATGTACTGATGACACGGCTGCCGGGCCATCGTGGCCCCGGCAGCCTTGGGTCGCCCGCCGCCGTCCTCCGGACGGCGTGGTATCGGGCGACCGCCGCCGCCGCAGGGCTGCCGGCGATGCGAGCCAGATTCATGAGCCGGGGCGTTCTTCGGGACGCCCCGGTTTTTTTGTGCTGGCCGAGAGATCGCCGAGCGATACGAAGCCGTCGGCGCCGGCCGGGTTTGCCGCCTTCGCACAGGACGGCGCGAGCATCTGCCGCCAGAGCGTGCTGACGAGCCAGAAGCCCGCGGCGACGGCGACGGCGATGGCGATGACGTCTTGCATCTCACCAGCCGAGTGCGAGGCCGATTCGATAGATGGCAAACGCCCCCAGCCAGGCCAGGGCCGTCATGTAGGCGAACGTGACCACCGGCCAGACCCACGAACCCGTCTCCCGCCCGATCACCACCAGCGTGCTGGCACACTGCGCACACAGCGCGAAAAACACCATGATCGAGAGGGCGACGGGCAGCGTGAACACCGGCCGGTTTGTGCCGTCCCAGCGGGCTGCCTTGAGCCGACGCTCAAGCGCCGTGGCACCCTCGGCCTCCCCGGGATCGACGTCGCCGAGGTTGTAGATCACGCCGAGCGTGCCGAGCACCACCTCGCGAGCCGGGAAGCTCGCCAGGGCCGCGCACCCGATCCGCCAGTCCCAGCCCAGCGGCTTGACGAGGGGCTCCACGAGCCGGCCTGCACGACCGAGAACGCTGTATCGCTGCGCCGCCCCCTGCCGGGCCGCCGCGAGGCCCTTGGGTGTGTCGAGCGACTCGAGTTGGGCGACAACCTCCGCGCGATCAGGATCGTCGTCGTCGGCTGCCTTGATCCGTTGATCGATCGACTGCCGGAGGGCGGCGATGTCGGTGTCGACCGCCTGCTCGTTCCGCGGGTAGGTCATCAGCGCCCAGAGCACGATGCTCAGCGCCACGATGAGCGTGCCGGCGTTCTGCAGAAACGACCAGGCGGCCTCGCGGGCCCGCTCGAGCACGACGGCCGGCCGCGGCCACCGCCAGCCGGGAAGCTCCATCACGAACGGCTGCGGCGGGCCGTGAAACACCGTTCGCGAGAGCACCCAGGCCACCGCGGCGGCGACCACGACCCCCAGGGCGTAGAGGCCGGCGAGCACCGCGGCCTTCAACGGCAGCCAGGGCAGCCCCGCCGCGCGGTCGGGCACGAAGGCCCCGCAGAGCAGCAGATAGACCGGCAGCCGCGCCGAGCAGCTCATCAGCGGGGCGACGAGGATCGTCAGCAGGCGGTCGCGGCGGTTTTCGATCGTGCGGGCCGCCATGATGCCGGGAATCGCACAGGCGAAGCTCGACAGCAGCGGGATGAACGACTTGCCGCTCAGCCCCACGCCCACCAGCAGCCGGTCCATGAGATAGGCCGCGCGGGCCAGGTAGCCGCAGCCTTCCAGGATCGCGACGAACAGGAAGAGCAGGGCGATCTGCGGCACAAACACGACCGTCCCCGACACGCCGGCGAGAATGCCGTCAACGATGAGCGACCGGATTGCACCCTCGGGCAGCACGCCGGCCACGAAGGCCGACAGGCGATCCATGCCCGCCGAGATCAGGTCCATCAGCGGCGGCGCGAGCCAGAAGATCGAAGCGAACATCGCGAGCATCACGCCGGCGAAGATGAGCGTGCCCCAGAGCCGGTGGGTGAGGATGGCATCGATCCGATCCTCCATCAGTGGCGTGGTGTCGCTTCCGCCGACCACTCCCTCAAGCAGTCGCTCGATCGCCGCATAGCGTGCGATCGCCTCGGCGGCGGCAGCCGGCCGGGCGGCTGTGCCAGACTCCTGGGCGGCAAGGTGCAGGGGCTGCGGCGGAGGTCCGATGGCCGCCTCCACCACGCCGTCGCGGATCGCGGCGACGCCTTCGCCGGTCGGCGGGGCAACCCGGATCACCGGGCAGCCGAGCCGTCGCGAGAGTTCGGTGACGTCGATCCTGATCCCCTTGCGGTCGGCGACGTCGGCCAAGGCGAGCGCCACCACAACCGGCACGCCGACCTCCAGCGCCTGCGTGGCCAGAAACATGTTTCGCGGCAGATTGGTCGCGTCGGCCACGACGAGGATGCAGTCGGGTCGCGGTACGCCCGGCATGCGACCGTGGAGCACGTCGACCGCCACGCGTTCGTCGGGGCTCTGCGGCGCGAGGCTGTAGGTGCCGGGGAGATCGACGAGATCGATGGCCCGCCCACGATGCGTGAACCGACCGATCTTCTCCTCGACGGTGACGCCCGGGTAGTTACCGACCCTGGTGGGAATGCCAGCCAGAGCCGTGAAAAGGGTGCTCTTGCCGACGTTCGGATTGCCGAGCAGGGCGACGGTGAGAGGGCCCGGCGTCACGTCATCGGTTTCCAGGCGTCAGCGGTCGCCGATCGCCACCCGCGCCGCCTCCTGGCGGCGGATCGAGAGCCGGTAGCCGCGGAGCTCGAGTTCGAGGGGATCGCCGAAGGGCGCCTTGCCCACCAAGCGGATTTCGACGCCCGGCGTGACACCCATTTCGAGGAGGCGGATCGCCACCGCGTCGCCGCCGGCGATGTCCCGCACTCGAACCGTGGTCCCGACCGCAACGTCGTCGAGCGAAACCGCGACCATGGACGGGCCTCTCAAAACCAGTGTGTTACGCAATCCAATGAATATTGAGAATCGTTCTCAACTTCTGCCAGCAGTTTAGAACCTTCCGATGTCGAAATCAACAGACGTTTCGAACATGATCGGAAAACCATGGCTGCCAAGGGCATCTTTCTTGCCGGAACCGATACCGACGTCGGGAAGACGTGGGTGGCCGCCGCGATCCTCAGAAACCTGGCGTCGGCTGGCTGCACGGTAGCCGCCTACAAGCCCGTGGCCAGCGGGTTTGCCTCCGCATCCGACAAACGGAGCGATGCCTGGAGGCTCTGGGACGCCGCTGGCCGCCGGTGGCAGCCGGAGGACGTCTGCCCCCAGTCATTCGCGGCACCCATCGCTCCGCCGTCGAGCGCCCGGGCAGAGGGCCGCCGGGTGGATGAACTGCTCCTACGGTCGGGCTTCGCCGCCAGCCGATCCCGCGGCGACGTCGTGGTTGTCGAGGCCGCCGGGGGCCTGTTCTCGCCACTCAGCGACCAGACGCTCGTCGTCGATCTCGCCAAAGAGTTTGCACTGCCCGTGGTGCTGGTCGATGCGGCGCGGCTGGGGGCGATTGGCAGGACGCTGGCGGCGATATGTGCGGCTCGTGCCGAAGGGCTGCGGGTGGCTGTGGTCGTGCTCTCGCATACGACGCCACCCGGCGAAGACGAGGGCCCGACCGCGTCTCGAACGATCGCCCGCGAGGCCGCCGCCGAGATCGCCCGTCGCACGGGTGTGCCTTTTGCGATCCTCGATCACGGCGCCGAGCGGATGCCGCCCGGCATCGATTGGCTCGCTCTCGCGACCGGCTAGCACCCCGCGTCACGAAGCATGCGGGCAGATTCCTCGGCCGAGCGGGTCGTGATGTGGCAGCCCGTGCCGATCTCGAAGCCCGCAAACTCCGAGAGCCGGGGCACGATCTCGAAGTGCCAGTGCCAGGAGGCGGCGACCCATTCGTCGGCCAGCGACCGCGGAAACGGCGCCTGGTGGAGCCACCAGTTGTAGTGACAGCCAGGGGCGAGCCGCTCCAGCCTGGCGACGATGTCGCGGGTCAGTTCGGCGACCGCCGCGACCCGCGCCGGAGAGGTGGTGTGGAAGTACGGCTCCGGGCACGTGGTCATGATCCATGTTTCATACGGCTGCCGCGGCGCCGGCGGCACGAGTGCCACCAGATCGCTCCGCTCGGCGACGACGCGGCCGTCGCGCCGGGCCGACTCGAGCAGCCGTGGGAAGGTCGTCGCGTCGCGACGCACGGCGATCAGTTCGGCGTCGATCGCGGGCGGCACGACGTCGATACCGACGATCTGGCTGTGGATGTGCTCGAGCGAGGCGCCCGCCTTCGGGCCGGAGTTTTTGAACACGGTCGCCCAGCCGAGCGAGTTGAGGCTGGCCGCCATGGCGAGCCGCTGCCGGCACAGCGACCAGACGTCGTGCCACGCGTCGGCGTCGATGTCGAGAATCGAGCGGTCATGCTGTGGCGACTCGATCACGACGTCGTGGATGCCGCCCGCCTCCCGGGGCTCTTCAACGCCTCGCTGCCGCGGGAACGGCACCGTGATCGGGAAGGTGTTGGGCACGATCCTCGCCCGCCAGGGCACCGTCGGATCGGCCGGGACCCGAGCCAAGTCGGGAGGCGTGCGCGACTCGTTGCCCGCGCAGAAGGGGCACCATTCCTGCGGATCGCCCGAGCTGCCGAGACGCGCGGCGAGCGCACGGTCGTCGGGCTTGTCCCCGCGCTGGGGCGCCACAAACACCGGTCGCCCCGACACCGGGTCGTGGCAGATGCGAGGAATCGCGCGGCGGCCGTGGTCGTGCTGGTCGTCGGTCATCGGGGCCCTAGGATGAAGGCAGTATGAAGGCTCGGGCGGATTGATGGAGCAATCCATGTTGAAGGGGCTTCGGCCCCTCCGTACACTCCGCCGGAGGCCGCGACCCGCCCCGCACCGTTTTCGTGGAGATTCCAGGCATGCTGACCGTTGGCGACACGTTTCCGCAGTTCTCCTGCCAAGCCTGCGTGGGCACCGGCAAGGACGACATGAAGGTGCTCACCAACGCCGATTATGCAGGCAAGTGGGTGGTCTACTTTTTCTACCCGAAGGACTTCACGTTCGTCTGCCCGACCGAACTCGCGGAGTTCAACAAGCAGCTCAAGGCGTTCGCCGACCGCGACACCATGGTGGTCGGAGGGAGCACCGACAACGAGTGGTCGCATCTCGCCTGGCGGCGGGCGCACCCCGACCTCGCGAACCTCGGCTATCCGCTGATCGCCGCCCAGAAGCTCGCCCCGGAGCTCGGCATCCTCGAGAAGACCGAGGGCTACTGCCTCCGTGCGACGTTCATCGTCGATCCGCACGGCGTGATCCAGTGGGTTGACGTCAACCAGGGTCGCGTCGGCCGTAATGTTGCCGAGGTGATTCGCGTGCTCGACGCGCTGCAGAGCGACGAACTCTGCCCGTGCAACTGGAAGAAGGGCGATCCCTACGTGAAGGTCGGGTGACGGTGGCGACGTCGGATTGGAAGCCACCGAAGCGATCGTGGCTTGAGAAGTTTGGCGACGCCTTCCGTGGACTCTTCCACGCCGTCTCGACCGAGTGGAGCTTCGCGGCCCACCTGCCCGTCGCGGCGGCGGCAGTCGCGCTGGCCGCGTGGTTGGGAATCAGCCCCGTGGAGTGGTGCCTCGTCGCCCTGTCGATCGGCGGCGTGATCGCGGCCGAGGTGTTCAACACGTCGGTTGAGTCGCTCGCCCGGGCGCTCGATTCGGGACCCGATCAGCGGGTCAAGGATGCCCTCGACACGGCGAGCGCCGCCGTTCTCGTCGCCGTCGGAGCGGCGATCATGGTGGGCCTGGTGATCTTCGGGCCGCGGCTGCTGGCCCTGCTCCGCTGACGGGCGACCGCTCGTCGCGTGCGGGCCACGATTGCCGTTGACCGTCACGGTCGCTCCCCCCTAGCGTGTTGCCCAGCCGGTGAGTCGGCCGCCGGAGGCGGGCGGGACTCCCCGGCACATCCTTCTGGAGATGATTTTCATGACCGGCAAACTTCTCGCCGAGGCGATCGGCACCTTCTGGCTCGTGCTCGGCGGCTGCGGCAGCGCGGTCTTGGCCGCCGCGTATCCGGACCTTGGCATCGGCTTCGCTGGCGTCTCGCTCGCCTTCGGTCTCACCGTGCTCTCCATGGCGACGGCGATCGGCCACATCTCGGGCTGCCACCTCAACCCGGCGGTCACCGCGGGCCTCGTGGCCAGCGGGCGGTTTCCGGCCAAGGACATGATTCCCTACTGGATCGCGCAGGTCGTCGGCGGCATCGCCGGTGCCGGCATCCTCTACCTCGTGGCGAGCGGCCTGCCCGGATTCGACGCTGTGGCCAGCGGCTTCGCCAGCAACGGCTACGGCGACCACTCCCCGTCGGCAGTGCCTGGCGTGTCCGGCTACGGCTGGCAGAGCGCCTTCATCATCGAGGCGGTGCTGACGGCGGTGTTTCTGTTCGTGATCCATGGGGCCACCGACAAGCGGGCCGGCAGCGTGATCGCCCCGATCGCGATCGGCCTCTGCCTGACGCTCATCCACCTGGTGAGCATTCCGGTGACCAACACGAGCGTGAACCCGGCCCGCAGCACGGCCACCGCCGTGTTCGTCGGCGGCTGGGCGATTCAGCAGCTCTGGCTCTTCTGGGTGGCGCCGATCGTGGGTGGCATCGTGGGCGGGCTCATCTACCGCAGCGTCGCCGACTGCAACGACTGACGCGAGCGACGGTGCCGTCGTCTTCGCCGCCGGTCGTCCGCGCGAGACGCGGGCGGCCGGCGGCTGTTTTTCTGACGGTTGTTGTGCGCCGGCTTTTGTGTCTGGCGGCGCTATTTGGCCCGCAGGTCGTAGCAGAGGATCGCGTCGCCCTCGCGGAGGTAGAGCAGGCCGTCGAGGATCACCATGTGCGCCCAGCTCGGCCGGTCGCCGCTGCCGGGCGCCGAGAAACTGCTCACCTCCCGGTACTCGGCCGGGTCGGCCTTCACCAGCGACACCGTGCCGTCGGAGTAGCGGATGTAGACGTGCCCGTCGGCCGCCATCACGGTCGCCGAGTTCTTGCCGCTGCCGCGCTCCTTCCAGAGGATCTTGCCCGTCATCAGCTCTGCACAGAACGGGATCCCCTTGTCGTCGGAGTCGCCGTAGAGGTGGTCGCCGACAAGCACGATCCCGCCGTGCTTGTTGGCGAGTTCGGTGTTGAGGCCATAGATCTCCTCGACGCTCACGCCCCCGTTTGCCTGGGGCACCTGGCGAAGCAGGGCCCCGCCCCGCCGATAGCCGGCCGAGAAGAACACGAGGTCGCCCCGCACGATGGGCGTGGGGATCACGGCGACGGTCTGGTCGATCGGGTACCGCCAGAGGAGCGTGCCCGTGGCGGCATCCACGCCGATCGGGCCGCTTGCGGTGGTCTGCACGTAGATCCTTCGCCCCTTCACCTCCGAGATCACGATCGACGAGTGGCCGGCACCGCGGAGGTCGCCCATTGGGCAGGCCCAGATGTCGCCGCCGGTCTTCTTGTCGAGCGCCACCACCGCCGCCTTCTCGCCGCCCGGCGTGCAGATGAGCCGGTCGCCATCCACGAGCACCGACTCGCTGTAGCCCCAGGCATCGCCCTTCTTGCCGCCGAAGCGTTCCTTGAGATCGACGCGAAACACCTCGGCGCCGTCGGCCGCCGTGCAGGCCACGAGCGAGCCGTACGGCGTGATCACGTAGACCATGTCGCCATCGACGGTGGGCGTGCTTCGGGAGCTCTGCCAGGATTCCTTGCCGTCGTTCCAGGGCTCACCCGTCTTGGTCTTCCAGAGCTGTCGGCCGTCGGCACGATTGAAGCACGAGAGGTATTCGTCGCTGTCAGCGGCGGTCGAGAGCCCGTCGCCGAGCGTGTAGATCCGGTCGCCGACGATCGCGAGGCTGGCGTAGCCGCGGCCGGCGCCCTTCGTTTCCCAGACGAGCGGCGGGCCGTCGGCAGGCCATGACTCGAGCAGATCGGTGTCGGGCGCCACTGCCGTCCGGCCCGCCCCGCGGAAGGTCGGCCAGTCGGTGGCGAAAACCGCCGGAGCTGCGCTCAGGATGGTCGCTGCGACGAGGGTGAGGGGGCGAAGGACCAGCGTCATGGCGAGGCTCCGGGGCGAATGGATCGCGTCCGACCGCCTCCGCCCGCAGGCGAAAACAGCCGGAAAGCAGGGTGTATAGTAGCAGTCGAGCCACACCTTTCGCGAGGAGCCCTGTCGTGTCGACTCCGTCGGAGAATGAAAACCTGTTTGGGAAGCGGGTGACCGTGGAGCAGGTCGAGGAGGGGCAGGATCTGGCTCCCAAGTTCGATGCCGCAGGCCTGATTCCCTGCGTGACCACCGACTACGCCTCGGGTGAGGTGCTGATGGTGGCGGTGATGAACCGCGAGGCGCTCACGAAGACCATCGAAACCGGCGAGGCCCACTACTGGAGCCGGAGCCGCCAGCAGCTCTGGCACAAGGGAGCCACCAGCGGCCTCGTCCAGAAGGTGGTCGAGATGCGGATCGACGACGATCAGGACTGCGTCTGGCTCCGCGTCGAGATCGCGGGCGGGGCGAGCTGCCACGTGGGCTACCGGTCGTGCTTCTACCGGAAGGTGCCGGTCGGCGCCGAGCGGGCAGCGGGCACGGCCCTGGAGTTCCTCGAGCAGGAAAAAGCCTTCGATCCGAAGGCGGTCTACGGCGACGCACCCAACCCCACGCAGCTCTGACACGCGTCGCACGTGATCCGTGTGCATCCTCCCAGTCTCGTCCCAAGCGAGATTCAGCCGTACCGCTCACGCGGTTACGCTTCCCGGATCAGGAAGCCCAGTCGCGTAAGCGATGGGGGCGGGTGCGAGGATTACGTGTAAGCCGTATGGCACGACAGGCCGCGCCGCCTGCGTGTCAGGCCTGGATTCGCGTCAGGCCTGGATTCGCGGCACGGCCTCGGCGAACGACATCCCCTGCTGGTCCTTCGCCGACACCACCGGCTCGGCGGCGAGCGGCCACTCGACCGCCAGGTCCGGATCGTTCCAGACGATGCACCGCTCGCCCGGGGGCGAGTAGTAGTCGGTCGTTTTGTAGAGCACCTCGGCCGATTCCGAGAGCACGAGGAATCCGTGGGCGAGTCCGGCCGGCACCCAGAGCTGCCGGCGGTTCTCAGCGGAGATCTCGCAGGCCACCCACGTGCCGAACGCCGACGACTCGGGGCGAATGTCGACGGCGACGTCCCAGATCGAGCCACGGACGGCTCGGACCAGCTTTCCCTGGGGGCGATCGACCTGATAGTGCAGGCCGCGGAGCACGTGTGCCCGGCTGAAGCTCTGGTTGTCCTGCACGAACGACACCGGTTCGCCGAGGGCTTTCTCGAAGGCGGCGTGATTGAAACTCTCGAAGAAATGGCCCCGGGCATCCTCGAAGATCCTCGGCTCGAGGACGAGCACGCCGGGAATCGCGGTCGTTGTGACGTTCATCGCCCCTCCTCATTCCTGAGTTCGAGGAGGTAGCGGCCGTAGCCGCTTTTCGCGAGCGGGGCGGCGAGCCGTTCGAGCTGGGCGTCGTCGATCCAGCCGTTCCGCCAGGCGATCTCCTCAGGGCAGCAGATCTTGAGTCCCTGCCGCTTCTCCAGCGACTGGATGAACTGCCCTGCCTCCAGGAGGCTATCGTGCGTGCCAGTGTCGAGCCAGGCGTCGCCGCGGCCCATCACCTGCACATCGAGCTGGTTCCGCTCGAGGTAGACGCGGTTGACGTCAGTGATCTCGAGCTCACCACGGGGGCTCGGCTTCATGGTCCGCGCGATCTCGACCACCTGTGGGTCGTAGAAGTACAGCCCGGTGACGGCATGGCGGCTCTTCGGTTCTTTCGGCTTCTCCTCGATCGATCGGGCGCGGCCGCTCGGGTCGAACTCGACCACTCCGTATCGCTCCGGGTCGGCCACGGGATAGGCGAAGACCGTGGCTCCCGTCGTCTGCCGGTTCGCCATCTTGAGCCGCTCGCTGAGGCCGTGGCCGTAGAAGATGTTGTCGCCGAGCACGAGCACCGAGGAGCCGCCTCCAAGAAACTCGGCGCCGATGATGAAGGCCTGAGCGAGGCCGTCGGGGCTCGGCTGCACCGCGTAGCGGATATCGACGCCCCAGCTGGCGCCGTCGCCGAGCAGTTCCTGAAACCGGGGCGTGTCCTGTGGCGTGGAGATCACGAGGATCTCACGGATGCCCGCGAGCAACAGCACGCTCAGCGGGTAGTAGATCATCGGCTTGTCGTAGACCGGCATCAGCTGCTTGGAGACGGCGAGCGTGACCGGGTGGAGCCGGGAGCCGGCGCCGCCGGCGAGGATGATGCCTTTGCGTGTCTGCATGCGGAGCGATCCGGTGATCAGGAGGGGGATTCGGCGACGAGCGCGGCGACGACGGCCGGCACATCATCCTGCCACTCCGGCAGCCGGATGTTGAGGGCAGTTTCGAGCTTCGTCGTGTCGAGCCGCGAGTTGGCCGGCCGCCGGGCGGGGAGCGGGTAGTCGGCCGTGCCGATTCCGACCACTTTTTCGGGGGGGCAGCGGAGTGGCACGCCCTGCTCGCGGGCTGCCACGAGAATCGCCCGGGCGAACCGGCACCAGGTCGTCTCGCCGTGCGGAGCGAGATGGTAGACGCCCGAGGCGGGGGGCGAACCGGTCGCGAGCCGGCCGATGCAAGCCGCCGTCACTTCGGCGATCAGTCGCGCTGCCGTCGGTGCGCCGAACTGGTCGTCGACCACGCGGAGTTCGTCGCGCTCGCGACCGAGCCGGAGCATGGTGCGGATGAAGTTGTGCCCATGGGCGGCGTAGACCCAGGTGGTGCGGAAGATCCAGTGGCGGCAGCCCGAAGCCGCCACGGCCCGCTCGCCCTCGAGCTTCGTGACGCCGTACACCGAGAGCGGGCGTGGCTCGTCGGTCTCGACGTAGCGGCCCGCCTTCGTGCCGTCGAATACGTAGTCGGTCGAATAGTGCACGAGCGCGGCGCCGAGATCGGCGGCCACTTGGGCCATGGTTCCGACGGCGGTTGCGTTGACGAGTCGGGCCCGGTCCGGCTCGCTCTCGGCCTTGTCCACCGCGGTGTAGGCGGCGGCGTTGACGATCACGTCGGGCTGCTCGCGGCGGAGGAGAGCCGAGAGTTCGTCGGGCTGTTCGAGGTCGGCGGCGGCGCGGTCGAACGCCGCCACCTCGCCCATCGCCGCCAGGGAGCCGACGAGTTCGCGGCCCACCTGCCCTCCCTTGCCGACGAGCACGATTTTCATGGGCGGCGGCGTCCGGGTCAGCCGTAGTGCTTCGCGATCCAGTCGCGATAGCCCCCGCTGGTCACGTCGGCCACCCAGTCCTGGTGGTCGAGATACCAGCGGACCGTTTTCCGCAGGCCGGTCTCGAAGGTTTCCGCCGGCTTCCAGCCGAGTTCCCCCGAGATCTTCCGGGCGTCGATCGCGTAGCGGCGGTCGTGGCCGGGGCGATCCTTCACGTAGGTGATCAGCGAGGTGTACGACGTTCCGTCGGAGCGGGGCCGTTCCTTGTCGAGGATCGCGCAGAGTGTTTTCACGACCTCGATGTTCGGCTTCTCGCTCGAGCCGCCGATGCAGTAGACCTCGCCGAGCCTGCCAGCCTCCAGCACGCGGCGGATCGCGGAGCAGTGGTCGCCGACGTAGAGCCAGTCGCGGACCTGCATGCCGTCGCCGTAGATCGGCAGCGGCTTGCCCGCAAGCGCGTTGGCGATGATCAGCGGGATGAGCTTCTCGGGAAACTGCCAGGGACCATAGTTATTGGAGCAGTTGGTGGTGAGAACCGGCAGCCCGTAGGTGTGATGATGGCCACGGACGAGGTGGTCGGAGGCCGCCTTGCTTGCCGCGTAGGGGCTGTTGGGCTGGTACTGGTTGGTTTCCGCGAACGGCGGATCGGATGCGGAGAGCGTGCCGAAGACCTCGTCGGTGGAAACGTGAAGAAACCGGAACGCCTTCTTCTCGGCCGGCGGCAGCGCCGACCAATACGCCCGGGTCGCCTCCAGAAGCTGGAACGTGCCCACAATGTTCGTATCGACGAAGTCACCCGGGCCGTGGATCGACCGGTCGACGTGGCTCTCGGCGGCGAAGTGGACGACCGCCCGCACCGCGTGCTCGGACAGGAGGCCCTCGACGAGGCTGCGGTCGGCGATGTCGCCGCGGACGAACGTGTGCCGCGGGTCATCGGCCAAGCCGTCGAGATTCCGGACGTTGCCGGCGTAGGTGAGCTTGTCGAGGTTCACGACCCGCTCACCCGTGGTGGCGAGCCAGTCGATCACGAAGTTGGAGCCGATGAAGCCGGCGCCGCCGGTGACGAGAATCATGGTGCGTGGGCGGGAGTGAGGGACGGAGTGGCGGTTTCGGACCGCTGCTTGAGGCGGCCGAACACAACGGTGGCCGATCCGTGACGGCCCGGCTGCGAGGCTATTATGTAGCGGAGATCCTCCGGACGTCCCATCCCGGCCACCCCCCGCCCCCCCCGGTGTCACCATGCTGTCGCCAGATCAGGTCATCGAGGCCTATTTCTTGGAAGCCCGTCACCAGCTCCTCGAGATCGCCGCCCTCCTCGACCGTCACGACGCGGCGGTCGCCCGGGAGGGCCGGCCGGCTGGTCCCGTCGGGGCCGTAAAACTCGCCACGCTCAGGCAGGCGATCGCCGCCCTCGGGCAAGACCGTCCTACGCAGGAGCGGACCGTGGCCCTCCTCGAACTCTTCGCCAGATCCTGATGCCGCGGGAACCGCCGGAGCACAGCCATGCAGATCATCCAGCCCCACTACCACGCCATCGCCCGCACCGCCCAGGACTATGAGCGGATGGCGATGAGCGGCGTCGTGGCCGTGGCCGAACCCGCCTTCTGGGCCGGCTTCGATCGCCTCTATCCCGAAACCTTCATCGACTACTTCCGGCAGATCTCGGAGTTCGAGCCGACCCGTGCGGCGGAGTATGGCATCCGTCACTTCTGCTGGGTGGCCGTGAACCCGAAGGAGGCCGAGAACCCCACGCTCACCCGCGAGGTGCTCAAGCATTTTCCGGATTTCTTCGCCAAGCCGACCGTGCTGGGTGTGGGCGAGACGGGGCTCCACAAGTCAACGAAGAATGAGTGCGAGTCGCTCGAGGCCCACGTCGAGCTGGCGATGAAGCACGGCCAACTCGTGCTGATCCACACGCCGCACCTGGCCGACAAGGCCCACGGCACGAAGAAGGTGCTGGAGGTGCTCGCTGGGATGAAGGTCGATCCCGAGCGGATCTGGATCGACCACGTCGAGGAGCAGACGATTCGTCCCTGCCTCGACGCCGGCTACTGGGTGGGCTTCACGCTCTATCCCATTACCAAGTGCTCGCCGAAGCGGGCCGTGGACATGCTGGAGAAGTACGGCACCGAGAAGATCCTCGTGAACTCATCGGCTGACTGGGGGCCGAGCGACCCCTTCACGCTGCAGGAGTGCATCCTCGAGTTTCGCCGTCGCGGCCACTCGCTCCAGGAGGCGATCGAGGTGTTCCACAACAACCCCTGCCGGTTCCTCGGCCAGAACCCCAAGTTCGACATCCTGCCGATTCGTGTCGAGACCCTCGCCGAGGCCTCGAAGTGACGCACCTCTCACTCATCCGGCAGTTGTCGTTTTGCGCGGGGCACCGGCTCTACGGCCACGAGGGCCGCTGTGCGTTTCTGCACGGCCACAACTACCGCGTGGACATCGAGGTTGAAGCGGAAGGGGGCGGCACGGCGGTGGACGACGTCGGGCGGGTCGTCGATTTCTCGCTCATCAAGAAGCGGATGCTCGGCTGGCTCGACGAGCACTGGGACCACGCCTTCATCCTCTTCGAGAAAGACGAGACGACGCTCGCAGCCGTCCGCGTGGCGGAGCCCACCAAGTATTTCGTGCTCCCCTGGAACCCGACGGCCGAGAACATGGCCCGCTACCTGCTCGAGGTGGTGGCGCCCCACGTGCTCGCAGGGCTCGGCGTGCTCGCCCGCCGCGTGAGCGTCTGGGAGACCGACGAGGCCTGTGCCACCGCGACGCTCGTGGGGAAGCCGGCCCCGCCGCCGGTGCCGATCGGATCGGTCGTGATCGTCGATAGGAGATCCTGATGACGCTGCAGCCCTTTTCCGGCCGGTTTCCCGACACCCGTCTCCGCCGCGCGCGGCGGCATCAGTGGCTCCGCCGGGCGGTCGCCGAGACGACGCTCGCGCCCGCCGACCTCGTCTGGCCGCTGTTCGTGCATGACCACGAGATGAGCGTGCCGGTGGCGAGCATGCCGGGCGTCGAGCGGCTGCCGATCGAGGGCATTCTTCGGGCCGCCGGCGAAGCCCTGCGACTCGGCATCCCCGCGATCGCGATCTTTCCCGTGGTCGAGTCGTCGAGGAAGACCGACGACGCGGCCCACGCCTACGATCCTGAAAACCTCGCCTGCCGCACGGTGCGCGCAGTCCGCAGGGAGTGCGGCGACGCGCTAGGGATCGTCTGCGATGTGGCCCTCGATCCCTACACGAGCCACGGCCACGACGGGCTCTTGAAGAACGGGCAGATTGTCAACGACGACACGGTCGAGGTGCTCTGCCGGCAGGCGGTGGTGCTGGCCGACGCCGGCTGCCACGTGGTGGCGCCCTCCGACATGATGGACGGCCGCGTGGGGTCGCTGCGGCTCGCGCTCGACGAGCACGACCACGACGACGTGGCGATCCTCTCCTACGCCGCGAAGTATGCCTCGGCCTTCTATGGGCCCTTCCGCGACGCCGTGGGCAGCGCTGCCGCCCTCGGCACGGCGGCAGGCCTCGGCGTGGCCGACAAGAAGACCTACCAGATGGACGTCGCCAACACCGACGAGGCCCTCCGCGAGGTGGCCCTCGACATCGCCGAGGGCGCCGACATGGTGATGGTGAAGCCGGCGGGCACGTCGCTCGACGTGATCCACCGCGTGAAGACGACCTTCGGCGTGCCCACCTTCGCCTACCAGGTGAGCGGCGAGTACGCGATGATCAAAGCGGCCGCCGAGAACGGCTGGCTCGACGGCGCGAAGGCGGCCCTCGAGAGCGTGCTGGTGATCAAGCGAGCCGGCGCCGACGGCATCCTCACCTACTTCGCCCCCGATATCGCCCGGGCAATCACCCGCTGACGACTCGCGTAGCGTAGGTTTTCAACCTGCGCGTCTGTCAGGTTCGTACTGGGCTCGGGGCTGCCTCCCGTAGCGTAGGTTTTCAACCTGCGCGTCTCTGCAAGTTGCACCAGTGGCGCTCCTGTGAAAGCCGTCGGCCGTACCGCTCACGCGGTTACGCTTCCGGGATCAGGAAGCCCAATCGCGTAAGCGATGGGGGCAGGCGCACGTTTCCAAGGTGAGCCGTAAGGCCGCAGGCGTGAATGGCGACGGCTCATGAGCGTCTTGCGCGAGCCCTACCCTTTCGGCCGGAAGGCGACGAGGCGATCCGGGTTCGTCTCAAGCCGAGGCGGCGATAGGTTGCCGGTGTGGATCAGGTCGATGCAGTAGGGGATCGCCGGGAAGACGGCGTCGAGGCACTGGCGGATGCTCTTCGGCCGGCCTGGTAGGTTGACGACGAGCGTGCGGCCGCAGATGCCAGCCGTCTGCCGCGAGAGGATTGCCGTGGGCACATACTTCAGCGACTCCTGCCGCATCAGTTCGCCGAACCCGGGCAGCATCCGCGTGCAGACCTGCTCCGTGGCCTCGGGCGTGACGTCGCGAGGCGCGGGGCCGGTGCCGCCGGTGGTCACGATCAGGCAGCAGCCCGAGTCGGCGAGGTCGCGGAGCGCCGCGGCGATCGTGTCGCGGTCGTCCGGCACGATCCGCTCGCGGGGCTCCCACGGGTTCGCGAGCACGTCGCGGAGATAGTCGCGGATCGCGGGTCCGCCCTCGTCGGCATACTCGCCGCGGCTCGCGCGGTCGGAGACCGTGAGGATGCCGATGAGCACGGGGGCGGAATCCGCAGGCGTCATGCGTGGTGGCCCGGGGCCCAGGAGAAGAGCCGGATCTTGTTGCCGTCGGGATCGATCGCCACGAGTTCGCGAAACCCTTCGGGATTGGCCCGCGGCGGCGAGGTGGCGGCGGCCCCGAGCCGGTGCCAGGCGGCGTCGAGGTCGTCGGTCTCGAAGCCGAGGCTCCA
>Ga0315904_10004882_pt1 | contig 18826 bp, 22 predicted proteins | sample LakEriMetagenome_6_FD_203529 | JGI IMG/M metagenome (GOLD analysis project Ga0315904, IMG submission 203529) | Freshwater fungal communities from buoy surface, Lake Erie, Ohio, United States - Buoy 12 MA120 | ecosystem: Environmental > Aquatic > Freshwater > Lake | place: USA: Lake Erie, Ohio...
AGAACTACGATATGTTTGTTCTCTCTCCTTGCTCTATCTATTGCGTGAAAGTATTTATAATCCCCATCATAAAATGCTGGGAATGTTCTTTCACGTCGGGAGATCTTAGTCCCATCAAACATTACATCGTCTACAGCTCTGTCAATGGGGCAGAAGTTCAAATAAAAATAGTGATACCCTGTAATTCTTACCTCATCTAATTCATATCCTTCAAGGCATCTCTTAGCCTGCTCATCCCAGTATTCATAATACTCTTTTGTTCCTAGGATTGCGTCTGTGTAGTACCCTTGTTTGAGATATGTATTGGCTGCTTCTGAGAATCTATGTGTATCCTTAAACGGCATTTATTGTGAGTATTTGTTAACTACAACCCCACCTCTATTTGGGTTGTCTTTCTGCTGCTCCTTCTTAACTAAGTCTTCTAGTTTACTCAATCCATCTATTACATCTGCAATCTTCCCAAGATTAGCAACTAAGTCTTTAGCTTGGTTAATTGGTCTCCCATTCTGGTCTACCATCGTTAAGTCAATTGTCTTGAAGTATTTCTCAAGAGTAGTGACCGATGTTTTGGCTGACTTTAAGAGTTTAACTGCAGATGTCTCAGACAGTTCTTTATATTTCTCTACTGCTCCCTTTATTTTAGGAGTTAATTTAACATTCAAATCAGTAGATATCTTTTCCCATCTCTCTTCTTCTTCGTAAACAAAGTAAGGAGATCTGTAATCTTCAAAGAAAAAGACTGCAGCAAGCTCGTTAGTCTTTAAATCTTTAAACTCAGAGATGGTTAATATATATGGAGATGGGATAACACTTGTCCCACTAATCGTTATCAGATCTTTCATTGTGCTTGTCTAAATAGTCAGTACGACCTCTACGAACATGAAACTTCCCAAGGTATGGAAGTCTAACAGCTTCAAATTCTCCCTTACGTATTGTACTAGAAACAAATGCAAATTGGGAATATACTGCGTCTTCAATAACATGCAATGGAAGATTGTATTTCGTAGCTAGTCTTTGAATTATAACTTTATCATTCAGATACTTTGGTACTTTCATTGTCCCATCTATTATCAGGGCAAGCTGCTGTCCCCCATTTAGCTTTATGTTCTACAATACACCCACATAATCCACATCTTTTATTCCTAAGTAGATGCTCACAGCTCTGACAAGTATTTAATCTTCCTGTATATTGCTCTTTGGACACTACAGGAGCACCTGCTTTTACGTATTGGTAGAGTTCCTTAGAGAAATTCTTAACCATAGTCGTAATAGACAGCTTATTTTGTTGTTTGTCCATTGGTTTGGTTTATTTGAGTTTGTCTATAAATTGTATTTTGGCTCTCCCATCTACAATTTTAATCTGAGAACTGCTAGACTGATTGTTGAACTCTTCAACATATTCAGTGATATCCTCTCGTGTAATTAAGAAAGATAAAAAGACTTCAATCTCTTTAGCTGCTCTTATTGTCTTTTCTTTTGCATCATTGACTTTTTCATGCTCATATCTGAGCCTATCAAAGTCTTCTAGAGATATTGTGACTGTCCCATTCATTAGTTTTCTGGGATAATTCCACAAATCATAAACTCATTAACCATAACGAATTTACCTTCAGGGAGATCGATTACTAACCCATCAGATTGTGGGTGTACCATAACCATATCTCCTTTCTTAACTACTTGACAATCAGGTCCCGTCTTAATTACCTTTAAGATATTCTTACGCATGTTGCGTTCAGCACTAGCTGGGACAAGAATTCCTGACTCTGTTTTACTTACATCGGGAAAAGGGAGTAATACCCAGTCCCTTGTAGGATTAAATTTAATACTTTCCATTGTGTTTGGTTTGGTTTAGTTGGTTGGTTTGGTTAGTGGTTATTTAAATACTCTAGTAATTCGTGTATGTCTTCTGGCTTTCTCATGTGTTGTATTGGGGTCATAACAAAACCACAATCACACGTTTGTCCATATACAGACAGTAAATATAGTAAATCTGATGAATTTACTATATAATTTAAGTCTAAATCCCCAACAGTGCATCCTTCACAGTTGTAATTAGACAGAATAACCAGAAGATCAGAGGTTCCCACATGACAATCATTGTCTATGTCCCCAAAACAAAAAACATCATCTGAGAATAACTCTGATCTCTGGTACTCAAGCATGGCATGCATACGTTCAATCTGTCCTGGAGTGAATTTATCTCTACATAACTCGTGAGAATAATCCATATGATTATCTGCGGCAAATGGGACGTTGTTGTAGTTAGATGCTGGGCAGTAATAACCTGGAATACCTGGACAACCTTGGCTAACTTTAGTTGGGGGTGTATCACATACGTAGTCCCCTGTGAATTCACAATCTCCTAAGTTCTGTCCGCAGTTTGACACTATCCCATTCCCATTTCTAAACACATGATGCAGACCACAGTAGTGCCCCATCTCGTGGGTCAGCGTTTCGTTCTCATATCTGAATGTTAAATGCGGACCACTTAACCCAAACACTTCTGTTTCTACCCACACCCCATCAAGGTCTGACCAAGGTTGGTACAGAACCCATGCAAAACCAAGAATTGACGAGCAGAAATCAGGAGCAACATAGATATTGCAGTATTCTGCAGTATTCCATCTAACCATATCAGTCCACTGCGCCATCTGTGTTCCATATTGTGGGAAACAGACACCGCTACCAGCTCTGTATGAATCTGCCCAAGCAAATGTTCCAAGATGAGTGTATGTTGTAGTAACTAAATTGAATGAAATATTAGTTGAATCAAAATCTACGTTTAACTGTTCAAATGCTTCTTCGATAATCTCTAACCCAATATTGCTATGTGGGAAATGTTGATTGTCATGCAGAACATGTACAACACAGTTAATTACTTTCTCATTGTATGTCCTATTGTACTGAGAAGAATATCCTAATGGGAGTATATCTTCTTCATTACCCATAACTATACATTCGTTGTATAGAATGTCTTCATTTTCTGTTAGACTATTTGTTTGAGCTACAGATAGTGTTGCACATGTAGCTAATAAAATAGATACACAGAATAAACTAGCTATAATAGCTATTACTCTGTGTACAATTCTAGAGAAGACGGGGTTTTGGGTAATTTGGGACATGGTTATTAGGATTTTCTTTTGTATTGCACTTTCTCTATGGATCGTCCTGCAAAATATGCAGAGAATGCGGTTAATGCAAGTACTTCTAGTAGACTAACATACTCTTCTTTTACCTCAAATTTAATTGACTCTATAGAATCAGTTATTGCAAGTAAAAGATATAGGCCTAGAAGTGCAATAAGAGCAATAGGACGGACATTTTTCGCCAGTTTAGAGTCAGAAGACATATCTGCTTCCCACCTACTTGTAACATTGTCTTGAGCATGTCTTTCTTGTTCTAATAATAGCTTCTCAAACTCTAATCTATCTTCTTTTGGGAGATCTTCTTTGTCAAGCAATCGTTTGACTACCCCAAGAGCCCCTTGATCTGGGAGAAGTTCCCCTACAGTGTCTAATACTTGAGGAGCTTTGTCTTTTAACCAAGCCCCTACTTTAGTATCTTTTAGTTTCTTACGTTCTTTGCTCATCAGATAATGACTTTATAGAGTGTATCCCCCTTTACCTTAACAGCCCTAAGAACTCTCTTCTTGTTTTCCCCTTCCCTATAAGATACATGAACCCAATCTGGGTTGTTGTCATCCCCAAACTCCCAAATCAACTGATTGAACTCGAGGTTCGTTTTGATGAAGTCAAAAATCTCCTTGTTTGTGACCCCTCCAAAAACATCTGCGTCAAGATCGAATGCACGACCTTCAACATGTTCAGAATTCTTTGCACCCCCAATCAATTTATTGAGTTTCTTAGACCTATATCCAGAAGTTACCGAAATGGGAACTTTAAAGTGTTCCCTCACTGGTTGGAAGATCTTCTCCGCCACCAGTTTTAGGTTTGCTATTTCTTCTTTTGATGGATTGTTGTCTATTCCATTCCTTTTGGCGGTTTGAGACTTTGTTACTTCTGCGAGTGTTAGGTTTTTGCTTAAGTTCATCTTCTTTTTGCTTTTTAAGTTCTACTTCTTTCTCAAATTCTTCTTGAGCAACCTTGAGTTTGTTCAATATCTCAATTGTAGCTACTTTATTAGTCATATCTACTAACATAGCTACCTCACAGTGCTCGGCATCAAAGAAATCTAAGAGCTTAACTAGGTATTTTCCCAGTTTGGAGATGGTATTGTAGTGGGCATTGTACCCAAGAACTGCAGATATGGTTTGATCTGCATTCCCAAACAGATGAGTTGACTCTTTTTGCTTAATTAAGACAGCGTTAAAGAAGTCTGAGCAGAATACGTTCCCTGTTTGGTCAATAGATACTGCGCATATGTAGAAATAATCCCCAAGTTTCCTTCTCCATCCTCTAAATTTCCAGACAAACAGTCTAGTTACAAAGGAAAATACTAGCCCGATAGGGATAAGTATAGCAGATAAGATTACTGCAATTAAAAAGAGGAGAAATTTCATCATATTTAAGGTTATTCTTCTTCAGGTTGTGCGGGGAACCATCCTTCAGCATCCATATACGCTTCATCACGCACATTTGCAGTAGATGGGATGATATTCTGGAACTCAAAGTAGTCTTGAGCACTGTTGATGTACGCTGTAAGTTGATCTTTCTCTTGTTGAGGAACTTCAGGGAACAACGCAATCAACTCGTCAAGATTATTTTCAGGATGCACATAGATTGTGTAGTCAAGAATAACCTGCAGAGCGTATAAATCTTGATCTGGGTGCTTTATCCACCCAAAAACATATTTAGTTACATCTTCAGGCTGCTTGACATGCGGGGGACGAGAGATATTGAATAACTCTTCTGAGATTCTTTGTGTTCTTTCTAAAGAAGTCAACCCCGCCTCAGGGTTTACAATGATGTAGTTCATTATCTATATATTTTAACTTATTGATTTGCCGTACAAAGATATAAATTTTATACTTATTTTAATATACTTTGTTATAATCATTTACAGCATCCAAAATTGTAGATTTACTATATCCATCATTTCCCCAAATTAATAATTCTTGTATAGTACCTGTTATTGTGCTTGTAGCGGTTGAAGTTGGGTTTGGGTAGGCCGTAGAGCTTATAACTTTTCCCCCAATAGATATACTTCTTACTGTTGGGGGAAGTGTTACTGGAGAGTTTGCATTTACTATGACATCACTTCCATTATAACATGATGCATAAGCTCCCACATTTGATGTTACACTCAGTGTTGCAACAGTTAAATCTTGTACTGCAGATCTAGTTGTTATTGTTATGTCTGTTCCTGCATTTGCGGCACTCCTAGAGTTATAATATTTATTTGTAGCATTTATTCCAAATCTTATAGTATCTCCAAATGTATCGTTATTTGCAACAGACGCTAGAAAGGTTGATGCCCCAAATAAAGCTATAGAAGCTGCTTGAGTTGCTATTGTAGATACCATTGCAAATGTTATAGTTCCAACTATATCAGTATCAAATTGTGCTACCATGTGACTTCCAGAAAATTCCATTGCTGGATTTGAATTCTGAGTAACAAACCCTACACTAGACTTGAATATTAAGGGTTGAAATGCAACATTTGTTTGTACTAAATCTTGTGCAGATGTAGAAGGAGCTTGGTTATAAATTTTAGTAACATAGCAATTAGTTCCTCTACAAAAGTCAATAAAAGTTTGAGATCCGCTTGATGTTTCTACTAAAGATTCATAAGACAATTTACCTTCAAAATCCCATCTAACGTCTGCTTCAATATTATCACTTCCTCTTCTAATTCTTATTAATTTAGAAGAAGTCGTGTTTGCTAATTGTCTTAGTCCGTATGCGCCTTTTAAAGTATTTGAGAATGTACTTCCAACTGCTGGGAGAAATACATTGCTTTGTGCCGGAGTTTTGTAGTATCTATATATTTCTTCTTCTATGTCTAGTTTATATGCTTCTGATGGTCTTTTTATGTAAGAAAACTCCTGTATATACCCATTTAAGTTATTTCCTAAAGTTATTTTTGCAGTTTGCGCAGTAGTTAAATCATTAAAATTTGTACCTGCTGTTATGGTTGTTTTTGCATCTGAAAGTCCATTAGCTGTAGTATAAAATCTATTTCCTCTCTTTGATGCACTAATTATATATTGCGTATTAGCATTTATAACATTAGAAGACGTATCTGATGTTTCAGTTGCATTGCTGTAAATACTGGATTTTAGTTTTCCATCAGCTGTAGTTCTCCTGATCTCTAATATAACCTTATTTGCGTCGGTGGTATTTATTATTTTAACAAACTCTTCGTCTGCTCCAGTTGCATTTACTGCTCCCACCATTGTGGTTAGAAATCCTTTACTAACTCCAGTTCCTCCTATATTAAAATCTCCTCCCAGAAGTTCTAAACTAATATTAGCTTCTAAAAAATCATCTCCATTAAATAAAAGAGCTGGTTTTCCATTTAACTTTTCAATTCCATTTGTTGTATCATATATTCTGGGTTGATAAGCATTTGTATTTTGTTTTAAATGTCCTACTTGTATGTTTGCAGATGATACATCTATAGGACTGCCTGAGACGACAAGTGCTGTATCGTTATAAGTAGACTGCTCGTACCAGGTTCTTACAAATCCAAATGAGTGAGTAGCTCCTGCATTAGAGTATTTTGGGTGCCCTAAAAATTCTCCAAGTGTTTGATACGGAGTTAATTTAGGGAAAGTTGCTGTTCCTGAAGTAACTATTACTCTAGAGTTTAATGAAAGTTCCCCACTAGTATCTGGGTATACGTTAGCTGTAGCATTATCAGAACTTCTCCTTACTTCTACGAGTGGGAATATTCCTAGTGCTGCTAATTGCATACTTGTAAATGTATTCTGCACTGGAGCAGGGTGTACTTTATGGCTGGATATTGCTCTTAAACTATATCCAAGCGTAGGAGGATCATATGAGTCTGAAATTGTATCTAATTTAGACTTTTTTCTAGATACACAGTTATAAATAGTATCTAAGTCTGCTTCTATCTCATGTTTATCCTTTAGAGCAAAATACCTGTAGTATATTAATTCATATATATTCCCAGCAAATGCTGTTGTAGAGTCTCCCTCTTCTGTTTTTCCTACAGATATTTTTGTTGTAGTCGTATTTATTCCAGATGAAGTGTTTGACGATCCTTTTTCCCCACTATTGCTTAAGATATTTAAATAAGAACTAGCAGTATAAACTTCTCTTCCTGCAAATAAAACTATTTCTTTATTTGCTACGTATCCTCCTGGAATAGCACTATTAAACCCTGTTGCTCCTGTGTAAGTTATACTAGAGTCTGCGTTTCTACTAAATGTTGCTTCTGGGATTTTTATTATCTCTCTTGTTCCAGCAACGTGGGCTCCTGCATAAGATATAACTGAAAATACAGAAAACTGAGAAGATGTAGTACCTGCTGAAAACTCTGAGTTTGTTCCTGATAAGTAACTGTTATTAAATTTTACTGCAGGTTTTCCCTCTAGTCCTACTACAATTACCCCATTTTCACATATTATTGGGTAACTTCCTGCAGATGAAACATCTAAGTGATTTCCATTTCCAGATTGGTCATACCATACTTTTACATAACATGTATTATTTTCAGTAGCTAAGATTAAAATATCATCTGTATTTATGAATCCATCATTTGTGAATGTAACTAGAAGTGTATTTGCATTAGTTTCAACTGCTTCTGGATCAATAGATACTTTTAGTGCCGGACCTGTATATTTTGAATTTAATTTCCTTAAAGAAAATGCTGCGGCTGCAAATGGGAATTTGTCTAATAAATAACTCATGGTTATTATATGTATTAAGAATATATTTTTAAAAGTCTGTTTAAGTCTGCATGTACTTCATCTCTAATATAATTAATACTTCGATCGAAATATATAAATGCAGAACTTCCAGCTCTCCTACTATTATTTGTTAGAGAATATCCCCATAACCACAGTCCAAATATTCTATATCCAAACTTAAATGATGCTGCTCTATCCCATCTTCCTATATTTCCAGCTGAAGTATATTCTGCATCACTTAGTTGGTACATAAAGTTTCTGTTTGTTTTATTTAAACCACTTCCTACATAATATTCCCCAGAAAAACTAACACCTAAAGTTATAATATTTGTTTGATTAAATACCTTCCAGCTAGCTCCAGCTGCGGAATATCCCCCTTGAGAGTTAATGGTTTCCCCAACAATCCCACTATAGTATGTTCCAAAAATAGCTTCATAGGTTCTTCTAGCTCCTGTTGGGGCTGTAGAAGTCCAAGCCGCGTCTGTTGTAACTAAAGGAATTGTTGTTCCATTTGGGTATGTGCTTCCTGTAAAATTTGTTGTAGTTATGTAGTATACTCCTCCACTAGTTATAAGGGATATGTAGTTGTAAGTCACTCCTCCTATTGTTGGGTTTCCTGAAGGAGCTGTTGTGGTCATTAGTCTGATATTAACTCCAGCAGCTTTTGGGAGAAATTCTCCTGTTTCTCCTATATGTTTTGTGACGTTTACATCTTTCAATGTAAGCATGTATGTGTTTCCTGCAACTTGGAATAGATCGGATTCTGCTGGAAAATATGCCGATTGTCCTACTTCTGTTCGAACTCCCGCTGCGGATATTACTCCTCCTGGAAGAGCTCTAAATCCTGTAGCATTTGTTGGGGAAAGAATTCCTTTTCCCCCAACATTTTCAAATGAGGATACATTATTTCCATAAAAATATGCTCTTTTTTTTGTTAAGTTCCCTTCTATAGTTTCCTCATGCATTTCTACAATTGCAGCTCTTACATTTCCCCTTTGACTAGGTACCGTAGCGCCAGTGTCCACTTTTCCATCCAGACATGCTGTAAATGAAGTTGCTCCCGTATTTTGCGCTACATAGTCCACTATGGTCTCCCCATTATATATTTCCTTTTTAAAATTTACAAGATTTCCATTCATTGATAGAAATCTATCTGCATTATTTGTTGGACCTCCAATATAATTAGATGCTAATATATCATTGTTAACTCCTATAGTTCCAGATTTAACTAATATGAAAGAAAAATCTTCGTAGGTATTATTTTTTGTATTTATTGGAGTTGTTAATTGTAGAGTTCCTCGGTCTATGGGATTTCCTGTCTCAAGTGTAAATGGGCTATATATCTGAGGAACATTTGCAAAACTAGTAAATGCTATTGTTCCAGGTGCTCCAGGCTGAGATATATGAGGCTGATTTGCTGATACTGAAGCAAACAAATCGTTAGTATTCCTTGTTCCGTCAGCATTGTTTGCCTGATTATACCATTTTACTACTGCACATTGTGTTCCTGAAAAGAAGTTCTGAAACGTAGTAGTTTGAGTTTGAGAGTTTTGAATATATACTGCCGGAGAACTATTAGATAATCTTTTTGCTGCGTCTCCATATATATCTGCCTCTATACTATCAGATAATCTTCTAACTCTAATAATTTTTGTGTTATCATTTAAGTTAGTTTGACTAGACTTATCTGTCAAGTTTATAAGGGCAAAGCAAAGTGTTGGATTGTACGTATTTACAAAGCTATTTAAGTTTGTATTGCCGTATGTAAAGTCTGTCCCGTAATACGCATTTTGATCTAAACCCATAAGTATAGATCTCTTATGCGGGGGAAGAGGTTTAAATAAATTTTTGATAGCGTTTCTACGCATTTTATTTCTATTTTATTGAAATACAATTAATTCTTCTAACTTCCCAACCATTGATATGCTGGGAGGTGTTGCTGCCCCAATGTTTACTCCAGATATTTGAGCTTCTAATAAATTAAATCCCCCAGAAAATAAAGAATACAATTCTCCAGAAGTTGTTACATCGACAAATACCCCATTCTTTTTTACATAGTCTAGTGTACAACTTCCTATTGGGGAATCTGTTCCGTTTTGTTGGAATTTTAAAATATAGCTTGTTGTACTTAAATAGTCTCTAATCAAGTACCCATTTCCTGTTATTTGCAGAACAGCTTGAATATTTATTGTTCCTGTAAATTTTTGCTCTATAAGTCTGTAGTATTTAGATGCGGTTGTAAATTCTAAAGCATATGTACTGTTTGTACTTCCTGAAATTAAAACTCCTGCTGTTGCTAGTTTTGGGGCAGCAGCTATTGTTCCGGCACTATTTACTTGCAATACACTAGCAGAAGTAGTGCTCCAACATTCTTGAAGTGGGAAAGCTTGGTTACTTACTATAGGAGCATACAGATCATAATTTAAGTTATTGTACTGTATATATTCTTGTATTGTATTATAAGGTCTATCAGGAATAGCTGTTCCTCCATATCCCACCGCATCATAATGTATCTTCGTGTTGTTTCCAGAGGCAATATGTTTAAGAGGTACTAGCAATGCTTCTCTATTTTGGTCTGAAGCATGGTCTCTTACTGCTGTTATCACATTTTGAGGACTTGCTAGTCCTGGGGCTATCAAACTAGTCCCTATCCCAAAAATAAAATTTGGATTTACTGATTCTATAGGCATTATGTTTCGTATCTATCTAATTCTACAAATTTATCAAACCATATTTTAGATATTCTCCTCATTTCCATCTGACTTAAGTATCTCTGCTCTAAATATATTTCCCCAATATATCCTTCAAATCCCTCTAAAGTATTTCCCCCAAGTCTATCAAAATTAATTGTTCCTAAAGTATTAGTATCTGCAGTTATTACACTTATTAAGTCTCCATTTTCTCCCCTAATTTGTAATTGGTTTGCTGCAGTTCTCTGTACAAATATTACATTTAACTCATTTGGGATAAATTTTTTAGTTTGATATGGGGTTTTTCCCGTGTAATCAAAATCTAAAGTTGTGTTTTTAGCTATTTTTCCGTCTATCTTAATATTTACAACTCCATATTGAGTTTGAGATTTTCCAAATTCAATATACCCATCTGTGGATTCGGATAGTAAAATTTTTCCCAAACTAAATTGAGTTGTTGGGGCAAATGCAATCCCAAATGTAAATGCCCCAGTTATTGTTTGAAGTGCATCAAATTGCATTCTTTTATCCCCACTAAAATAATAAGATCTGCTTTTTAGTCTTAATCTCCCATTATCATCTAAAAAATTAGCTTCTACTGGAGCTCTGGGGTCTGATATTTTGCTTATGGTTCTCCCATCTGCAAAATTGATAAATTTATCTATTGCCATAATTATATAGAGAGACCATTAAATATATTAAAGTATTTAGCTGTAGCTTGAGGATTACTCGCTATAGTACTAACTGATTTATTTATTGTGTATAAATTTTTAGTCGGGCTTACGTCTGGGGGAAAGCTGATTGGGAGAACGCTGCTTCCTGTTCCTCCTGAGTTATTACTTGCTGTATTAGGAATATTTTTCATTCCATACCTTCCGTAATTTATCCCATTTGTTTCTTTATACCCGTCAAATTTAAATCTAAAGTTACAGAATGATAGTGGTCCAATTACATCTGGGGGATCTGCTGTTCTAAATCCTGGATTCCCATTTAAGTCTAGTCTATATTTATAGATGTATGTTATTTTAGGAGTACCTTGTGCTACTGATGTTACTTGTGTTTTTGGGTAAATTGTGCCTTGACCTGCTGCTTGATAATGCGGAATTAAAGTTAGTTCTTTATTAAATAGAATGTGCCAAGCTCTTGTCCCAGTATTGTTAAAGGAATATACTACGTCAATTATAACTTTCATTCCAGGAGGAGCGTATAAATCTACTGCAGATCCTCCAGTATAATTTACTTTTTTAACTTTATCAAATGGGGGTTGTATAAATAGATTTAATGAATTCCCCCCAACTGTAGTTTGGATAGCATCAAAAACTATTTCTAAATCTACAGTTCCTGGGTTTGCCCCAGGACTATACATTAAAATGTCATTTGTATAAGAGTTTGTTGTAAATCCTGATTGTGTATTAGATGGAGGAGTTCTTAAATTGTAACTTGTTTCTACTGTATACCCAGCTTGAATAGCTGCGGGTGTTACGGATGTAACTTGTTCGAATAAAACATCTTCTGCTGGGAGGAATGTATTATATGTAAATGTTCTAAATAATAAGAATGAACATTTCTCAGTTATTCTCATTTGAGTTTCGTCTCCTGTATTTAAATCAATTACATATGCAAAGTTGCTATTTGCATCAACTTTTGGTCCCCATATATATCTACTCCCAATGTATTCTCTAGCGTAGTCCTGTCCCACGTAATATGTGTTGTACCACTTTCTAAGTAAAAATGTATTTGGGTTTGTGGTTATAATTTCTTGGTCTTGTGGGACCACTCCATATGCAGTTATAATTTGTGTAAAAAGCACTGCATCCCCAACTCCAATTACTTCTTGTGGGTATACTTTAAAGTCATCTTTGCATACTGCATCATTTTCTCCCGACTGCGAGCATGCTACAAAAGCTTCTGCAAAAGTCCTTGCATTTTCCCATGTAGCAACATACGTTGGCTTCCCTGTGGGGGAATATGAGCTTGGGACATAACCTACTAACGTAGGAATAACGCTATACGCTACAGACTGATTATTGTTAGACTCTACATTACTCAACAAAAAAGCACCCCCATCTTGGGCGCTTCCAATTGTCCCAATGTCTACTTTAATAACTGGGATTGGGGGAGTTACTTTTCCAGTAGTAACAAGAGACTGTCTTAATCCAAGCATTGTGATAAATTTTTGTAGGGATTATGCCCTGATAAAATTGTTGAGTTTAGGGTAGAGTATGAGCGCCTATTGAGATTGTTTATGGTTAGTTGAATATTTTGTCCGTAAAGTATTCTCAATCAGCTGTTTAATTATCTCTTAAATGATCACTCTTTTCCCCTTGGTTTTTTTCATGTTTAACTTTGGACTTCAAGTTCGCCGTTTCTAGCCTACGTGGGGACAATTTCTCTCAGCCTATAGTCTTAATCCCACCCGAACTCTATACCAAAGCAATTTGCGTAGCTATCGGGGACAACTTTGGATATCTATTTAGGGTTGGTGATATCCTCTAAACCCGACTTCTGACCCCCTACTTATCTTTTGACCCTCAGGGGTGATTGCATCTCAAAGAGATTGCAGCTACTAAGATGCGAATATAACGAATAAAATTTACAATCTACAATGCCGTAGATTTATTTTTTACTCAGCTTTAATATATGGCGCTTATCTCCCTTGTCCCCTGTATGGTTTCTTGTATCTCTTAGATGTCTTAAGCTTACTCTTAGACTTACTGTGCACTCCACGCTTTACTCTTGGGCGAGGAATAAACTGATTGGCTGTTGCTTTTCCCATTGTATTGTTATTTGATTTAGTTTAATTTAATTTATTATCTGTCTATTTGATTAACTCCCACAATTCTCACACTCTTCTGGGTTATCAATATTACATGTAACCTTACCTTCATCTACCTTTTTATTTAACTCGTTGAGTTTGCTTTGATCTAAAAAGCTGATTTCGTTGATGTCGTTTTCTTCTTCCATTGTGATTAAAATTTATTAATAATTGAGGGTTTAAATATACGGAAATTGTAATAAAAATTTTTTGAAAAATTTTTTAAAATTTGGGGAATTAGTGAGAGGGGATTCCTACACTCTCACAGACCCGGGGCACTATCGGGATTTTAAACCTACCCGCCATGAAAATTCACATTTCAAACTTTCGCTTGATTGAAAGCAAAGGCCTGTTGGTCGCTAACCAAGTAACGATTGACGCTGACGGCTATGTCGAAGTTGGAGAGCCTGTGTTCCTCGACTACGTCGGAGACACAAAGAAGGCTTGGGATAACCATCACAAGAAGGGGGCATAAGCCCCCTTTTTATTGTGACTATGCGAGACAACAAATCTCGTAGTTTACTTCAACTAAAGCGTTAACTAAACAGCGTAACTTATTGAAAGAGTGGGTGATACAACGTCACCCATTCTTTTTCCCCATTTTCACAACAACCACAAATCCCCAACATTCAATACTATAACACAATCATCATGAAACCACCACGATCATTCATCTTCAAATGCATGCTATTCACAACATGTTTACTAGCTGGATTAATCGCAACACTAATATCCATTGATCCTCCAACAATGACTCATCCAGTCATCCTTGCACAACTATCACTAACAGCTGTCTGCATCATTGCAACTGTCTATCTCCTCACTCAAGAACCAAGATAACTCAACTCAAATGAAACACCTTCTCATCATCTTCATCTCAATCATCAGCTTCTCAAGCTGTACTCAACAAAAATATGCTTACAAACATCCTGTCAATCACAGAACTAAACACCCAGCAGTCTGGAAAATAGACAGATTCAACACCCCATATCTGTATGCTCGTGACCGCTATAAGAACAGGATATTCAGTGGAGTATCAGCCTATAACAACCCACTATTCTACAACAGTCGTTCATCAAACAACTGTAGTGCAAACTGGTAATACAACTCATCATGTCAATACTTGCAATAGAGAATGCATACACTGAGTTCACTCACTTTGCAGACTCAAACCCAATCACTGTTAGAGACTTCATCTTTAACAACCCAAACATTATCACAGAGTCAACAATTATCTGCGAGTACGAAAACTCAACGTCAATTGTCCCGACAGATGTCTTCTCTCTCTCTCTATTTATGTTGTTCTTAGAACAAACTCAGCATAAAAACTGGGAGTACGAAGATTAAGATAAAGACCTAAGCATGTCTATAAACTGCTTTACATTCTACTAACCAACCAAACAAACAAATGAATACAGCATAGATATAACACAACACATCGATTCACAATTAAACGACAACTAACAGCGCTCCATAGAAAAGCAATCAGCTTTTAATCAATTGAATCCCTCTTAAACAAAAACAAAAACAGATCATTAAGATCACAATCTAACAAACCATGTCTAACAACATCAACACCGGGAACATCGAGTTCCTCAACCCAAACGAAGTTATCCTCACTCAAGCAATCAAAGTTGCAGGAGGAAAAATTCAGCTCGAATTTGCAGAAATCATCTCTGACAATTCAAACCTCAATCCTCTGAGCCTGTTCAACAAATCAGATGATCGGTTTAGTGGAGGTCGTGCTCGTCGTGCATGGTTGACTGCAGAGCCAACAGATGCATCTCAAATTCTTGGGGTAAGTCTCGATGATTCTCAGCCCTGGAAGCTTGGAGACAACAACAAAATGGTTCTCCCGTTGAACATCCTCAACCCTGTAGCAAACATTGGAGGGGTAGAATACAAACTCCGTGTGGAGATTGTTGAAACCACAACCCCAACCCAATGGCAAATGGAAAACATGGAGCGTGCTGCAAAGCGTCGTGGAGCCAATGGAGATTTCATCACACACCAAGGTAAGTACATCTTCGTCAACTCACGTATTGCCTTCAATCAAGCAAAACACGTGTTCTTGACAGCAGATGAGCGTACAGTTGATGCAAATCACCTCGTTAATCAAACTTTGTCAGTTGATTTCTCTTCAGGGGAGATTCTCAGCTAATAAAGTTAAAAGCAGTTACTCATAGGGAGTTTAAGGGGGTTCGATTCCCCCAACTGCTCAAAATAGAGTGTTCCCTGACAGGTTCAATCACCTCTATTAGGGGAATAGATTCAACGGAGTCATTCCCCTTTACAAAATCTATCTTGGCGGGTAGATATCTTAAAGACAGGTTCAGTAAACACATTAATTTGTGTGCATTGAGCCTGTCTTTTTTTTCTCAACGCACCTTATAACCCTTAAAATAAACCCTTAAAACTCAGTACAATGAGCCACATGAAGTATCTCTATCAAATCGCACAAGAACCACAGCGTATTTGGGAGTTAAAAACAGCACTTAAAAAAGCTGAATCAAACAATCTAAACTATGCTATAGTCGATAGTGAGGTTGTAAGTTTGGATCAGCTAAAAGCTATGATTCACGTCGTAGAAAAACATGTCGCAGACGTAAAAGAACTCAAAAGAAAACAGGAACAACAACAAAAACAAATCAATGATCAAGTTCATAACGAATGACACATCAATAGACGAGTATTCAGACGAAATACAGCTATCAACCATTGAAGAATGTGTTGAATACTGTAAATCTAAACAGGTACTCGGAGTTGATACTGAGACTGAAGGATTCAACTTCCTCACAAAGAAACTAATCATGTTTCAGATTGGGGATGAAGAACAGCAGTTTGTAATAGATACAAGGACAACAAGTATCGAACAACTACGACCTGTTCTTGAATCAGAATCTATAATCAAAATCCTTCACAATGCTAAGTTTGACTACAAATTCATCAAAAAGTGGGGAAACATAGATCTAAACAACATCTATGACACATTCTTAGCTGAAAAGATCTTGCATTGTGGGAAAGAGAACTATGGATTTGGACTTAGTAGGCTCACAGAAAGGTATTTAAGCGTCAAACTAAACAAAGAAGAGCGTAATCAATTTGTTCAGTTAGAAGGACGCCCATTTAACTACAATCAAATACGATATGGAGCATATGATGTCAAGTATCTAGTTCAAATCTATAATGAACAACAACCAGAGATAGATAAACTAGACCTTAATCATGTTGTTAAGCTCGAAAACAAAGTAGTTAAGATCTTAAGTGAGATTGAATACGAAGGTATTGGGTTAGATATTGAGAAATGGAAACTAATTTGGGAAACAAACCACGATAAAACATTCAAGAAACAAAAAGAATTAGACATCGAATTACTCAAAGATCAAAAATTTGAGAAATACAGATCTGTTCAGTTTGATATGTTTACCCCAGAGAGTGAACTAAGAACAACATCTATCAATTGGGATTCCCCAACTCAAGTTCTTTCTGTATTCTCCCAACTAATCCCAACATTAGAGGATGTGAATGGGAAGAACTTGTACAAACACAAGTACAAATTCCCTCTCATTAAAGAGTATATCGAGTACAAAGAACTATCAAAGCTTACTAATGCTTATGGGGTTAAGTTCTTAAAGTACATTCACATAGATCAGAAGATACATACAAACTTTACTCAAGTATTAGACACAGGACGAATGAGTTCTAGTGACCCTAATATGCAGCAAATCCCTGCAGATAACATATACAGAAACTGCTTTATAGCCCCTAAGGACTATGTCTTTGTATCAGGGGATTATAAATCACAGGAGCTAAATGTTATTGCATTTGGGAGTAAAGACCCAGTATGGTTGGATGCTCTTGAAACAGGGCAAGATCTTCATGGAGTATGTGCTGACTTAGTATTCGAAGATGAGTGGAGAAATGCAGATGCAGATAAGAAGAAGAAACTAAGAACGATGATAAAGTCAATCAATTTTGGATTGGCTTATGGGATGGGCCCTAACAAACTTGCAGATACGTTAAGTATTGATATACAAGAGGCTAAAGACTTGATTAACAAGTACTTTAAAGAGTTCCCAAACATCAAGAACTTCTTAGATTCTCTTGGGGATTTTGGGAAAAGAAATGGGTATATACGTACCTATGCCCCATTCAAGCGTATTAGATGGTTTGATACTTGGACTCCTAAGATGTACAATGATCAATCTAAGTTTGCTGAATTAGGGAGTATAGAACGAGCATCAAAGAATACCCCTATTCAGGGCTCATCTGCAGATATAACAAAGCTTGCTCTTATTTATATCTACAGAGCTATCAAGTCTACCCCTAAATTCAAGGATGTAAAGATTGTAATGACTGTTCATGACCAGATTGATACAATAGCCCATAAAGATATCTCTGAAGAGTGGGGTAAAGTATTAACTGAGCTTATGGAAAAGGCTGGGAATATTGTGATTACAAACAATCTCCTCAAAGTTGATACAACAATATCAACTGTTTGGGAGAAATAAAAATGTGTATAATATAACACTGAAAATCAACATTAAAACCAAAAACGATGAAAAACATTCTCTTTATGGGGGCAATGCTCCTATGTGTTCAAGTAGCAAATGCTCAAAGATTTGTTACAAACGAAGTAGATCCTTTCACAGGAGTTAGGTGCGTAGTATCAGCCTTTGAACGTACAGGGAAGGGTACAGACTTTATCTACATCTCTACATTCTATATTGGGGGACAAACAGGGTTGTACCTTCAAGCAGGAAGAGATGTCGGATGTGCAGGAGTCACAGGAAATAAGTTTATGATTCTGTGCACTGATGGAACTGTAATCAATTGTGGAGAAGATTTAGGTCAAATAGATTGTGCAGATGATGCAACATCTATCTATACTATTGATGCAGAGAAACTTAGTGGGAAATCAATCATGAAATTGCGTCTTGAGCAATCTAATGGGTACATTGATGCAGATTGGACAATGAACCAAACATTGTATCAATTCATTAAATTTGCAGAAAACGCACAACTACCATGACATTCGACGAACTTATCTACAAAGTAGAAAATTGGGGACATTCTAAGCACCTAATTCACAAAGACAACGTAAGACAGCAAATGCTTAAAGTTGTTGAAGAGGTTGGGGAATTGTCCGCAGCAATCTTAAGAAAGGATGAAAACAAAACCATTGACTCAATTGGGGATGCATTCGTTACTCTTATCATACTATCTGCCCAGTTGGATATTAGTCCCAATTTTGCGCTTGAACAGGCTTATAACGAGATTAAAAACCGAACAGGAAGAACGCAGAATGGAACATTTATTAAAGACCAAGAGTCCGTATAATAAACCAGAGCTAAAGATTAAGTCTACTTCTATCCCTGATAGAGATGGGACTTCATTTATAGATTGGTGTCAAGATATGGCTTTCGAAAAAGCTCTCAATGCAGAAATTGAGAACTGGAGCTATCAAATCAAGATGCAAGTCAAAGA
>Ga0315904_10004883_pt1 | contig 18819 bp, 17 predicted proteins | sample LakEriMetagenome_6_FD_203529 | JGI IMG/M metagenome (GOLD analysis project Ga0315904, IMG submission 203529) | Freshwater fungal communities from buoy surface, Lake Erie, Ohio, United States - Buoy 12 MA120 | ecosystem: Environmental > Aquatic > Freshwater > Lake | place: USA: Lake Erie, Ohio...
AATTCAAAACTTTGATTTTGAGTTATAAAATCAGGAAATTCAAACTTTAGTATGGTTGGATTTTGTGTTTCTTTTATGGTTAACTTCATCATGAATTTATTTTTTTTACAAATTTAACGAAGTTATTTTGAGTGTTTAATTATATTTGGACAATTAAACAATAAATTAACTTTTGATTATTTTTTTAAGTTTCGACCATAAATTTTATTTCTACACTTAAAGTCAATGATTTTAAACGAATAAATTTTATTTTGAATTAAAAAATGATCAAAAATTTATATATTTGGGCACAACTAATAAAATGGTTTTCATTGTTTACTGCGAAGTGTCAATAAAAATCTTATGTAATGGTATTTAATTAAAGATATAAAATAATGAATTTTAAGAAATTAGGATTATTAGTTGTGTTATTTACAACACAATTTTCGTTCTCTCAGGAAGGTATTGCAGTGTATTCTGATTATTTGTCAGATAATTATTATTTGTTACATCCTTCTATGGCTGGAGCTGCAAATTGTGCTAAACTAAGATTAACTGGACGTCAGCAATGGTTTGGTCAAGAGGACGCACCTGCTCTACAAACAGTAAGTTTCAATGGAAGAATTGGAGAGCAATCTGGAGCTGGAGCTATAGCTTACAATGACAGAAATGGATATCATTCTCAAACAGGGTTTAAATTAAGCTATGCACATCACATTATGTTTTCTCGAGATGATGTGGATTTGAATCAGTTGTCTTTTGGGGTTAATGTAGGTTTAACTCAAAGTACTTTAGATGAAACTGCATTTTTAAGGCCAGGTGATTTTGATCCAATTGTCAGAGGAGATATAACTCAGAAAGATTCTTATTTTAATGTAGATATCGGAATGTCCTACAATTATTTGGATTTTTATGCTCATGCGACTGTTAAAAATGCTATCGAAACAAGAAGAGAAATATATAGTGATATTGAGAGCGATAATCTTAGAAAGTTAATATTGAATATAGGTTATACTTTTGGAGAGGAAGATAGCCTTCTTTGGGAGCCATCTGTTATGTTTCAATCGATAAGTCAAACAAAAGAAAGCACATTCGATTTAAATTTGAAAGCTTACAAAGAGTTGGAAACAGGAAAACTATGGGGAGGGTTATCGTATAGAAGAAGTTTAGATGGCGCTGAATATAATCAAAATGGAAGCATTAAAACTCAAAAATTACAATACATTACCCCAATAGTTGGGGTTAATTATCAAAACTTTATGTTTTCTTACACATATTCTCACTTAGTTGGAGACGTCAAATTTGATAATGGAGGTTTTCACCAAATTACTTTAGGGATTAATTTATTCTGTAAACCAGACAAATACCACTGTAATTGTCCAGCTATTAATTAAAAATTATTTATGTCCCGATTTATTCGGGACTATTTTTTTTACACTTATGGTAATAAAGTCAGTAAAAGGCATAAGCCCATCTATTCCAGAGGATTGTTATGTGGCTGAAAATGCTACTATCGTTGGAGATGTTACCTTTGGAGATTCTTGTAGTGTTTGGTTTAATGCTGTAGTAAGAGGCGATGTCAATTCAATAACTATCGGTAATAAAGTTAATATACAAGATGGAGCCATTATCCATTGTACGTATCAAAAGCACGCTACTGTAATTGGAAATAATGTTTCTATTGGACATAACGCTATCGTTCATGGATGTACTATTAAGGATAATGTTTTGATAGGTATGGGAGCTATCGTTATGGATAATTGCATAGTTGAAAGTAACTCGATCATTGCCGCTGGTGCTGTTTTAACCCAAAATACAATTGTTGAGTCAGGAAGTATATGGGCAGGAGTTCCAGCTAAAAAAGTTAAAGATATTAATGAGTCTGATTTTGCTGGTGAAATTCAAAGAATATCCAATAATTATGTAATGTATTCTAGTTGGTTTAAAGAAGAATAGTTTAACTTTAAATTAGAACTCTTTCTGTATTATATCATATTTATTCTTTAAAATATCGGATAGCACTTTTGGATTTGTGTTTGTGAAAAAAGTAGCTTTTCCTTTTCCTTCAGAGTGTCTCCCTACATTTTCATTAAGAATTTTATGGGTTTGTTTTGCTACTGCTTCTCCAGAATCTATTATTTGAATGTGTTGTGGAATGATTTTTTTTATTTGTGGAATCAAGTAGGGATAATGACTGCAACCCAATACTAAATAATCAATGTTGGCATCAATCATTGGTTGTAAATAGGAGTGAAGTAATTTAGTCATTTCTTGCGAATTGATTTCGCCATTTTCAATTAATTCAACCAAGCCATAGCCTACTTGTTCTACTATTTTTGTATCCTGATATATTTCTACAGCTTTGTTGAAGAGTTCGCTACTTAGCGTTCCTTTGGTTGCTAAAATTCCTATGGTTTGGGTTTTGGAATTTAATGCTGCTGGTTTTATAGCTGGTTCAATACCAATGAACGGTACTTTGTAGGAAGCTCTTAATTCTTTGATGGCATTTGTCGTTGCAGTATTGCAAGCCACAACAATGATTTTAGCATTCATCTCCAGAAGAAATTCGGTGTTTTTTATGCTCAAAGCTATGATTTCTTCTTTTGATTTTTTTCCGTAGGGAGCATTTTTGCTGTCTGCTAAATAAATTGTATCTTCATTAGGCATTAAATCATGGATGGCCGACCAAATGGATGTGCCTCCAATTCCAGAATCAAAAAGGCCTATAGGCTGATTGTTTATCATAAATCAAATGTAAAAAAAAATGCTCAATCTCGAATTTCGAGTGAGCACTTTTATTTTTTTATAGAATGATTGTATTAAAATCCTAAATCTTTTTTAACATCGGCAGTCAAGTTTGGACCGTCAGCTAACAAAAGCCCTTCTGAATTTAAAACATATTGGAATCCTTTGGCTTTACCTACTTTTGCAATAGATGCTTTTACTTTTTCCATGATAGGTTTAACAATTTCTGATTCTTTTTGTTGTAATTCTTTTTGAGCGTTGTCTCTGTAGTCAACAATTCTTTTTTGCATGTCTTGAACCTCTTTAGATCGAGTTTCATTAACCGCATCTGTAACTGTTGTAGCTTCTTGCTCGTATTTTTTTAATTTATTTTGGTATTCTTCGACCATGCTTTTGTATTCAGTGTCATAGGTACCGCTTAATTTTTCGAGTTGTTTTTGAGCTTCAAGCATTGCTGGCATTTTTGCCATTATTTCACCAACTTCTACGTGAGCTGTTTTTGATTGCGCATTTATAACTTGGCTACCTGCAATAAACATAGTAACTGCTATCAATAAAGTTTTGACTTGTTTCATCATTTTTGAATATTTATTAATTAATTTGTTTTTGAATTTTCTTCTTTAGCTTTTTTTGCGGCTTCACGTTCCTCAATTATTTTTTTCTTTCTTTCTTCTAGTGCTTTTTTTCTTTCGGCTAATATTCTGGCTCTTTCGTCAGCTGCAGTTTTTTTTGCATCGACTGGGTTTTCAGTGGTTTTCTCAGTTTCAGCAGTTGGAGAAACATCTTGATTGTTGGATGGGTATTCTTCTGATGTAACAGGAACTGATGTGCCATTTTTTTGAGCTTCTTTTTCTGCTAATAATTGCTTTCTTTTTTCATCTGCAGCTTTTTTCTTTTCTTCTATTGCAGCTTTTCGCTCTGCAATTAACTTTTCTCTTGCCGCTTTCTTATCACCTAATATTTTTTCTCTTTCAGCATTGGCTGGATTTTCATCTTCCATATCTTCTTTTGCCTCTCTTGCTTCCTCCTCTTTCAGTTGTTTTTTGCTCAACTGGTTTCTCTTTGTAGCTCTAGTAATTACTCTAACAACTTGATCGCTTATGTCGAAACGTTTAGCAGCAAACAACATGGTCAAATCTGAAGATTTATCAAAAATGAAATCATATTTTTTAGCTTCAGCAATATCTTGAGCAGCTGTGAAAACTTGGTCTTGTATTGGTTGAGCTAAAACAGCTTTTTGAATACTTAAATCTCCATTTGGACCAAATCTTTTTTGTTGATAATCTAATAATTCGTTTTCTTGAAAAGTAATTTCTTCTTCTCTTTCTTCAATCAATTCTTTTGTTAGTAAAACTTTCTCTGTTTTTAATGACTCTTTTAGTTTTGAAATTTCATTTTTCTTAGCTTCAATTTCTTGTTTCCACTTTTGAGCTTTGGCTTCCAATTGACTTTTGGCTTCCATATAGTCAGGAACATTTTGTAAAATATATTCCATATCGATATAGCCAATTTTTACACCTCTAGTTTGCGAATACATTGTGATTGAGCACGCCAGTATTAAGAATAATGCTAAAATATGTTTTCTCATAACTAAAGTTTTATTAGAAAATATCATGCCAAATATAGTTAATTTTAGAATTGTTGACCAATAATAAAATGAGTTTCCATTCCATGAGCTTTAGTTTCACCAGTTAAGGCGTCAAATCCGTATCCAAAATCGATTCCTAGTAATCCGAATGCTGGCATGAAAATTCTCAATCCAGCTCCTGCTGACCTTTTTAATGAGAACGGATTATATTGTCTAAAAGTATCCCAAGAAGAACCAGCTTCTAGAAAACTTAATACATAAATTGAGGCAGCAGCTTTCAAAGTTATTGGGTATCTCATCTCTAACGAAAATTTGTTGTAAATAGTACCTCCGTCACTAGAAGACAATGAATTATTAGGATACCCTCTCAACTGAATTACCTCTCGACCGTCTTGAGCAAAGTTTGCCAATCCATCTCCACCAACATAAAATCTTTCAAAAGGTACAACTCCTCTGTCTTTGTTGTAGGATCCTAAATACCCAAATTCACCCAGTGAACGCAAAACGAGCTTGCCGTAAATTTTAGTAAACCAATCGGCTTTGAATTTAATTTTGTAGTATTCCAACCAGTTAAATCTTTTTTGATCAATTTTTCCTTGATCTTCAGCTGCAGCAGTGTAATCTTTTCCAGCAGTATTTCCATCAGAGTTTATATAGTCTCCTGGTTGGATTATTTCACCATCATTACCTCTAATTTCGCTGCCAGAATTATTTTTTAATTTATAAGCCTCTTGGTTTTTTAAATCTGCATAATCAATACCATTAACCAATGAATACGGGAAAGTAAATTTTCCAATTAAACCAAATTCTGAACCATAGGTTGGAAAAATTGGATTAACTCCTTTGTTATTTCTAGTTAATCCTATGGTATAAGATAGGTTTCGAGCAGATCCGTTACTAAAAGTTCTAAATAGCCCTGTGTTAAAATTATTTAAGTCATAATATTGAAAAGCAACGGATTGTGATAAAACGAAAAAGTCATCGGGAACTGTCAATCTTTTTGCAAGTCCAGCTGAGAGTGAAATGATATTAAAGCTTTTACTTTTATCTACACCATTTCTGGATTGGATTCCGCCGAATTGACTTCCTGCAAATTGTTTACTATATGCAAATGAAGTACTAAATTGCACTGGTTTTTTACCGCCAAACCAAGGTTCTGAAAACGATAAACTATAGGTTTGGAAAAAAGTACTTCCTTGTAATCGTAAAGAAACTTTTTGACCATCACCCATAGGTAATGGTTTATAGGCTTCCTTATTGAACATATTGCCAACAGAAAAGTTATTAAACGATAGTCCCAAAGTTCCTATAAAACCTCCACCGCCATAACCACCTTGTAATTCGATTTGACTTGAGCCTTTTTCTACAAGATTGTATTCGATGTCAACTGTTCCTGCTCCAGCGTCTACATTTTTAAATTTTGGGTCGATAGCTTCAGGATCAAAAAAACCTAGTTGACCAATTTCTCTAATCGTTCTAACCAATTCTTCTTTGCTATATTTTTGCCCAGGTTTAGTTCGGAGTTCTCGATAAATAACTTTGTCATTTGTTTTGTCATTACCAACAACAGTTATTTTGTTAAAATAGGCCAAGGGTCCTTCTACAATTCTAATTTCAAAATCTATGGTGTCATTAGCCGTTTTAACTTCTACAGCATTGATGTTAGAGAATAAATACCCGTTGTTTTGATATAAATTTGTTATGTCATCTCCATCGGGTTTTGATTTGTCAGCAATTCTTTTCTCCAATAAAACGCCATTGTATACATCTCCTTTTTTGATGCCAATCATTCTGTTTAGTCCCTGATCAGGATAGACGGTATTCCCTAAAAACTTAATGTTTCCAAAGTAATATTTATGACCTTCTTCTAAATTAATTTTTACGGACAAATTATTTTCCTCTTTGTTGAATGTAACATTGTCAGAAACTATTCTAGCATCTCTGTAGCCGTTTTCTTTATACTTTTCAATAATTTTAACTAAGTCTTCTTGGTACTTAGCATCTATAAATTTTGAGCCTTTTAAAATTCTGAGACGATTAATTTGTTTGGTATTTTTCATTGCGCCACGAAGCGCTGAATTAGAAAATTTTTCGTTCCCTGAGAATACGATTTCTTTTATTTTGATTTTATCACCCTTATCAATGTTGAGAAGCATTTTTACGTTGTTCCCACCAATTGTATCTGGAATGGTGTTTATGTTAACTTTTGCATTGTAAAAGCCGTCTTTCTTGTATTTATTTTCAATATAATTTTTGGTGGTAGTGACTAAATTTTCATTAACTATTTTGCCTTTGGTCAAACCATTATCTTTTATGAGCGGTTCGGTTTTGTTCTTTTTTATTCCAACAAATTTTACTTCGCTTAATTTTGGGAGTTCATTAATGTTCAATTCTAAAAAAATACTATCTCCCTCTATTTTATTGGTGTAAAAATCAATATCACTAAAAAGACCTAACTTTCCAAGTTTCTTTATCGCATTGCTTATTTCCTCGCCAGGAACAGTAATGTCTTGACCTTTTTGTAGCCCTGCGAATGTTACTATGGTTTGTTCGTTATAAGTTATTTTACCTAAAACTTTTACATCCGCTAGAATGTATGTTCTGCCTTGGTCAAATGGCACTCTTTCTTGTGCTTTAAGATGAAAGAAATTTCCAAAAAATAATAGAAGTATGACTAGTTTTATGCTTTTATTTAACACTAAAAAATTATTTAATTTGTTCGCTTGTTTTTCCAAATCTTCGTTCTCTTTTCTGATAACTAATTATAGCTTCGTATAAATCATCTTCTTTAAAATCAGGCCATAAAACATCTGTGAAATATAATTCCGCATAGGCAATTTGCCACAATAAAAAATTACTAATTCGATGTTCACCGCTGGTTCTAATTAATAAATCTACATCAGGTAAATTTTGCGTGTAAAGATGCTGATTTATAATTGATTCATCTATACTGTCTAATGAAATTATATTATTTTTAACTTTATCACTGATCTTTTTTATAGCACTTATAATTTCTTCTCTTGACCCATAACTCAAGGCTAATGTCAGAACCATTCGTGAGTTTTTTTCAGTTTTTTTGATAACATCCAAAAGCTCTTTTTGAGCTGATTTTGGTAACATTTCCAGATTACCAATGCTATTTAATCGAATGTTATTGTCTAGAAGGGTTTGAAGCTCATTTTTTAATGAACTAATCAATAATTTCATTAAAGTATCAACTTCTAGTTTAGGTCTGTTCCAATTTTCAGTTGAAAAAGCATATAGTGTGAGGTTTTTAATGCCTAGTTTAGCACAGGTTTCTACCGTTAGTCGAACGGATTTGGTGCCATTTTCATGTCCAAAAGCTCTCAACAACCCCTTTTGTTTAGCCCATCTTCCATTACCGTCCATAATGATGGCTAGGTGTTTGGGTAAATTATCTTTATTTATTTTTTCTATTAAACTCATTTTAGTCTGCACAATAGCATGGTTTGTTGCCAAAAGTATAGGTTATTGTAAATCCAGTAAAAGCATACCAGTCCTTACTATTTATGTTTCCAAACTTTAAGCTTTCTAACTTTTTGTTTGATGGATTACTTCCATCAAAATCGTCTTTAAAGCTGTATCTAGCACCTGCCTCAAAACCTAATATAATGTGGTTTATGAATTTGGTTTTTATCCCAATGGTCATAGGAATAGCTAGGGTTCCGTATTTGTCATCAATTTTAGGATAATCATTAATAAAATATAATCCTTCATAGCGAACGTAACTCAATCCAGAGTATATATAAGGGGTAAATTTGGTCTTTGAATCATGTAAATTGAAATCAAAGAAATCAAATTCAAGTCCAAGTGATACTTCTTTTATGCTGTTTTCAAAGTTGTAATCTCTTAGCTGTCTTGATGGAGCAGCTGCATCTTTGTCGTTTCCAGTAATCTTAGACTGAGTATAGGAAATTCTCCATGAATGTCTTGGGCTCCTATTCCATCGGTACAAAATTCCAAAAGCACCTTCATTTGGCGCAATGTAAGTTGTTTTGCCTATGTCTCCAATATAGTTACTTCCGCCCAAAAACACCCCAACCTCATGAATTTGCGACTGTACCACTAATCCTGAAATTAGAAAAATAAAAATAAAAAGTCTATTCATTATCTTGAAAATAGCGTGCAAATATAATAATTATGAATACGATATGGTTATCAAATGAGTAATTCTATTCAAATTATGTTAAACGAATTAGTAAATTGAAGTTTTCATAAAGTAATACTGATAGGAAACGACAAATAATAGGGTTGTAGTATAAGTAAGATGATAAAAACAAATTAATTTCTCTTGTCTTCTCCCCAAAGTAATTTGTTACGAAGCGTTTTTAGAAAGGTTTCTTCAGGAATTTCTACCATATTAATTTTAAAAGATGTTTTCTTAATAACTAATATTGACTCCTTTTGTATGGATGCTATTCTTGAATCTAATGAAACCAAATAATTTTCTTCTCTTCCAGATACTTTGAGGCGAATTTCTGTTTCGTCTGGAATTACTAATGGTCTGGCGTTAAGATTATGAGGAGCTATAGGGGTTATAACCAAACTTTTTACGTTTGGAGTTAAAATAGGGCCGCCACAACTCATAGAATAACCCGTAGAGCCTGTAGGTGTCGAAATAATGAGACCATCAGCCCAATATGAATTTAGATATTCGTCGTTCAAATAAGTTTCAATGGTAATCATAGAAGTAGTGTCTTTTCTACTTACTGTAATTTCATTCATAGCAAAATTGATATCTTGAATATCAGGATTTGATGGGTCACAACTTAGCGATAAAAGTGTTCTTGGAGAAATAGTATATTTTTTTTCTATTACCATTTTCAAGAAAGCATCAATATTTTCTTTTTGTATGGAGGCTAAAAAACCCAACCTACCAGCATTTATGCCAAGAATTGGGATATTAGATTTCCTAACAAATGTAGCAGCTCTCAATATTGTTCCGTCTCCTCCAATACTAATAAACATATCGAAAGTAGAATCTAACTCGGTGTGATTACTAAAAGTAGCATAGTCTTTCTCGATTATTTTTTTTTCTTGTAACAATTTCAGAAATGATGCTTCAACAATCATATCCACATTGTTTGTATTAAAAAAAACAAAAATGTCTCTAATTATTGGCTCTGTGCTGTTTTGATAATATTGTCCGTAGATGGCTACTTTCATAGAGTTGTCGATTAGAGGATTTTGTGGTGTTAGCAGAATTTAAATATTAAGATACTTGTCTAAATAGTCCGAACGCTCTTTCAAATTGTTGATATAAAGATCTTCATGGTGTTCAGAGAGGATATCATAGTTGTATCTTCTGAAGGTTTGGATAATATCATTCATTGCTCCCAGACTAATTTTGATGGTGACTTGTACTTTTTCAACATCAGACTCTGATATAAAAAGCCCTAAAAGTTTTCCATTATTGCTTTCCACAATTTGGGCAATTTGACTCATAGAATAATCTAAAACAGGTTTTTCTACAACAATAATTCCGCCAGGTTCTTTTAAAAATGGAGTTTCATGGAAAAATTTAATGATGTCTTCAAGTTCATAATAACCCAGATAGCTGTTGCTTTCATCTAAAACAGGAACAATATTGGTATGATTTTTTGCAAAAACTTCTAGAACATCTAACCAAATCATCGAATTTCTAGCAAAAAAGCCCTCTAGAGTATACTTATAATCACTGACTTTTTTATCCTTTTCAAAAGTTTCGATGTCATCTAAAGTAATACAGCCTATGTACACATTTTCTTCTATAACAGGAAAATGCGAAAAAGGGAGCTCATGAAAAAAGTCATGAACTTCAGCAATAGTCTCTTCACTATTTATTCCTTTAAAATCGTTTGTGATATAGTCTTTAATTTCTGTCATAAGTAAACAACTTAATAGATGTTGCAAATTAATTAAATTTATGCAATTACAGCTAGTTTAACTTTGTATTTTTGTGCAAAAGGTTTTAAAATTTAGTATCAATGACAAAGTTAAGTGTAAACATTAATAAAATAGCAACTTTAAGAAATGCAAGAGGAGGAAATGTTCCTGATTTATTGCAAGTAGCAAAAAACATTCAGGAATACGGTGGACAAGGAATAACCATTCATCCAAGACCAGACGAACGCCACATTAGATATCAAGATGCTCGAGATTTGAAATCGATAGTGTATACAGAATACAATATAGAAGGAAATCCAGAAGGGAATTTTATTGATTTGGTTTTAGAGATAAAGCCTACACAAGTTACGTTGGTGCCAGACGCTGTTGACGCTATTACTTCTAATGCAGGTTGGGATACCATTAAACATCACTCTTTTTTAAAGGAAATTATTCAGGAATTTCAACGCAATAAGATTAGGACATCCATTTTTGTTGATCCTGTTCTAGAGATGATTGAAGGTGCTAAAACTACCGGAACTGATAGAATTGAATTGTATACGGAGTCGTTTGCTCATCAATACAGTTTAGGTAATAAAAATGGGATTCAGCCCTATGTTGCTGGGGCTGTTTTGGCAAACGAATTGGAATTAGGCATTAATGCGGGACACGATTTGAGTTTAGAGAATATAGAGTATTTCCATCAAAATATCCCTAATCTTTTGGAAGTTTCCATAGGGCATGCCTTGATATCTGAAGCTCTATATTTGGGATTGGATAATGTAATCAATATGTATTTGAATAAATTGAAATAATTTTATGCTTCACTCTAAAATAGAAGGACAAGGCAAGCCCCTTTTAATTCTTCATGGATTTTTAGGAATGTCCGATAACTGGAAAACGCTGGGAATACAGTATGCTAATCTAGGATTTCAAGTTCACATGCTCGATTTGCGAAATCACGGAAGGAGTTTTCATTCAAACGAATTCAATTATCAGGTTATGACTAATGATGTTCTGGAGTATTGTGTTGAACACAATCTTGAAAACGTAGCCATTATAGGACATTCCATGGGCGGAAAAGTGGCCATGTTATTTGCAACATCTTATCCTGAAAAAGTAGATAGATTAATAGTTGCTGATATTGGTCCTAAGTATTATAGTCCGCATCACCAAGATATTTTAGCTGGATTGAACGCAGTCGATTTTTCAAAAAAGCCAGATAGAACTCAGGTTGATGAAATTTTAAAAACTTTTATTCCTGATTTTGGCACACGTCAGTTTTTGATGAAAAGTTTGTATTGGGAAGAACCAGGACAATTGGCGTTTCGATTTAATCTTCCAGTATTCAATGCCCAAATAGAACAAATTGGTGCAGAATTGCCTTCGAATGCGATTTTTGAAAAACCAACATTATTTATCAGAGGTGGTAATTCCAATTATATCAAAGATGAAGATTTTGAAACTATTGTTAGCCATTTTCCAAGTGCAGAATTCCAAACAATCCCAAACGTGGGTCATTGGCTTCATGCCGAGAATCCGACTTTATTTTTTGAAAAGACAAGCGTTTTTTTAAAATAAAATTTGGTATATTTATTAAAATTAAAAATAAACAACATGAAATTACTTTTCCGAATTTTGATCACCTCAATTTTAGTTTTAGTTATTGCTCATTTTATGTCGGGTGTACATGTGGCAAATTTTGCAACAGCACTAATTGTTGCCGTTGTTTTAGGGTTGCTCAATATTTTTATCAAGCCAATATTAGTGATATTAACATTGCCAGTAACGCTAATAACCTTGGGATTATTTCTGTTGGTTATCAATGCAATCCTGATTCTTTTATGTACTAAAATTGTTGGAGGATTTGAAGTTGATACTTTCTGGACAGCCTTACTTTTCAGTATTATTTTGTCTGTTTTGCAGTCAATTGTCTTGTCTATAACTGGTGGCGATAAATAATTAAACAGCAATAGCGTAAAAACTTGGTTGGGTTGTAAAAATAGTATAATTTTGCAACCCAATTTTATTATGTAAATTAAAGAAGGAATGGATATTAAAAGAGTAGCGATAGACGCAGTAAATGAAGTAATTGTAATGACGGTTTCTCCAATGGACTACAAAGGTCAAGTTCAAAAGAGAATTAACGAAAAGATGCCTTTAGCAACTGTTAAAGGATTTAGAAAAGGACAAGTCCCTAAAGATTTGGTTGCAAAACAATACGGTAAAGGAATAAAAATTGAAGAAGTAAATAAAGTAGTTGAGTTAGCACTAACACGATACATTCAGTCAGAAAGATTAAATCTTTTAGGTACACCTCTTCCTAAAGTTAATGAAAATTTTTCATGGGATGCTGATGATCTGGTTTTTGAATACGAAATCGGTTTGGCACCAGAGTTTGAATTGAATTTAGAAGCTGAAAATGATATTGTGAAATATGTAATTTCGGCGGATGATAAATTAATTGAAGATCAAGTAGTTCGTATTCAAAAACAATTTGGAAAACCAATTCCTCAAACGGTTGTTGAAGTAAATTACGATATTACAGGAACTTTTGTTAATGATGAAAACGGAATCAATACAAAGTCAACAATTTCGTTGTCTATTTTTAATGATAAGAAAGTTGCGGATAAATTTATTGGCAAAAAAGTTGGAGAGGTTGTTACCATCAACACAAAAGGGTTGTTTGAAGATGATCATCAATTAATGGATTTATTGAAAGTGGGTCACGATGTAGTTCATGGATTAGATATCGATGTTGATTTTACCATTGAATCTATTAACGCAACAGAATTGGCTGAGCTAAATCAAGAATTGTTTGATAGACTTTTTGGTGAAGGTAAAGTAGCTTCATTAGAGGAATTAAAAGCAAAGATTAAAGAAGATGCTGAAAGTCAATTTGCACAACAAGCCGATCAAAAATTAATGGCTGATGTTACTGATTTTTTAATAGAAAACACGAAGTTTGATTTGCCAGCTGAATTCTTAATAAAATGGTTACAAACCGTTGGTGAGAAAAAATTATCTCCCGCAGAAGCTGAGGTAGAATATGCACGTTCTGAAAAAGGATTACGATTCCAACTTATTGAAGGGAAGGCATTGTCTCAAAACAATATCCAAATTACATTTGAGGATTTAAAAGCTTTTACAGCAAAAGCAATTAGAGCACAGATGGCTCAGTTTGGACAAACGAATCCTTCAGATGAAGAGGTGGAAGGAATTGTGGCGAGAGTTTTAGCAAATCAAGAAGAAGTAAAAAGGCTTTCAGATCAAGTAGTTGGAGAGAAAATGTTGCAACTTTTTAAAGAAAAAGCAAACGCTAAAGTTAAAGAAGTTTCTTATCAAGAGTTTATTGCTGCATCATACGGAGAATAAATTTAAAAAAAAATGATTATATTTGAGCGTCAAAATTGTATTTTGGCGCTCAACTTGTATAATCGAAGCAATTAAAGAAAGAACAAAAGACTATGAATTACGGTAAAGAATTTAAAAAATTTGCTACAAAACACCACGGGGTTAATAATTTGTATTACGATAAAATTGTAAACGCAATGACACCAAAAGGGATGACTCCTTATATCATAGAAGAGCGTCAATTGAATATTTCTCAATTGGATGTTTTTTCAAGATTAATGATGGATAGGATTATTTTTTTAGGAACGGGAATTGATGATCAAATAGCAAATATTGTTCAAGCACAATTATTGTTTTTAGAAAGTGCTGATGCATCAAAGGACATTCAAATTTATTTAAATTCTCCAGGCGGAAGTGTATATGCTGGATTAGGGATTTATGATACCATGCAATACATTAAGCCTGATGTAGCTACAATTTGTACGGGAATGGCCGCTTCTATGGGAGCCGTCCTTTTGTGTGCTGGAGCAGCTGGAAAGCGTTCTGCTTTACCACATTCACGAGTAATGATACATCAGCCTTCGGGTGGGGCACAAGGTGTTGCTACCGATATGGAAATTAACCTTCGTGAAATGTTAAAATTAAAAGATGAATTGTATCAAATAATTTCCCAACATTCAGGGCAAACATTTGATAAAGTACATAAAGATAGTGAACGAGATTACTGGATGATTGCTGATGAAGCAAAAGAATACGGTATGATTGATGAAGTTTTAAGAAGAAGCTAAATTTAGTGTTCAGTATATAGTGTTCAGTGTTCAACTGCACCTATAGTACTAATCCTATAAACCAAAAAATAATGGCAAAAGAAGTATTAGATTGTTCGTTTTGCGGTAGAAAAAAGCCAGAAACCAATCTTTTAATTGCAGGAATCAATGCGCACATCTGTGATAAATGCATTGAGCAGGCACATGGAATTGTTTTAGAGGAATTAAAAACTCACGGAAAAACAAAACTAGTTGCCGATTTAATTTTGAGAAAGCCTAAAGAAATTAGAGCATTTCTTGATGAATATGTAATAGGCCAAGAGCAAACCAAAAAGGTGATGGCAGTAGCCGTTTACAATCATTACAAAAGGTTGATGCAACAACAATTGAATGACGATGTAGACATTGAAAAAAGCAATATCATCATGGTTGGGCAAACTGGAACAGGAAAGACATTAGTTGCAAAGACCATTGCAAGAATGTTAGATGTTCCCCTAGCAATTGTTGATGCAACAGTTTTAACAGAGGCGGGCTACGTAGGTGAAGATGTTGAAAGTATATTGACTCGTTTACTCCAAGCAGCCGATTATGACGTACACAAAGCAGAAAGAGGTATCGTTTTTATTGATGAGATAGATAAAATTGCACGAAAAAGCGACAATCCATCGATAACTCGCGATGTTTCTGGTGAAGGAGTTCAGCAGGCTTTATTGAAATTATTGGAAGGAACAGTTGTAAATGTACCGCCAAAAGGAGGAAGAAAGCATCCAGACCAGAAATTTGTAGAAGTCAATACCAAAGACATACTATTTATAGCAGGAGGAGCTTTTGACGGAATTGAACGAATTATTTCAAAACGCTTGAATCGACAAGCGGTAGGTTATAGTACTTCAAAAAACTCCGATACTATTGATAAAGACAATTTATTACAATACGTTATACCAAAAGACATTAAAGATTTTGGTTTGATTCCAGAGATTATAGGTCGTTTGCCCGTATTAACTCACATGGATCCTTTAGACAGAGAAACGTTGAGAGCAATTTTAACAGAACCTAAAAATGCTTTGATTAAGCAATATCAAAAGTTATTTGCTATGGATGATGTTGATTTTACTATTACAGAAGAAGCGTTAGATTTTATTGTAGATAAAGCTCTAGAATATAAATTAGGTGCTCGTGGTTTGCGTTCATTGTGCGAAGCAATATTAACAGATGCAATGTATGACTTGCCAAGTTCTGATGAAAAATCATTGCGAATAGATAAAAGTTACGCTGAAGATACTTTAACTAAAAATTTATTGAAGCGATTAGAAATTGCTTCTTAAAAGATTTTTTAAATACAATTTAACCTGTTCATTTTTTGAACAGGTTTTTTTACGGACATTTTTTGTGTGAATAGTTTCTTGATATCGAGAATAATTAAGTTTTACTACTCCATTTTCTCTTTTTTAAAAAACACTAGATATTCTTTTTTATAAGCAATAGATTGTCGATTTTTGCCCTACTAATTCAATACAAATTAAAATGGTTGTAGAAGATAAAGAGATTATTTTATTAAAAGTTTCTGGTCAGGATAAGCCCGGAGTAACAGCTGGTTTAACATCAATTTTAGCGTCTTATGATGCAATTATTTTAGATATTGGTCAGGCTGATATTCATGATACATTATCACTAGGTATTTTATTTGAAATAAAAACAGGCTCTAGCTCTGCTGCTGTATTGAAAGATTTATTGTTCAAAGCGTATGAATTAGGAATTAAAGTCAATTTTATTCCTATCACCATACCTGACTATGAAATATGGGTCAAAGGACAACGCAAACAACGTTACATTATCAATATTTTAGGAGAAACCCTAACAGCTGTTCAATTGGCGGCAGTGACTAAAATTATGTCCGATCAAAATTTGAATATTGATTCTATCATAAGATTAACTGGAAGAGTTTCTGTTATGGAAAAAGAGGAATATCCTCGTTCATGCATTCAATTATCAGTTACGGGTAATATAATTGATAAAACGGCTATAAATGCTAGTTTTATGCAAATTTCGGGCGAATTAGATGTTGATATTGCCTTCCAAGAGGATAATATGTATAGAAGAAACAGACGTTTAGTGTGTTTTGATATGGACTCTACCTTAATCCAAACGGAAGTAATTGATGAATTGGCAGATTTAGCAGGCGTAGGAGAGCAGGTGAGAGCCATCACAGAATCGGCGATGAATGGCGAAATTGATTTTAATGAAAGTTTCAAGAAACGCATGGCTTTGCTTGAAGGATTGAGCGAAGATGTGCTTCAAAATGTTGCAAAAAATTTACCCATAACCAAAGGAGCGCATCGATTGATGAAAGCATTAAAATATTATGGTTACAAAACAGCTATATTATCTGGTGGGTTTACTTATTTTGGAGAGTATTTGCAAAAGGAATTAGGTATTGATTATGTTTATGCGAACCAATTGGAAATTAAGGACGGGAAACTGACTGGTAATTATTTAGGAGAAATTGTTGATGGCAAAAAGAAAGCAGAATACCTAAAGTCAATAGCTGAAAAAGAAGGCATACACATCAACCAAACTATTGCTGTTGGTGATGGAGCAAATGATTTACCAATGTTGAATTTGGCAGGTTTAGGAATTGCTTTTCATGCCAAACCAAAAGTAAAAGAAAATGCATCAACCTCAATTTCAAGTCTCGGATTGGATGGCATTTTATATCTTTTGGGTTACCATGATAGACATATCGATATGATGCAAGAATAAAGTATAATACCTTAATTATTAAAAATCCCATTTGTGAAAACAAATGGGATTTTTATTTTAAAAGTGATGAACGTATTTCGTCGGGATGACTGGATTCGAACCAGCGACCCCTAGCACCCCATGCTAGTACGCTACCTGGCTGCGCTACATCCCGAGAGGGCGCAAAATTACAAATACTAATATAACATCAAAATATATGAAGCGTTTTTTTAAGCTAAAAAGTCTTGAATATATTATTTCAAGACTTTTAAAACTAAAAACTAATTCAAAACTTTATTTTAGCATTCCGCCACCACTTTTTACTTTTTCAGTGTTGATATCAGTATTTTCTTTCTCTAATTTTAGATTTCCAAAATTATAGGTCAATGATATTCTAAAAGTTCTGGTATCTGGCTTTTGATAGAATTTAGTTTTCAAATTTGTAGACGATACCAAAGCATTCACTTCGTTGGTGTTAAAAACATCAAAGCAATGCAGTCCTATCATTAGGTTCTTATTTAAGAATTCCTTATTGAAAGAGATATCAAATTGATGAATTGGCTTGATGATTTGGTAAATTTCATAAGTTCCCTTTGGTGTTAAGAAATACGACATTGTATTTTTTATTTCCCAGGGCAAAATAAATTGAGCTTGAGCGGAATAATTCAACACAGGTTTGTTTTTAAATTCAAAATCATATCCTCTAGTATCGAAGTCAATATAATTTAAATTGAAGAAAATGTAATTCATTTTGTCCATATTGTTCATTCGTTTTTGAAATTCTTCTTTTCCTTTGAAAAAATAATCCAATGGAACTGGGAATGAAGCAAAGAAACTCAAGGTGTTAATTTTGTCAAACTGTTGAAAGGTTTGTTTACTCACAAGTTCATTAGGATCGGCACTAAAAATAAATCGATTCGTATTGTTTGCAATAGTGTAATTTCCACCAAGTTGAACAAACTGAAAGGCGGTAAGTTTTAATTCAAAATTATCAAAGAAAGTTGGGTCTAAAAATGGATTACCACCAGAGGTGTTGTATTGGTCAAAATTGGCAAAATTATTAGGATCTAAGGTGTTGTAATCGGCTTGTTGAATTTTCTTGGAGTAGGATGCCGAAACATTCATGCTTTGATTAATTTCATACAAAGCACTCAGGTTTGGGAAAAAATTGGTGTTTTTGAAGTTAATGTCGGTTCTACTATTGTCTTGAATGGCTATTCGGTCTACTTTGAAATCTTCAAAACGTATTCCAGCTGTAAAGTTGAATTTTTTTATTTTTTTTCTTGCTTCTGCGTAAAACGCCAGATTATTTTCGGTGTAATCAAAGTCGATAATTGAATTGGTAGAAGTATTAAGATTATAAACTCCAGTATTATTGATTCGAAGTATATTAAATTTTCCTCCAGTATTAAATGAAAAATTAATTTTTTCAAATGGAAAAGCAAAATCATATTTTAGGTAGTGATTGTTTAATGTAAAATCTACTGCACCATTATAAAATGATGGCATGGCATTGCTTAGTCCATTAGAGATTGTAATAGGATTTTTGTCAAAAAAATTGCTAAAAGCAACAATATCAAGAGTTCTTCCAATAGTATCTAATTTGGTTTTATACTGCAAGCTAATTTCATGGTTGTTGTTTTTGTTTTTTGCCAAACTATTATTTGTATAGTCAATTCCTGTTCCAATAGTGCTAGATTCGTTTACAAAACGGTCATTAGCAAGATTTAAATTGTAGTTAAATAACAAATTTGATTTTTT
>Ga0315904_10004884_pt1 | contig 18818 bp, 14 predicted proteins | sample LakEriMetagenome_6_FD_203529 | JGI IMG/M metagenome (GOLD analysis project Ga0315904, IMG submission 203529) | Freshwater fungal communities from buoy surface, Lake Erie, Ohio, United States - Buoy 12 MA120 | ecosystem: Environmental > Aquatic > Freshwater > Lake | place: USA: Lake Erie, Ohio...
TTAAAATGAAATTTCTTGACGGAAAAGGAGTTTCCGCTTACCGCCTGTCCATGGAAATTGGTATTTCTCAAATGACCATCTCACGTATTGTAAGAGGGGAAAGAGGAATCAGCGTTGAAATGGCCGTTCGTCTGGCCAAGTTTCTGAATACATCTCCAAAATATTGGTTAGAACTTCAGAACGAATATGATATTGAAGTTGCTCAGCATGAGCTTAGAAGCGAATTGAAGAATATCAAAAAATTCTGATAAGAAACACTAATAAAAAAAAGCGCTGTTGGTAAACCAGCGGCGCTTTTCATTTATACTTATATATTAGTCCAATACTATCCTCTGTTCAGAAACATTTCCCTTCAACTCGCCATTCTTAAACACACCGGCTTTAATAATAGCTGACCTGTAAACATCGAATGACTTCGTATATTTTAAGGAATTTGCGGAAGGAGTACTGCCATCCAACGTATAACGTATATCCGGATTATATGCATCCGTTTTAAATGTCACATTCGCTTTGTTATTAACAGATTCAATGATTACCGTTTGCCTGACTTCATAAGCACTCTTAGCATAATTCGCACCAATCAGCTTATATTGATCATATAATCTTTCCATTCTTCTCGTGAAATCTTCCCAACTTTTCCCTTCTTGTGGCGACCAGGCAACCTCTGCTATTGCAGCGAGACGAGGCATTAACATATATTCTGCTTTTGACGGACTTTCCACGTATTCTGTCCAGAGATTTGCTTGGATACCTTTAATATGCTTTGCTTGCTCTACAGTTAATGCATCAGGGAATGGATTATACGAATACACTTTATGCAATGGTAAATAACCACCAATAGCTAATGGCTCTGTTTTAGATTTACCCTGGTAATAGTCGAAATAACAATACGTGGTGGGCGACATGATCACATCATGATTTTGCTTGGCTGCTTCAATCCCTCCAGCTTCCCCTCTCCAACTCATTACCCATGCGTTTGGAGCTAGTCCACCCTCTAAGATCTCGTCCCACCCAATTAATATCTTTCCTTTTGAATTGATATATTTCTCCATACGCTGAACAAAATAACTTTGCAATTCATGTTCATCTTTTAAATTATGTTCCTTCATACGTGCCTGACAACGTGGACACCTTTTCCAGTTGGCCTTGGGGCATTCATCCCCTCCAATATGAAATAAAGTAGAAGGAAATAAAGGAACAACTTCATCAATCACATCCTCTAATAATTGATACACACTGTCATTTCCTGCACAGAATACATCATCATGAACTCCCCAGGTTTCCTGCACCTGTTTGCCTGGATTAGCCTTACTGACTTCAGAAGGAAGCTTACCCAGATTTGTTGGTTCATTTGGGAAACAACTCAAATTAGGGAATGCTGCTATAGCTGCAGAGGCATGTCCGGGCATTTCAATCTCAGGCACAACAGTTATGTAACGCTTCGCAGCATAGGCAACAATATCTTTTACCTGATCTTGAGTATAAAAGCCGCCATATCGTTCATTGTCATTCTCAGAGCCCGGGTAATGGCCAACTATCGTACCGTTGCGATGAGCCCCTTTTGCCGTTAACTGAGGATGCTTTTTTATTTCAATCCTCCAACCCTGATCTTCAGTAAGATGCCAATGCATAGTATTGATCTTATGTATGGCGAGATAATCAATAAACTTTTTTACAAATTCTACCGGAAAAAAATGCCGACCTACATCCAACATCACCCCCCTATAACCAAAACGGGGAGCATCTTTTACCCAAACACCCGGAAGATCAAGTGCTGTAGTCTTATTGGCAGGTAATAACTGTAATAAACTTTGTACCCCATAAAAAACCCCTGTTTCATCTGCGCCTTTGATACTAACTCCTGATGCCGTTACCTCAAGCATATATGTTCCTTGTCCCCCAGCAGCAGGATCTATCGAAAGAACAACTCCATTTACTTTAGCGGGCTTTTTTGACGTTTTTAACTGCACGCCATAATATTGTTGAACATATTGAACTAAAAATTCTGCCGATGGCAGTAATTTATCCGATGTAAGTATGACAGGTATTTCTGCCTTTATAGTAAAAATATTTCCTGATCCGGTTTCCTTTAATTCCAATGGTCGGGGAACTAATGAGATCTGAGAAAATCCCTGAGTGGTAAGCATTGCCATAAACATTAGCCAGATAATTGGTTTCCATATTCTAGTCATACATCATAATTTAGAGAAAGAGAAAGATAATACAAATTAGCTATAATAATTACCGCTATCTTTTGCAAATTGATATAAACGTGTAGCTTCGGTGCGATGTATTTTATGAAGGAAATTAAAAAAATGCTATGGGTCGGCCTACTCTGTTTGCTAAACAATACTCTCCCAGCGCAACAAAATTGGAAACTGAATATAAATAAGGACGGCATCACGGTTTTTACATCAACTCCAGAAAATTCACCATTTAAAGCCGTAAAAACAATTGGTAATGTTCAAACATCTATGAGCCGGATTGCTATGGTATTGATGGACGTATCAAATACAGAAGACTGGGTGTATGGTGCTAAAAATCCAAAACTATTAAAGCAATTCTCACCTACTGATCTTATTTATTATGCAGAAGCGGCTTTACCATGGCCAATGAGTAATCGTGATTTTATCATCAGGATCACGATGACGCAAGACCCCACTACAAAAATAGTGACCATGACCACCGAAAATCTTCCAAATTATATTCCCGTAAAAAATGGGATCGTCAGAATTCAACGATCATATGGCTTATGGAAACTTACACCTGTTTCCCCAGGAGTTGTAAAAGTGGAATATACGCTGCAGGTTGATCCTGGTGGATTTCTCCCTGCCTGGTTGGTAAACCTATTTGCCAGTACAGGGCCATATCAATCGCTGAAAGCACTAAGAAATGAGGTGAAATTGGCAAAATATCAGCAAGCCAAATTGACGGGAATAATAGATTAACGGCTTCCTGAATATCGCAGATCTGTGTACAGGTAGTGAAACTGAAAATTCACTAACTCACCAATTTGCAATTCACTATTTTTGCCACTCAAATAACCCCACGTGATCCATAATTTCAACGCTGGCCCAAGTGTACTCCCAAAAGAGGTATTTGAAGAAGCGTCAAAAGCCATTCTGAACTTTAATGGCACCGGTCTTTCCATTTTAGAGATCGGACATCGAACCGCTCTTTTTGAAAATGTACTCCATGAAGCAATATCGCTGGTTACAGAACTGATGAACCTGAACAAGGATAAAGAGGTTCTTTTTCTCCATGGCGGCGCAAGCACCCAATTCTTTCAGATACCTATGAATTTTCTCGGACAAAAAGAGAAAGCAGCCTATCTCGATTGTGGTGTATGGGGATCAAAGGCTATCAAAGAAGCAAAAAATTTCGGATCTGTTGATATAGTAGGCACATCTAAAGAAAAAGGATATACGTTTATTCCAAAAGATTATGCCATACCTACAGATGCTAAATATTTTCATATCACAACCAACAACACGATCGAAGGAACAGAAATGTTTTCCATACCAGGAACATCTGTACCACTAATAGCTGATATGAGTTCTGATATTCTTTCCCAACAGCTAGACTTCAACCAGTTTGCATTAATATATGCGGGAGCACAAAAAAATATTGGAGCCGCTGGTGTTAACCTGGTAGTGATCGATAAAAAACTTAAACAAGTTCCCGATAGAAGAATCCCATCCATGCTGGATTATCAGCAACATATCGCCAATGGATCCATGCTCAATACCCCACCCGTTTTTGCCATTTATGTTTGCATGCTTACCCTTCGTTGGCTGAAATCCATTGGAGGAATTCCGGCCATTGAAAAGATCAATAAACAAAAAGCGGAAATGGTGTATTCCGTATTGGATGCTAATCCGGAATTCCGACCAACCGTTGCCAAAGAAGATAGAAGCAGAATGAATGTGGTCTTTGTGATCGATGATCCAGAAAAAGAAAAAAAATTCAATGAAAAATGTAAAGAGCTGAACTTTATTGGCGTAAAAGGGCATCGCAGTGTTGGAGGATTCAGATTATCCCTATACAATGCGCTCCCGATGGAAAGTGTAGAACAATTCTGTTCATTTGCTTCATCATTCAAATAAAATATTTTAATACCCATTATGGCTAGTATATCTCCATTCAAAGCACTTCGACCAAAGCCTGAAAATGCAGTGCAAGTGGCATCACGCCCTTATGATGTACTGAATAGCGATGAGGCGCAAATAGAAGTAAAAGGTAATCCATTTTCTTTTCTGCATGTAACCAAATCGGAGATTGATCTTCCAGTAGATGTACATCAATACTCTTCTTTAGTATATGAAAAAGCAAAAGAAAATATAGAATCGCTAATACATAAAGGAATCTTACTGAGAGAAGCAAAACCATGTTATTATATTTATCAACTGGTCATGGATGGAAGAAGCCAAACAGGATTGGTCTGTATTTCTTCTGTTGATGATTACGACAATGATATCATCAAAAAACATGAATTCACTCGACCTGAAAAGGAGAATGATCGTATCCAGCACATCTCAATAACTGGTGCACAAACGGGGAATGTATTTTTAGCATTTCGACATAACCAACCTTTAGATAATATAATAGAGAATTGGAAAAAAGATCATGTTGCCGTCTATGATTTTACAGCCGATGATGCTATACGCCATACAATCTGGATCGTAGATGAACAAGATACGATCCAAGCCATCACTTCTATTTTTACGGAACAAATCCCGCAAACCTATATAGCCGATGGTCATCATCGTGCAGCCAGTGCAGCTAAAGTTCGCAAAGCTCTTGGTGATCATGCTACTCCAGAAGCGTCTTGGTTTCTGACTACCCTTTTCCCCTCGAGTCAATTGAAGATCATGGACTATAACCGGGTAGTTAAAGATCTAAACGGACTGACACATGAGATCCTTATTGAAAAGATTAAACAGGATTTTGATGTTGAATTGGCAGCTAAAGCGGTATCTCCAAATACCCTACACGAGTTTGGCATGTATGTAAAAGGTCAATGGTACAAATTGAATGCAAAACCCGGAACATGGAAAGATGATCCAATTGGAGTTTTAGATGTAACCCTACTCAGTGAAAAAATACTAGAGAAACATTTGGGTATAGCTGATCAACGAACAGATAAGCGCATAGATTTCGTGGGTGGTATCAGAGGCCTAGGTGAACTAGAAAAAAGAGTGGATAGTGGGGAAATGGCTATTGCTTTTAGTCTATACCCTGTAAGTATTGAACAATTGTTCGATATTGCAGATAGTGGCAATGTGATGCCGCCTAAAAGTACCTGGTTTGAGCCTAAACTTAGAGATGGATTACTAACGCATTTGATTTATTAACTAATTAGATGAAGAAGTTTTTTTTCATATTAACTTTTGGATTGGCCATCACCGCTTATGCGCAGGATGTAAATAAACTTATTGAAACCGCACAGCTCTTTATAGAAAAAGAAGACTATGCAAATGCTAAGCTCGTATTAAACCGAGCTATACAACTCAAGCCAGATGATTATGCAATCCAACAAGAATTAGCTTATGTCGATTATCTATCAGGAGATATCGACGATGCTATAGAAGTGATCAACAAGGTACTGGATGATAAGGATGCAGATGAAAAATCATTCCAGATCGCAGGAATGATTTATAAGGCAGGAAATCTTTTGAAAGATGGTGAGCGTATTTTCAAACGAGGCTTGAAAAAATTTCCTAACAGTGGAGTACTGCACAATGAACTGGGAGAAATCTTGCTTCTGCAAAAAATGGCTTCCGAAGCGGTAAAAGTTTGGGAGGACGGCATTGAAAAAGATCCAGGTTATGCTGGAAATTATTTTCATGCAGCAAAATATTATCATTTCACTAAATCGAATCCTGTACTAAGTATTCTTTATGGCGAAATCTTCATCAATGCAGAAAGCTATACCATTCGTACAGCAGAAATGAAATCCATTTTGTTAGAATCCTACAAGCTTTTTTTCGCAGGTATCGTCACTTATGATGAAAAAAAATCAAATCCTTTTCAAAGGGCGATTGCAGAAACATTAGAAAAACAACGTGATGTTACGACGTTAGGAATCAATACAGATATATTAACTATGGTCAGGCTTCGTTTCGTTCTGGATTGGTTCAATCAGTTTTCATCTAAATACCCACATAAACTCTTTGATCAGCTTCGTTTACTAGCCCGGGATGGCCTCTTTGAAGCCTACAACCAATGGATTTTTGGCGTAGCCACAAATGTTGTTCAATACCAGCACTGGGTAAATGTAAACGCAAAGACCAATGCTGAATTCTCTACCTTTCAGAAAAACAGGATCTTCCGTATGCCTGCAGGCCAAAACTACAGGTATTAACAAAAAATGCGGATTTAAGGAAATCGTCTTATCTTTTTGCCGAACTCAATGGATTGTAAAATGAAACCTACACGACTTTTTGATTGTATTCCATACCAACTGGAACTAGGCGCTAAAGAAGATATGTTAGCCGCAAAAGAAGAAGGGGGAATTTGGAAGAAATATAGCACTCATGAAGTGCAGGATTTGGTGAATAAATTAAGTGCAGGACTGCTGCATATGAATATCGGCCCAAATGATATGAGCATTGAAGGCAGAGATAAAGTGGCCGTCCTTTCCAACAATCGTCCAGAGTGGCTCATACTGGATCTGGCTGTTCAACAAATTGGAGCAGTACTAACGCCGATCTATCCTACCATAAGTGTTCATGAACTGGAGTTTGTATTAAATGATGCCGCCGTAAAACTGGTTTTTGTTAGTGATGTGGAATTATATGAAAAAGTGCAATCAATCCGTGAAAAAACGCCAACAGTAAAAGCGGTTTTTACATTTAACCCTATACAACAGGCTTTATATTGGAAAGATATCCTTGCCAAAGGAACAGAAGCAGATCTTGCAAGAGTTGAAGAAATTAAAGCGTCTATCCAATACGAGGATCTCTGTACTATTATCTATACATCGGGTACTACGGGTACACCTAAAGGAGTTATGCTTAGCCATAAAAATATCCTCAGCAATGTGATGAATGTTGAAGAGGTATTTAGACCAATCGTTACCAGCAGAAATGATCGGTCTCTTAGTTTCTTGCCACTCAATCACATCTTTGAAAGAATGGTAAGTTATATCTATATGTTCTATGGTTGTTCCATCTATTACGCAGAAAGTTTAGAAAAGATCGGAGATAATCTTAAAGAAGTTCAGCCAACTGTTTTTGCTACGGTACCGCGACTTTTAGAAAAAGTGTATGATCGGATCATTGCAAAAGGACATGAACTTACTGGAATAAAGAAAAAACTTTTCTTCTGGGCAGTTGACATAGGCAATCGATTTGAAATAGACAAAAACCAAGGATGGTGGTACAGGATGCAATTGGCATTGGCCAATAAGCTGATCTTTTCAAAATGGAAAGAAGGTTTAGGTGGTAAGGTGAAGGCAATTGTGACCGGTGCTGCAGCATGCCAGGTAAGACTGCTGCGCATTTTCACTGCCGGTCAAATTGTGATCATGGAAGGATATGGGCTAACAGAAACATCACCGGTGATCACGGTAAACCGCTTTGATGATCAAAATAGACGATTCGGAACAGTTGGCCCATTGATCAATGGAGTGGAAGTAAAACTAGAAGCGGATGGTGAGATCTGCTGTAAAGGAGATAATGTGATGATGGGTTATTATAAGCAACCTCAACTTACAGCAGAGGTATTAACAAAAGATGGTTGGTTCCATACCGGAGATATTGGCGTTTGGCAAGAAGGGAAATTCTTGAAGATTACCGATCGTAAAAAAGAGATCTTCAAAACTAGTGGAGGAAAATATGTGGCGCCTCAGCCTATTGAGAATAAAATGAAGGAATCGCCTTTCATAGAACAAATGATGGTTGTAGGAGCGGAACAAAAATTTGCAGGAGCTTTGATCGTTCCCGCTATGCCAACTTTATTGGAATGGAGTAAGCAACACAATGTTGGTTCGCTTGATAATGCTGAAGCTTTATTGCAGGATCCTAAAGTGATCGAGTTGTATAAATCAATCGTGGAAGAGTATAATAAAGATTTTAATCATGTAGAACAAGTGAAAAAATTTGAATTAATCAATGGGGAGTGGACCATAGATGGTGGTGAGTTGACGCCAACCCTGAAGTTGAAACGAAAAGTCATTATGCAGAAATACGCCGATGCAGTGGAACGCATTTATAATTGATCAGTAAAGCCCGACTTCTAGTCGGGTTTTATGTTAATCGAATAACTTGACCCGTGCGTACACTTTCATCACATGCAAAGGCGATCTTAAGGGAATCGACGGCATCCTTAATATGATCTGTTAGATCCACATCATTTTGGATAGCATGTAAGAAAAAAGCTTGTTCACGATTACATAACTCCTGATGATCGGGCTCATCATTCAGATCAATCCATTCATCTGGTTTAATGAACATATTCTGTTCGTTGATATCTGCATGATGCCATTTCAATGATTCAGTTTTCGTATGTGCTTCTACATTATCTGAATTCCCTTTTCCCCCAGCATCCTTCGCTACTATAGAAACAGATCCTTTGGGGCCGATCACATCCTTCACAAAAAATGCTGTTTCACTGATCATTGGTCCCCATCCCGCTTCATACCAGCCTACTGATCCATCTTCAAACCGAATTTGCAACTGGCCATAATTATAGTTTCCTTCAGGAATATCATTGGTCAAACGCGCACCAATTGCAGAAACCTGTATAGGTTTTGATCGCACCATTTGGCACATCACATCAATATAATGTACGCCACAATCCACTATCGGGCTCAAGCTTTTCATCAGATTTCGATGCACATCCCACATGAAACCTTGACTCTGCTGATTTAAATTCATACGCATCACCAATGGCTTACCAAGTTGCTGTGCAATATCTATAAATTTTATCCACGAAGGATGATGCCGCAAAATATAACCAATCACTAATTTCTTACCAGATCTTACAGCCGCTGCTGCTACATTTTCAGCACCCTTCACAGAATCCGCAATAGGCTTTTCCATGAAAACATGACATCCTTTTTCAAAAGCCTTTATAGCAAACGCTTCATGCGTATCCGGATAAGTAGAGATACAAACAGCGTCAGGAGATGTTTTTTCCAATGCTTGATAATAATCATCAAAAAGTTGAAATCCCCCACCCAGTTTTTCATTGAGCTTTTCTTTGGACTTACCTGTTGATACTAACCCACATATGGCAAAGCCAGGATGTATATGATATGCCATAGCATGTGAAGCGCCCATATTTCCGCAGCCAACTACTAATATTTTGATTGGTGAAACCATATAGTTTAACATTTCAATAAATTAAAGATATTACATTTTTGTACCTTCACATAGATTTAAAAGAAGACCTGGACGTATTGAAAATAATTTTACTTATACTAACTTTTTTAAGCACCCCATCCACTATATGTGCCAAAGAAAACGCTAATTATATTTCTTATTCTTACCTTGATACATGCCCTGCAAATATCAATTTTGAGCTTGGGAATTTTGTAAACTGGGAGGCGAATACAGGTAAAGTCAGACTGGGTCCTGAACCATCCAATATTATCACCTGGGATCAATCGATTTGGAGAACCAACATTGGCTTGCCCATACGACATGAAATAATGGATAGAAATAACCAAAATCCTGCATTAGACCCTTATGGAAATTTTCCTGTGAATCCTCCTTTTGGAGGAGGCAGATATGCCGTAAGACTTGGAACGGATTTAAATGATCCGCTTTCTTCTAGTACTTTACCCAATGCCTTATCGGAAGCTATTCGATATAAAATTACCGTACCAAACAACCCGATCAATTTTGGAATAACTTTTTCGTATGCAGTAGTTTTTGAAAATCCAAATCACCCAAATAATCTTCATACGTATCATCAACAACCTAGGTTTCAAGCCAGAATGTATGAAATTGGGGGAGATACGCTTGAATGTGCGAATTTCACATTTGTAGCTTCAGATACTTTGCCTGGTTTTGATACTTCGGCTAAATATAAGATCGATAGTGCCACTGGAAGATTTCCCGGAGGAATAAATTTTGCACCTGTCAAATATAAGCCTTGGTCTTCTGTTTTTGTAAATCTAAATAAGTATGCAGGCAAAACGTTTTATCTGGAATTTTTGACAACAGATTGTACATTAAGAGGTCATTTTGGATATGCTTATGTTGATGTATTGGAGTGTGTTATACCCATTAAAGCAGAGATTCCTTGCAGAAACGCAACTAATGCGATACTATCTGCACCTCCAGGATTTAAAACATATGAATGGTGGAATAGCAACTTCTCTAGAAAACTGGGAGAAGGCGATACATTGAGAACTACTGCAGTCAGAGAAAATGAGAAAGTAAATGTAATTCTTATTCCTTACGACAGTTATGGTTGCCAGGATACTCTATCCACTTCAGTAAAAGTGCTTTCAACCAGTACTCCAGGTGTTCGATATCCAACGGTGTACACGTTACCCAATAATGATACTCAACTTCAAGCTCGAAATATTGGCACCAACTATTTCTGGCAACCTTCTACAGGTTTAAATAATTCCATTATCATCAATCCAATATTCAATTTTAATACTGATGTGGAATATTTAATAAACATTACAGATAGTAAAGGCTGCCTTACAACAGATACTGTTTTGATCATGGTAGAAGAAGGTCCTGATGTTTGGATACCAGACGCTTTCACACCAAATAATGATGGGCGAAACGATAAGTTAGAAATTTTTACCCGGGATATTAAAGAAATTCATTTCTGGGTTTTTAACCGATGGGGGCAATTAATGTTTGAAACAAAAGATCCTCGCCAGAAATGGGATGGAACGTATAGTGGAAAAGCACAACCACTTGAAACCTATGTATGGGTGGTCGAAGCTACAACGCTAACCGGGAAAATTATTCGTAAACGAGGTCAAACAGTATTAATACGATGAGAAAACAAATACTGTTTTTATCGGCAATGCTAATTGCCACGCTAATAAAAGCTCAGGATCCACATTTCTCCCAATTTTTCATGGCGCCACACTTTATAAATCCAGCGCGGGTTGGAACGCTTTACGGAGATTGGAGCGTTATGGGAAATTCAAGACAACAATGGACTAATGTGGGAACAGCATTTCATACCAACGCCGTTGCCCTTGAAGGAAAAATAACAGGTTTACAGGAAAGTAGTAACATATTGGCAGTAGGGCTTTCCATGATGAATGATAGATCCATGAAAGGATCATTTCGTAGTAATTATATCAGTGCTACTGCCGCTTATCATATTCAACTCGATGATAATAACCGAATGGGGCTAGGATTTCAGGGATCATATAGTAAGCGAATACTTGATTATACCCGATTAACATTTGGAGAACAATTTACTGGCAGAGGTTTTGACTTAGCTATTCCAAATGGTGAACCTGGATTATATGACATGCCCGCTTTTTATTCAATAGGTAGTGGCTTCAATTATGGTTATAGTACAGACAATTTTAACGCGGATATTGGTCTTGCCGTATATGATATAAATAGACCAAATCAATCCTTTCTTAATCAAACAAATCGCTTGGAGCCGCGCTATACCGTCAATATGAACATGGACTATTTAACAGAGGGTAGCCTGGTTTTCAATGCAGGTGGATTTTTTCACTTGCAAACTATTCAATCGTATTATGCAATAGGTGGATCCGTTGGCATGGCTATTTCACCTGGAACTTGGGATAAGATCCTCTATGCAGGAGGATGGTTTAGAGAGGGTGACGCGTTCTTTCCCTACATGGGGATTCAATTAAATGATCTTCGAATTGGACTATCCTATGATGTAACGTATTCAAAACAAAATAAAGGACCAGGAAATCCACAGAGTATGGAACTCTCTTTTATTTATACCCACTCCAAAGAAAAAAGAAATGCTCCCCCCTGTCCAATCCCTACCAGACATATGAAGGGTAATATAAGACTATATTAAATCTCCAAACGTCAATATCCCTCTACATAAGCATTCAAAAAAATCATGATGGGGCAAAGAGACAACATAACACCTGACATGGACAGTTGTTATAAAAGGTCCCTATATTTTCTGGTAAAATAATATTACAGAAAAATAATTTGATTATCTTAATGGTCAAACTCTTGCCACTTGAAAAAATTAACGCTCTACACGGCAGCAATTTATGCCGCCATTTTCCTGCTGCTTATCTTTTTATATTTCGTTTACTCAGGTAATCTTGCAAAGGCTGGACCATTTGCCATTGGTTTTTTTTTAACTCTGGCACTTGCCTTTAGAGGATATGAATCCTTGAAAGGATATGTTTTTACCATACTCATTTTTGCAGCGGTTACTACCTCACTATATTTTCCTCAATATTTTATACAATGGGGAGGGTTCACATTAAAAGGCCTGATCATCCCCCTATTACAAATCATCATGTTTGGAATGGGCACATCAATGCGTCTTAACGACTTTGTTGCGGTAGTCAAAAACCCCAGAGGAGTAGCAATAGGTGTTGCCAGCCAGTTCATCATTATGCCAACACTTGGTTTTCTTCTCGCATCCGTTAGTGGTCTTCCTACCGAAATTGCAGCAGGAATAATCTTAGTGGGATGTTCGCCCAGCGGATTAGCCTCTAATGTAATGGCTTATCTCGCTAAAGCAAATCTTGCCCTTTCCCTGACCATAACGTCTATCACAACACTTATCGCCCCTTTTGTTACACCTGTATTAATGAAATTACTTGCAGGTTCGATGATAGAAATTAATGTATTTAAAATGATGATTGAGATTTCTAAAATCATTATCCTACCTATTGGATTAGGCTTGATTTTTAACAACCTTACCGCCGGCAAAGCCGAAGGGTTGAAAAAAATTATGCCCTTATTTTCAATGGGAGGAATAGCTATGATTATTGTGGTGATTACCGCTGCAGGGAGAGATAGTCTTCTTCATATTGGACCTACACTTATTTTAATCGTACTGGCACATAACCTATTTGGATATATACTTGGATATTGGAGTGCAAGATTATTGAAAATGCCTGAAACGGATGCCAGAACTGTGGCTATTGAAGTGGGATTACAAAATGCCGGACTAGCCTCGGGAATAGCGCAAAACTTAGGCAAATTGGCTACACTTGGATTAGCTGCAGGTGTATTTGGACCACTTATGAATATCACTGGATCCCTGCTTGCCTCTTATTGGCATAAACGTTCACCAGAAAATTCTGTCCGATGAAAGCAAGCTATTTTTTAATATTTCTACTAAGTTTTTTTTTATTATCGGCAGCAGTTATAACACAACTACAACCCATATCTCCCCAAAGGTTTGTGGACAAATTGGTAGTACCCGCTGGCTTTCAAACTACGGTAGTGGTGGATAGTCTTCCCGGCCTTGCCAGACATTTAGCAGTAAATGAAAATGGTGACATCTATGTAAAAGCTAGAAGAAGCCAACCTGGTGGAATGAACTGGGCATTAAGAGATACTAACCAGGATGGAAAGGCTGACATCATTATTAATTTTGGAGAGTTTCAACATGAAGGGGCTTACTCTACTGAGATGCGTATCCATAATGGTTATCTCTATACCAGTGCTGAAACATTTGTGTATCGCTACAGATTAAATTCTGGTGAGCTAGTACCTACCAGTAAACCAGAAATAATTGTTCAGGATGTTGATGGTCCGCGAGAACATGATGGGAAGCCCATCGCTTTTGATGATCAAGGATACATCTATGTTCCATTTGGTGGACCATCAGATGCCTGCCAGGAAAAAAATAGAGTCCCTGGTTCACCCGGCATGAAGCCCTGCCCATTATTGGATTCACATGCAGGTATATGGAAATTCAAAGCAGATCAGCTGAACCAATTCAGAACTACACATGGCAAAAAAGTAGCTACTGGACTACGCAGCGTGGTGGGTATGGAGTGGAACTCAAAAGATAAAACACTTTATGCTGTTGCGCATGGAAGAGATAATCTAAATGCAACCTGGGCACAGTATTATTCCGACTGGGATAATGCATTACTACCGGCTGAGACTTTTTATAAAATACCTGAAGGAGCAGATGCAGGATGGCCATATTATTATTACGACCAACTTAAGGGTAAGATCATGTTGAATCCTGAATATGGAGGCGATGGTAAAAAAGTATGTACTGATCCTAAGATTATAAAACCAGCAATAGGATTTCCAGGGCATTATGCTCCTAACGATCTTATTTTTTATAAAGGGAACCAATTTCCTGAACGATATAAATATGGTGCATTCGTAGCTTTTCACGGTTCAACGATCAGAGCGCCATACCCTCAAGCTGGCTATTTTGTGGGCTTTATTCCATATAAAGATGGAAAATGGCAGCCTCTGGAAGTTTTTGCAGATGGTTTTGCCGGTATCGACACCATCTTCAATACTATGGATGCAGCCCATCGTCCAATGGGCCTTTCCGAAGGGCCTGATGGTTCATTGTATGTATCCGATTCACAAAAAGGTAGAATATGGAAGATCAGTTATAAGGGAAATCGTAAATCATATGGTGAAAAAGAACTGGCTCCCATGCGGATGCGAGCTCTTACTCGTTCGAATATTAAAAATCCTCATCCGATCAAAGATAATCTGGATCAAATCAGACCTAAATCGAAAGGAGAGGAACTGTACACTATGTACTGCCGTTCCTGTCATCAACGAACAGGAGCAGGTGATGGCAATCGCTATCCGCCATTGATAAGATCTGAATGGGTGCGTGGAGATAGTGCAAGATTAATCCAGGTGATGCTTAAAGGATTGAAAGGCCCCATCACCGTTAATGGTAAAGAATACAATAACGTAATGCCTGGCTTTGATTTTCTAAATGATGAAGAACTTGCTATATTGATCAACTACGTAAAACAAAGCTTCAACAACAGAGCATCCTCTATACTAGATGCAGATCATATTGCCAAAGAAAGAGCCAAGCTCCATCCGTAATTATTTTGCATAGATCGGGGTGGCAATGCCGTTCATATCAAAGACGATGTTGCCGCCTTTTATGGTCATTTCACATTCAAACCGTTTATCACCAGTTACTTTATATCCAGTCTTATCGTAAAATCCAAAATTACCTTTCCTAAGATGCAAAATGGCAATATCAGCAGGTGCACCAACACTAAGATTACCCAGATCTGATTTTTTTATTACCTGTGCTGCAGCCCATGAGCTTGCATTAATCACATCTGGCAAAGACATTCCCATTTGTAGGAATTTTGACATTACATCCAATTGCCCTTTCATAGAGGTATTCATAGATCCGGTATGTAAGTCGGTACTGATCGTGTTAGGATATAACCCAGCCTTTAAGGCAGGAATAGCTTGTGTGTAGTTGAAACTGGCACCACCATAACCAACATCAAAAATAATTCCGCGTTTCTGAGCAGCTAACACAAATGGTTTCAACTGATTGGTCTTCTCGTCCACAATTGTTTCTCTAGAACCATCAAGTGATGCATAAGCATGAGTGTAGATATCACCAGGACGAAGTTTCTTCATGTAAAGTTCTTCAATAGAAAGGGTCGGACGTGAGCCTCCAAAATCAATGATAACGGGTATATTGGCCAGCTTACCAGCTTCAACCACACGCTCAGTTGGCACCCAGGTGAATCCTGAAAAATGAGCGAGTTTAAATCCAACGATATACTCTTTATTAGCTAAAGCCATTTCAGCTGCTTTTGCAGGGTTCATATCCTCAATATCTTGCTCATATTTACCACCGCGCATCCCTTCGCCAACAATATTCAAAAAAGAAAGCACACGCGTTTTGGATACATCGATCACATTCTTCTTAAACAAAGCAAAATTTTTCCAGCCTGCCCCTCCGCAATCCACAATAGTGGTTACACCATTTCGGAATGTAAATCCGTCAGGGGGTAGAGCACTATTTCCATCACTCAAATAACGATCAGCATTGGTACCCCAGAAAACATGCCCGTGAATATCGATCAAACCAGGAGTAACAATAAGCCCCTTAGCATCAACAACCTGACGAGCTGAAGCTCCTGCTAAAGAAGGGGCTACAGCCGCAATCTTACCATCTTTTACTGCTATATCTCTGGTTGCGTTTATATTATTTTTTGGATCGATGACCGTACCGCCTTTGATCAGCATGTCATAAGTATAGGTTTGAGCAAAACCGACTTGTAGTAAAATAAATAGGGTAAATGAGAGCGTAAACTTTAGTTTCATGTGTGCATTGATTGAGCACATTAAATGTAGTTATTTTTTATTTGATGATTTTCCTTAAATTCAGTTTTATTTCAACGAGTGCTTATGCTAATAATATTACTATCTCATTTTTTAAATCTTTTTACGACCTCAGATTCAACTATTTATGATCTACTAATAGGATCTTATACCCGAGAGGGGAATCCAGGAATTGAAGTATATCAGTTCAATGCGGTAACCGGCGCAACCAAAGTGGAATACACATTGAAAAATCCAAATGCTTCATATCAAGCTGTAAACAACAACAGAAGCTTTTTCTATTCAGTAAATGAGGATGGACCAGAGAAATCCATGGTATCAGCATATCAACGAACAGCCGAAGGGAAATACCAACTTCTGAATACAGAATCCACTTCTGGAAGCGGTCCTTGTTATGTGACCTTTCGTGAATCAACAAAAACGGTTTATGTTGCTAATTACGGATCAGGAAGTTTAAGTGTGTTTAAAACTGAAAATGGAAAATTACTCCCCATTACACAACATATCGTGTATAAAGGATCAGGAATAAATAAAACGCGTCAACAAGCCCCACATGCACACCAGGTCATCATATCCCCTGATCAGCAATATGTATATGTGACCGACCTGGGTACTGATCTAATCCATCAGCATAAAATAAATACAGATGGAACCTTATTAGAAACACCAACAGACATTCCAGTAAAACCTGGATCTGGTGCACGTCATCTTACCTTTAACAAAGATGGGAGTTTTGCATACGTCATTAGCGAAATGTCTGGAACAGTGGATGTATTCAGCGTTTCAAAAGATCATCAGTTTAAAAATATCCAACGTATTATTGCCGATACAACACGTGCCGAATCAAAAGGAAGTGGTCATATTCAGCTATCTCCAAATGGGAAATGGCTGTTAACCTCCAATCGGGTTACTATTGATGAGGTTACGATATTCAGCGTTCAAGCTGATGGTAAATTGAAAAAAGCAGGTCATCAGCCAGTAACTAAAAAACCACGTATGTTCAGCTTTGATCCTACCGGAAAGTTTGTTCTCGTGGCTGGACAAGAGGGTAACACTGTTCAGGTGTTTTCATTTGACGACCAAAAAGGAACCATGTTGGACACAAAACAGGATATCCGACTTTCTATGCCGGTATGCCTGAGTTTTATAGCTCGTGATGAACCCATTGATCCAGAAAAACAACTAAAAAAATTAGGCATTTCCCTTTTCCCACCTGTAGCTCCTATCGCGAATTATGTAAAATTTGTTAGAGTAGGAAACCTCATTTTTTTATCTGGTCATGGACCAGATAAACCGGAGGGTGGTCAGATTTTTGGTAAAATCGGAAAAGATCTCAGCATAGAAGATGGACAACAGGCTGCGCGTCTTACCGGCATTTCATTAATTTCAACACTTAAGGCTGCTGTTGGAGACCTTAATAATGTAAAACGTATAGTGAAAGTGAGTGGGTTCGTGAATTCAGCAGATGGGTTTGGTCAACAGCCTGCGGTAATGAATGGTTTTTCAAATTTGATGGTTGATGTTTTTGGAGAAAAAGGAAAACATACTCGAACTTCGGTTGGAGTAAATGCCTTACCTAATAATATCGCAGTAGAAATTGAGATGATTGTTGAAGTCTATTAATAATCTTAAAATATAACTACATGAATACAGAACGCAGATCAGCCTTTAAAAAGATATTTGCTTCACTTCTGGGTTTTACAGGAATCAGCACATTAGCGGCCGAAGAAAAAAAAATGGCACCCGAAAAAGCAGCTAATAATATCGTAATGGACAATGAGATTCCTCTTTTTTCCGGTTCAACCACATTTGGTAATCTTGTTTTTATAGCAGGTAAAGGTGCTCATTTTGATGGAGATATTAAAGCACACACCGATCATGTATTGAAAGAATTAGAAGCTGAATTGAAAAGAGCCGGATCTTCTATGGAGCAAGTATTAAAAGTCAATGTTTATCTAGCAGACTTGGCAGATTATAAGGCCATGAATGAAGTTTTTAGAGGTCGATTTGGAGAGAAGCCGCCTGTAAGAACAACGGTAGCTACTTATGGTGGCGTACCGGGTGCTTCATTGGTAGAAATGGATTGTATAGCATATAAAAAATAAATCACCTTAACTCAACGAACATGAAACGCAGATCCTTACTTAAGTACATGTCGATGGCTCCTGTTGCTGGCGCAACTGTAGTGGACGATCTTACATCCTTTACAGGTCCGGCAGTAACTGCCGCAAAACGAGATCTTTTTAAAGAATTAGGTATCCGGACGTTTATCAATGCAGCAGGTACCTACACCGGTATGACCGCTACATTGATGCGACCAGAAGCATTAGCCGCTATTCGTCAGTCTGCAGAAAAGTTCTGTATGCTTGATGAAGTGCAGGATAAAGTAGGGATAAAAATTGCAGAAATTTGTCGGGCAGAAGCTGCAGTGGTGACCAGTGGTGCATTTGCAGGTTTAACTCTTGGAATGGCCGGGATACTAACCGGAATGGATCCTGCTAAAGTCAGAGCACTACCAAAATTGGAGGGGACCGGAATGAAAACAGAAGTGATCTGTCAAAAAGG
>Ga0315904_10004886_pt1 | contig 18815 bp, 12 predicted proteins | sample LakEriMetagenome_6_FD_203529 | JGI IMG/M metagenome (GOLD analysis project Ga0315904, IMG submission 203529) | Freshwater fungal communities from buoy surface, Lake Erie, Ohio, United States - Buoy 12 MA120 | ecosystem: Environmental > Aquatic > Freshwater > Lake | place: USA: Lake Erie, Ohio...
CTGGGGAGAGCTGCGGCGGCGCGGCTACGAGCGGCCCGGCCTCGGGATCCTGGTGTCGGGGGACCGCCGGACCGACCACCTCTACTCGGCCACCTTCCTCAGCGAGCAGGAGCGGGCGGGGACGGCGCCGCCGGTGCCGGTCCTGCGGGCGGAGGCGTGGGACGAGGCGGCGTTCTCCGGCTGGTTCGACGCGCACCGGCCCGACGTGATCGTCCTCCACCAGTACGCGGACTACGTGCGCGCGGTGGAGGCGTTCCTCGCCCGCCGGAAGCTGCGCGTGCCGCGCGACGTCGGGCTGGCCCTGCTTGACAAGATCGAGGACCGGGAGCGTCACGCGGGCATCTGCCAGGATCCCGTGCGGATCGGGGCGATGGCGGCGGAGCTGTTGCTGGGGCGCCTGTTGCTGCAGGATCTGACGACCCCGGAGCATCCGAAGGTGGAGCTGGTGGGTGGCGCGTGGAACGAGGGCCGGACGCTGCGGCGGGCGCGGGCGGGCGAAGGGTAAGAGGCAGGTCCGGGACCGGTCAGGGCGGTTGCCGGACGGTGCCGCCGGGGACGAAGTCGGGCAGGATCAGGTGCGGTTCGGGCGCGACGTGGCCCTGGTTCACCATCTGGAGCATCAGGCGCGAGAGGCGGTGGGAGAAGTTCTCCGGGCCAAAGCGGTAGTGTGCCAGCACGCCTTCAAACAGCGGGTCGTGGTCGCGCGAAAGCAGGGCGATTTCGTCGGGCACGCGGCGGCCGCGCCGCAGGAGGTGGAGCACGACGGCCAGCGTGTGGGCGGGCTTGGCGACGAGGAGCGCCGTCGGCGGGCGGGGGCCGGCCAGCAGTTCGTCGAGGCGGGCGGCGAGGTGCGCGGGCGTGCCGAGGTGGCGGACGACGAGGCCTTCGGCGTCGGCGCCGGGGGGGGCGAAGCCCGCGCGGAAGCCCTCCTCGCTGACGAGATCGCCGGCGGCGCCGGCGTCGGGAACGAGGAAGGCGATCCGGCGGTGGCCCCGGGCGCGGAGGACCCCGACGGCGTGCCGGCAGACCGCGCGGTAGTCGACGTCGAGCGAAGGTAGCCGGACCGACGCGTGGCAGGAGCCGAGGACGAGGGCGGGAATCGAGTGGGCGGCGAACCATTCCTGGAGTTCGCGGCCGACGGAGAGGAGGACGCAGCAGAGGACGCGGTTCTGGCGGAGGAACGTCTCCAGTTTCCGCCGCCGTGCGCCGGCGCCACGGGCAGAGCAGACGAGCGTCTCCATCGCGAAGCCGTGCTCGGCGAGCTGGGCGCGCAGGTCGCTGATGCCCTGGTAGGCGGTGAGGGTGGTGGCGTTGAGGGGCTGGTGGGTGACAAGGACGACCAGGCGGCTGCGCGGGGCGGCGGCGCCGGCGGCCGGGCCCAGCAGGCGGTTGCGCCGGCCGTGACGGATTTCGATGAGGCCTTCCTGGGCGAGCTGGCGCAGGGCGCTCCGCACGGTGGGCCGGCTGACCTGGAACAACTCGCAGAGGCGGCGCTCGCTGGGCAGAAACTCGTTCCACACGCGATCGCCGATGGCGGTGCGGATCGAGGCGGCGGCCTGCGAGGAAAGCGAGATGCGCTGGGGCAGGGCGAGGGCGCCGCGCGGGGTGTTCATTTCAGATGACCAGTAGTTGAGACTGTTTTCGCCGGGGAAAGGAAGCCAGATGCAGATCGGGGTCGCGGCGCGGCGCGCGGGCGCTTTTGCTGCGGTCCCGTCGACCATGAGCACCGCATTCACCCCGCCTGCAGCTTCCGTTTCCGGCGCCCGGCCGCTGCGCGCCGTCGTGACCGGCGGGGCGACCAACATCGGCCGCGCGATCACGGAGGCGCTCGTGGCCCGGGGGGCGCGCGTGGTCGTGGGCCAGCCCGATCCGGCGACGGCGGCGGCGCTGGTGGCGCGGCCCGGCGGCCAGGTGACGGCCCGGGCTGTGGACGTGGGCGACCCGGAGCAGTGTGCGCGCTTCGTGGCCGCGGCGGTGGCGGAGCTCGGCGGGCTCGACGTGCTGGTGAACAACGCCGCGATCACCGGGCCGGGGGCGATCGCGCTCCTGCCCGACGTGACGCCGGAGCATTTCGACCGGATGATGCGGGTGAATGTCGGCGGCGCGCTCTTCTGCGCGCAGGCGGCGGCGCCGCACCTGCGGGCGGCGGGTGGCGGAACGATCGTGAACATCTCGTCGGTGAACGCGCTGCGGCCGCAACGGGGCGCGGTCGCCTACGCCGCGAGCAAGGCCGCGCTCGGCTCGCTCACGCGGTCGCTCGCGCGGGAGTTGGCGCCGGACGGGGTGCGCGTGGTGGCGGTGGCGCCCGGCGACATCGCCACCGACGCGGCGGCGCAGGCGGAAGAGGAGATGCGCGCGCGCGGGGCGGGCGCCGATGTGCACGGGCTCACGCCGCTCGGACGCGGCCGGCCGGGGGACATCGGCGCGGTGGTGGCGTTTCTCGTCTCGCCGGAGGCGCGGTTCGTGACCGGCGCGACGTGGGTCGTGGACGGCGGGCTCCTCGCATGAACCGGCGCTCAGATCGGCGCGAGCGTGCAGAGGGCTTCGCCGCGCGGCACGGAACGCTGGAACCGCAGCATCACGACGCGGCCCGCGCGCGTGGCGCGGATGGCGACGGCGCGGGGACCGGCGAGGGCCTGGAGCGTGCCGAGCACGGCGCCGCGGCGCACGCGGGCGCCGACGGCGACCGCCGGCACGAACAGGCCGTCGTGCGGCGCGGGATGGTGAAGCTGCAGGTGCGCCTCGTCGGCGTCGGTGGTCGTGCGCGTGCGTTGGCGCGCGCGGCGCGGCGTGGCGGCCGACGGCACCAGGCCGAGGGCGCGGAGCAGATTCCGCAGACCGCGATCGAGGGCCCGGAGATCGCGCGGGTCGACGGCGCCGCGGCCGCGGCACTCCACGTAGACGGCGGGCACCCGGCGGGCGTGCGCGGCGCTGAGCGTGCGTCCGGGCAGAAAGGGGCCGGCCCAGCACCAGAAACGATCAAAGCAGGCGGCCATGCGGCGCTGGGTGCGGTCGATGGCGGGGGCGTGCGTGATGAAGCCGGTCCACGGCAGCAGCTCGTAGGCCCGGCCGGCGCTGTGCAGATCGACGTAGTGCGTAGCCTGGGCGAGGAGTTGCGTGTCGAACAGATGCGCGAGCCGGGCGGTGGGGCCACCCTGCGGATCGCCGGGGAAGGCGCGGGCGAGGTTGCCGCCGTCGCCGGGGTGGCAGCGCAGGCCGGCAAGAAACGCGCCCTCGTTCAGCACGGGCACGAACACCACGGTGCCGTGCAGGCGTCGCGGACGCCACGTGTCGGCCCAGCGGCGGAGCAGTTCGGGGCCCTCGTACTCGTCGCCGTGGGTGGCGCCGTTGACGAGCAGGACGGGGCCCGGCGAGGCGCCGCGCCAGACGTAGGCCTCGAAGCCGACTTCACCGGCGGCAAGGCGTCGGGCATGGAAACCGGGCGGAAGCGTCCGCAGATCAAGGAATAACGACGAATCAGGAGCAGCCATGGCGGAACGAGCGACTAAGATCAAACGGGACGAGGCCGCAACGCGGCCGGCGAGGCAACCGCGGCGCACTGGCCAGCCGGGGAAACCAGTGGTGTGGCGCGCGCGCGGGGACGGGCGCGACCAGTGGGTGCTGGAGAACGCGTTCTGCCGGGTGACGGTCTGGCCCGACCAGGGTGGCGCGATCACGGCTTACGAGGACCGCGCGAGCGGTCTGGACATCATCTGGCGCAATCCCTGCGTGCCGGCCCCGCGGACGCGGACGCTGGACCAGCCGATGGGCGGCGGCAGCGACCTCTATGACGTGATGGACGGGAGCTGGTACGTGTCGCTGCCGAACGGATTCTTCGCGGGCGACTACTTTGGCGCGCCCCTCGGCACGCACGGCGAGCTGCGCGTCGTGCCGTGGGCGGTGACGGCGGTGGCGGCGACGCGCGACGAGGTGCGGCTGACGCTGACGGGGAGCTCGGTGCGCACGCCCCTGGTCTACGTGCGGGAACTGCGGCTGACGCGGACCAGTCCGCGGTTGGAGTGGCGGGAGACGCTGCGCAACCGCTGGAACCGGCCGCTGCCGGTGGCGTGGCTGCACCATCCGACCTGGGGCGGGCCGCTGCTGGACGGGGCGCGGCTGGTGACCCCGGCGCGGACCGTCAGCGTGTTCCAGGCGGACGACCCGGCTGCGCTGCAGCTGGAGGCGGGCTTCCGCGGCGCGTGGCCCTGGGTGCGCGAACGGGCGGGCGGGTTGATGCGCGACTGCAGCCTGATCCCGCCGGCGGGCGCGGGACGCGGGCACTCGGTGCAGCTGACGGGGTTTGCCGCGGGCTGGGGCGCGGTTTGGAACGAGCGGCGCGGGCTGGGCTTCGGGATCGAGTGGGACCCGAGCGTTTTCCCGTACGCCTGGTCGTGGTGCTGCAGCGGGGACGTGGAGGGCTACCCGCTGTGGGGCGAAGGTCATATCATCACGCTGCAGCCGAGCACTTCTCCGGTCGGCCGGTGGCCGGACCTGTTGCGCGCGGGCGCGGTGCTGACGGTGCCCGCGCGCGGCGAGGTCACGACGAAGTTGACGACGGGCTTTGTGACGAGGGCGGACGGGCCGTGGCCGGCGGCGGAACGGGGAGGGGCGCGATGACGGCGGGAGACGGCGTCGCGGTGACGCTCGGCGAGGGCCGGACGCCGCTGGTGCGCGCGGATCGGATCGGCGCGGCGCTCGGGTTGCGCGAGCTCTGGCTGAAGCTCGAGGGCGGCAACCCGACGGGCTCCTACAAGGACCGCTTCGCGGCGTCGGCGGTGACGCATCTCGTGCGCGCCGGGCGCCGGGCGTGTCTCGGCACCTCGAGCGGCAACACCGGCGCGGCGCTGGCCGCGTATTGCGCGCGGGCGGGCATCGGGTGCTTCCTCGCGATCGTCGAGGGCGCCCCGGAGGGGAAACTGCGGCAGATGCGGGCCTACGGCGCGCGCCTGCTGCGCATCCGGGATTTCGGGGCGTCACCGGCGGTGATCGACGCGGTGATGGCGGGACTGCGGCCGCTGGCGGAGGAGGTCGGCGCGGGCTTCGAGGTGAGCGCGTACCGGTTCTCCCCCCACGGCATGGCGGGCGTGGAGGCGATCGGCGCGGAGCTGGCGGCGCAGGCCGGGCACGGGGCGGTGGAGGTGTTCGTGCCGGCGGGTGGCGGCGGGCTCACGCTCGCGGTGGCGCGCGGGCTGGCGGCGGCGGGCGCGGCGGCGCGGGTGCACTGCGTGCAGCCGGCGGGCAACGACACGATCGTGACCGCGCTGCGCCGCGGCGGGGCGCGGGCCACGCCGGTGACCTCGCGGACGGCGGTGAGCGGGCTCCAGGTGGGCAGCGTGCTCGATGGCGACGCCGTGATCGCGGCGTGCCGGGCGAGCGGCGGGACGGGTCACCTGGTGGAGGACGAGGCGGTGTGGCGGTGGCAGGCCCGGCTGGCGCGCGAGGAGGGGGTGTTTTGCGAGCCGGCGGGCGCGGTGGCGCTGGCGGCGGTGGCGCAGGCGTTGGCGCAGGGCGAGCTGGCGGCGGACCGGCCGGTCGTGTGTCTCGTGACCGGCAGCGGGTTCAAGGATGAGCGCTCGCTGCTGCGGATGACGGGCGAGGCGGGCACGCCGCTGGTGGACTCGTTCGCGGAGTTCGCGGCGGCGGTGCGGGCCGAGGTCGGGACGGCGTGAAGGATCGGCCGCGCGCCGTGCCGGGCGCGCGGGGGGTCACTTCGCGGCGAGGCCGTCCTGCAGGGTCTGGGCGAAGGCGGGTAGCATGCGCATGACGGCGCCGAAGTCGCTGCCGTGGGCGATGAGGCGGGCGCCCTGGCGGTTGAGCAGGGCGATGTCCTCGGCGGTGCCGGAGGGGCGGCCCCAGGCGACGCCGGCGGCGGCGGCCGCGGCGGCGACCGCGGCTTGGGCCTCCAGCATCCGCGGGTTTTTCCAATCGAGCGGGCAGCCGAGGCGCAGCGAGAGATCGCCGGGGCCGATGAAGAGCCCGTCGACGCCGGGCGTCCGGGCGATGGCGTCGATGTTGCCGAGGGCCTCGGGCGTCTCGATCTGGACGATGAGAAACGTCTCGGCGTTGGCGGCGGCTGGGTAGGTCAGGGTGCCGTCGAGGTAATAGTTGTTGTCGATGCCGGCGCCGTCGAGGCCGCGCTGGCCGAGGGGAAAGAACTTCACCGCCTGCGCGATGGCGTGGGCGTCCGCGGCGGTGTTGACCAGCGGGCACATCAGACCGGTGGCGCCGTCCTCGAGGAGATGGTACAGGTCCGTGGCGTTGCGGCTGCCGGTGCGCACGATGCAGTCGATGTTCGCGAGGTGGTGGAGCGCGATGATGCGCTGGAGCTCCCGGCGGTCCCAGGTGCTGTGCTCGGCGTCGAGCCAGATGGCGTCGAACCCGGCCTTGGCGGCGTGGGCCGGCAACATCGCGGTCGGGTAGTAAAGGCACGCGATGCGGGCGGCGAGGTTCTGGCGCAGGCGGGAGCGAATCAGGGAGGGACGCATTGGGAAAAGGGCGCGCGACGGGTCCGCGCGGTCGCAGGTCCGGGAGCGAGACGCAGTGGACGGCGAAGCACAACGCGGGAGGCGGTGGCACAAGTTGTGACCAGTTGGGCGCGGTTGCCTTTGGTGCCGGGGCGGCGAGTCTCCGCGGCCATTCCCCGGACGATGATATGGTCGCCGCCGATCCGCCGTGCCGCCCTGCTCCCCTTGGCGCTGGCGGTGGGCGCGGCCGCGTCGGCGTCCACCCCTCACCCCGTGAACCCATCCGCGCCGCTTGCCCGGCTTGAGCCGAAACCCGCGCCCACGTCGCCCGTGGTGCCGGCGGCGCGTGGATCGGAGGAGCGGCCGGCGGCGGGCATCTGGGCCGAGGTGGAGGCGGGGGGGCGGCGGGTGCGGGTGCGGAGCGGCCGGCGGACGATCGGTGTGCGGCCGGCCTTTCCCAGTGCGGATCTCGTGGTCGCGGTCAACGAGGGCGGTGGTTGGCGCGATGTGGCGCTGGTGGATGAGACGCCGGAGAGTGTGATCGGGGACGTGTTGGTCACCGCGACGGAGGCGGGCGTGCGTCTCGACTACACCGTGCGGGGCGAGGACGGAGGCGGGCGGCGGCGGAGCGCGGAGTGGCGCGCGGACGCCGCGGGTCCGGCGGCGGGAGAGTGGCGACGGCGGCCGGATTTTCCGCTCGAACCGGGGATGGCGGGGGTGCTGGTGGGCGAGCACGGCGGGGTGCTGGTCGCGGCCGGCGGGGCGAACTTCCCGGAGCGGATGCCGTGGGACGGGGGTACGAAGCGCTACCACGCGGAGATCGTGGCGTGGGCGCCGGGCGCGGCGGCGTGGACGGCGGCGGGGGCGTTGCCCGCGCCGCGCGGCTACGCGGCGGTGGTGTCCCTGCCGCAGGGCGTGCTGGTGGCGGGGGGCGAGAACGCGGACACCGTTTTCCAGGACAGCCTTTGGCTGCGGGCGGCGGGCGGGCGCGTGAGCACGGCGGAGGGGCCGGCGCTGCCGGAGCCGGTGACGAGCGCGACGGCGGTGCGGTGCGGCGACCACGTGTATCTGGCCGGGGGCTATGCGCCGGGGACGGTGCGGACCAGCCAGGCGAATTTCTGGCGCCTCGATCCGGCGCGGCCGGAGCGGGGATGGGAGACCTTGCCGGCCTGGCCGGGGCCGGCGCGCGGGATGGCGACGATCGCGGCGCTGGACGGCGCGGTGTACCTGTGCAGCGGCCTCGAGGTTACGACGGGGCCGGACGGCAAGGCGCGGACGAATTACCTGCGCGACGCCTACCGCTACACGCCGGGCGGGGGCTGGGAGCGGTTGCCGGATCTGCCGTGGTCGGTGATCGCGGCGCCGTCGCCGGCGCCGACGGCCGGAAGCGGACCGGCGGGGCGCATCTTCGTGCTCGGCGGCGTGGATGGCCGGCAGGTGGGCAAGGCGCCGCGGGACAGCCGGGTGCCGGAGGATATCCTGGTCTACGAACCGGTGCGGCGGCGGTGGTCGCTGTGGCCCCAGGCGTGGCCGGAACCGGTGGTGACGACGCCGGCCGTTGCGGCGGACGGGCGCTGGCACTTCATCTCCGGCGAGATCATGGCCGGGGTGCGCACGACCCGCGTCTGGACTTGGCGGCCCCCCGAAACCCAATGAGCGAACCGGCCGGCAATCCGACGCGCGCGTGGCTGACGGTGGTGCTGCTGTGGTTCGTCGGGTGCATCAACTACCTCGACCGCGTGATGATCACCACGATGCGCCAGTCGCTCGTCGAGGCGATCCCGATGACCGACGCGCAGTTCGGGCTGCTGACGACGATCTTCCTCATCGTCTACGGCGTGCTGAGCCCCTTCGCGGGCTACCTCGCGGACCGTTTCAACCGGAGCCAGGTGATCATCGTGAGCCTGGTGGCTTGGTCCGTCATCACGTGGCTGACGGCGCACGCGACGACCTACGGGCAACTGCTGGCGACGCGCGCGCTGATGGGCGTGAGCGAGGCGTGCTACATCCCGGCGGCGCTGGCGTTGATCGCGGATCACCACGGTCCGCGGACGCGCTCGCTGGCGAACGGCGTGCACTTGAGCGGCGTGATGGTCGGGGCGGGCATGGGCGGGGTGGGCGGCTGGATCGCCGAGCAGCACGGGTGGGCCCAGGCGTTCGCGTGGTTCGGGCAACTCGGGGTGGCGCTTGCCATCGTGGCGGCGTGGTACCTCCGGGACCAGCGGGCGCCGGAACCGGCGGCGGCCAGGCCGGCGGAACCGGTGCGGCTCGGGGCGGCGCTGCGCAGCCTGTTCGGCAGCGGAACCTTCCTGCTCGCGCTCGGCTTCTGGGGGCTGCTCGGGATGAGCGTGTGGGCGGTCGTGGGCTGGATGCCGACGTACCTGAAGGAGCAGTTCACGCTGGGCCAGGGCGAGGCGGGGCTCTCGGCGACGGCGTATTACCAGGGCGCCTCGATCGTGGGCGTGCTCTTCGGCGGGTGGTGGGCGGACCGTTGGAGCCGGACCCGGGCGGACGCGCCGATGCAGGTACCCCTGATCGGCATGGCGTTGGCGGCGCCGGCCATCCTGCTGGCGGCGAGCGCGGGAACGTTCTGGCTGGCGATCGCGGGCCTGATGCTCTTCGGGCTCACGAAGTCGTTCGCCGACGCGAACATGATGCCGATCCTGACCCTGGTGGCGGATCAACGGTACCGGGCGACCGGCTACGGGGTGCTCAACCTCTGCGCCTGCCTGGTCGGCGGGTTCACAATCTATGCCGGTGGCGCGCTGCGGGACGCGAAGCTCGACGTGGACACGATCTTCTTCGGCGGCGCGGCAGCGACCGCGGCGTGTGGGGGGCTGCTGTGGCTCGTGCGGAAACGCGGGGTACCCGCGGCATGAAGCGGCGCGCGCGGGCTGGCGAAACGACTATGGCGACGAAATGGCGGTTCCGCGGGTGGCTCGGGAGAATGTGCGCGGTCAGCTCCGCGACGGCGGCGGTGACGGCGGCGACCGCCCCGGCGCCGTCGCCGACCCTCGTCCTGCATTCGCTGGCGGCGGCCCTCTCCGTCCCGCATCAGGGGCCGTTCGTGCGCACCGGCGACGGTGCCATCCGCGGCATGGATGCGCAGGGGGAATTGGTGTCGCGCGACGAGGGCCGCACGTGGGAGCGGCGGGCGATCTTCGATGGGACGAGATTCGCGGCGCGGGCGGAGCGGGCGCTCCTGCGCACGCGGGAAGGCACGGTGCTGTACGCGTTCCTCAACGAGCGGGAGCGAGTCTTCAAGTGGGATGACCGGCAGGGAGGGCCGCTCGAGGGCTGCCGGTTGCCCGTGTACGTGATGCGCAGCGCGGACGACGGCGCGACGTGGATGGAACCGATCGAACTGCACGGCGGCTGGTGCGGGGCGGTGCGGCAGATGATCCAGCTGCGCAGCGGCCGGGTGGTGCTGGTCTCGCAGCAGGCGGCGGCGAATCCGGGGCGGCACGTGACGCTGGTCTTCTTCTCCGATGACCTCGGACGCACGTGGCAGCGCGGCGACGCGATCGACCTCGGCGGCGCCGGCAACTATGCCGGCAAGGTCGGCGGGCTGAGTGCGGCGACGCACGGCGGCGGGATCGAGGGCACCGTCTTCGAGAAGGCGAACGGCGAGCTGAAGCTACTGCTGCGGGTCCCCCACGGCTATTTCCACGAACTCACGTCGCGCGACGGCGGGAAACGGTGGTCGGCGAGCATGCCATCCACGCTGACCGCGAGCGATTCCCCGGGCCTGGCGGTGCGGCTGGCGAGCGGGCGATTGGCCCTCGTCTACAACCGCTACCGCGATCCGGAGACGCGGGCGGGCCGCCGGGAGGAGCTGTCGGTCGCGTTCTCGGAGAACGACGGCGTCACGTGGACGGCGCCGCAGGTGATCGCGCGGAATCCGGTACCGGCGGGCGGCCGCGAAGGCGCGTATTGGATCTCCTATCCCTACGTGTTCGAGCCGCGGCCCGGCACGCTGTGGATCTCGACCATGCAGGGGCCGGTGCGCGCGATGCTGCGGGAGGCGGACTGGGTGGCGCCGGTGGCGCAGCCGCTCGACGGGGCGGCGACGCGCATCGTGGTGCTGGGCGACTCCATCACGCGCGGGGCGCGGGCGGGCGTACCGCCGACGGAGATCTACGCGGCGCGGCTGGAGGCGGCGCTGCGCGCGCAGGGGCGGCCAGTGCGGGTCCACAACGTCGGCATCGGCAGTGAGCGCACGGACCTCGCGCTCGCGCGGCTGGAGCGGGACGTGGTCGCGCAGCGGCCGGACTGGGTGACGGTGATGTACGGGACCAACGACAGCTGGGTGGACGCCGGCCAGCCCGGGTCGCGGCTGGGCGCGGAGACTTACGAGGCCAATCTGCGGGAACTCGTGCGGCGGCTGCAGGCGGCGGGCATCGGGGTGGTGTTGATGACCCCGCCGAAGTTCGGGGAGCAGGCGAAGCGTAACGGGCTCGGCGAGGATCCGAACGCGCGGCTCGCGCTCCACCTCGAGCGGTGCCGGGCCGTGGCGCGGGAGCTGAGGCTGCCGTTGGTCGACCACTTCGCGGGCTGGGACGAGCGGCAGCGGGCGGGCGCGTCCTTGCAGGCGTGGACGACGGACGGCGTCCATCCCAACGCCGACGGCCACGCCGATCTCGCCCGGCGGATGGCATCGGTGCTGAGTCCCCTGCTGCGCTGACGTTGACGCCGTCCGGAGCGACCGGGGAAACCGGCCGCCGTGGCGGAGGGCGCAGCGACGGCTTGGTCACACGGTGTTACCTGTTGAATCGCCTCGGAATGGCGGAGGCCCGAAACACCGTGGCCGTTCGTGGTCTTCACCCGCTCCAACCCGGAGTCGCCGGTCGCGGCTCCGCCCCGCCCATGAACCTCCCGCCGAATTCCTCCCGCCCCGTCCGGTCCGCCCTGTCCGTCCGCTTCCGCTGGAGTGTCGCCGCGCTTGGGTGGGGCGTCCCCGGCGCCGCGGTCGCACTGGTCGGCGCGGTGCCCCCACTGCACGCCCAGGCCGCGGGGGCCACGATCGAGGGCCGGGTGCGCAACCTCGAGAGCGGCAACCTGCTCAACAACGCGCGCGTGACGGTGGAGGGCACGACGCTTGAGACGCTCACGAACGAGAACGGCGAGTTTCGCCTGCCCGACGTGCCCGCGGGTGCGCGGCGCCTGCGGGTGACCTATGCCGGCATGGAGCCGCAGGCGGTGGCGGTGGACGCGGTGGCGGGCGCGGTCGCGCGCCGCGAGGTTGACCTTACCTTCGCCGCCGGCCGGTCGACGATCGGAAAAGGCGTCGTGAAGCTTGATGCCTTCGTCGTGGAGTCCGCCGCGCTGAGCGCGGCGGCGGCGGCGGTGAACGAGCAGAAGATGGCGCCGAACATCAAGAACGTGGTGGTTCTCGACGAGGTCGGCGACCTCGGTGATGGCAACATCGGCGAATACCTGAAATACACTCCGGGCATCTCGATCGTCAGCGGACCGCAGACGGCGGCCTCCGCCTCGATCCGGGGGATGCCGGCGGGCGGCATCGTGTTCATGATCGACGGCGCGGAAGTCTCGTCGCCCGCGGCCGACCGGGCGTTCGACCTAGCGGCAAGCGCCTCGGGGAGCGTCGATCGCATCGAGATCACCAAGGTCCCGACCCCGGACCGGCCGGCCAATGCGGTCGGCGGCACGGTGAACATCGTCGGCAAAAGCGGGTTCAGCAGCCCGCGGCGCAGCCTGCGCCTCAACACCTACGGCGCCTACAATTCGGACCACCGGCTCCGCCCGCCCGGCCTCGGCCAGCGCGTGGGCAGCGACGCCAGCTCCTCGGCCCGCGCGATCCAGCCGGGCATCGACCTCAACTACGCGCACCCGGTTTCCAGGACCTTCGCGTTCACGGTCAACCTGAGCCAGCTCACGCGCGTCTACGACATGGATTACGACTCGCCGACGTGGAATATGATCACGGGCGTGCAGACGACGAACACGGTGCAGAACGTGCTCCAGACGACGGAGCGGCAGCTGGCCTCGGCGACCTTCGACTGGAGGCCGACGCCGCGCGACTCGCTGCGGCTGAACGTGGAGCACGTGCAGATCAATACGCCGACGCGGCAGAACATCTTCGCCGTGGCCTGGGGCGCGGGCGCGACGGGCGACGCGGTGCACACCCAGGGCGCGGCGGCGGGCAACGACACCGTGCGCCAGACGATGACCTACGGCGACCGCACGCGCGGGACGACGGCGGCGGTGCTGCGCTACGTGCACGAGGGGAAGACCTACAAGTTCGACGCCAACGTGAACTTCTCGCGCAGCTGGGACGAGCGCGAGGACATCGCCAACGGCTTTTTCCGCACGGTGGGCACGGTGCAGGCGGGCGGCCTAGTCGTGCGGGCCGACGGACTCGACGGCATCTACGACCGCCAGGCGCCGCGCCTGCGCGTGACCACGCGCACGGGCCAGGCTTTCGATGCCTACGACAACGCGGCGCTCACGCTCGGCAACCCGACGAGCCAGCCCAACGAGATCGTGGCGGACCTGAAGAACCTCGCGGCGAACCTCGCGCGGGTGTTTCCGCTCGCGGTGCCGACAACGGTGAAGGCCGGCTTCACCGTCAACCGGCAGCGCAAGGACAACACCTCGACGCTGAAGACGTGGACCTTTTCCCCGCCGGCCGGCGGAAGCCGCCTCGCCGGGGCCTACGACCTGACGAACGAGCCGCTATCGCGGCAGTCGTTCTTCAATGACACGCTGCGGGTGAAGTGGGTCAGCCCGACGAAATACCACGAGCTCTTCAGGGCGAACCCCGCGTGGTTCACGCTGAACGATGCGGCGGCGCACCAGTCCAGGGTGACTAACTCGAAGTATTTCGAGGAGACGATCTCCGCGGCCTACGTGCGCACGGACGTGAAGTTGTGGGACAACCGGCTCTGGCTTGTGGGCGGGGTGCGTTTCGAGCGGACGGACGACCGCGGGGCGGGGCCGCTCGACGACCTGCGGGCGACCTTCCGGCAGGATGCGAGCGGCAACCTGCTCCGCGATTCGGCCAACCGGCCGATCCCGGTGACGACGGATGCCCTGGCGTCGGCGAAGCTCCGCTACACGGAACGCGGCGCGATGGCCGAGCGGAGTTACGACGGCTACTACCCGAGCTTCAACGCGACGTGGTACGTGACGGACGAGTTCGTCGCGCGCGCGGCGTTCGCGCGGACGATGGGCCGGCCGAACCTGAGCGAGGTGATCCCGGGCATCACGGTCTCGGACCCGGCGGTGACCTTTCCCACAGCGACGGTCGTCAATGCCGGGCTGGAGCCGTGGACGGCGGACAACTACGACCTCTCCCTCGAAAGCTACAATTTCAAGGGCGCGACGGTGGCGTTCAGCCTCTTCCGGAAGGACGTGAGGAACTTCTTCGTGCAGACGCAGACGCCGGCGACGCTGCCGCTGCTGGAAAGCTTCGGGCTCAACGACGACTACCTGCCCTACACGATCATCACCAAGACCAACGGCGGTAACGCGCGGGTCCGGGGCTACGAGGCGAGCTGGCGCCAGTCGCTCCATTTTCTTCCGGCCTGGGCGAAGGGCCTCTCGATGTTCGGCAACGCGACCATCTCTAGGATCAGCGGGCCCAACGAGCGCGATTTCACCCCCTTCGCGCACAAGAACCTCAACTGGGGCCTGAGCTACGTGCGCCGTTCATTCTCGTTCCGCTGGAATGTGGCCTACGCCTACAAGGTCTCGGGTGCGGCGGTGACGGCCAGCGCCACGGTGCCGGCGGGGACCTTCTCCTACGTGGCGCCCCAGATCACGCAGGACTGGTCGTTCGACTGGCGGTTCTCGAGCCGGTTCACGCTCTATGGCGGCGCCCGCAACTGGAACGGCGCGAACAAGCGCACGGAGCGGGCGGGCCCGGGCGCCCCGGCGTGGACGCGGCCGCAGTCCTATCAGAATTTCGGCACGCTGGTGACCTTCGGGCTCCGGTCGCAGTTCTGAGCGGGCGCCAACCCGGGGAGACCGCGCCGTGAGCACCGAGATGAAATGCGCACCGCGGGCGGGTCGGGTCGCGAGGATGGCGCGATGGCTGGCGGGGGGCGTGGCGGCGGCCGGCGGGATCGGGATTCTGGCGGCAGGGGCGGACGCGGGGGCCCGGGCGGCGACCGGGGAAGGCTTCGGCATGCGGCTGCGGCCGGCGCCGCGGGAGGTCGCGGCCATTTCGCCGCCGGCGGTGATCCGGGAGGCGCCGACCAACGAGACCTGTCTGGTGGCCCGGCGCGACGGCACGCTCGAACTCTACGCGATTGGTAAACCCACCAGTGACACCGCGACGGTGATGCGGTCGACCGACGGTGGGCTGACCTGGACGGAGCCGGTGACGGCGTTTCGGCTCCACACCAGGGCCTACTACGCGATCCAGGTGCTCGAGGCGCGGGACGGGACGCTGCATGCGGTCGTGCACGACTTCCGCGAAGGGCCCGGCGGCTATCGCGGGCGGCTGTGGGAGGTCCATTACACGCGGCGAACGCCGGGCGGCGAGTGGGTGAAGCCGCGGTTGATCGTGCCGGGCTACATCGGATCGATCCGCGGGTTCGTGCAGCTGGAGTCCGGCCGGCTGGTGCTCGCGGTAGCCCGGGCGATGCCGGACCGGATGGAAGCGCCGAAGACGGGGCCGGATCTCGGCTGGCACAACACGTTTGTTTATTGTTCCGACGATGCCGGCGCGACGTGGCGGCAGTCGGCGGACGAGCTTACACTCGTGCTCAATGGCCCGAATGCTACGCGTTACGGCGCGATCGAGCCGGCTTTGCTGGAGCTCAAGGACGGTCGGCTGTGGATGCTGGTCCGCGACCGCGGCGGCCGGCTGTGGCAGAGTTTTTCGCGTGACGGAGGGTCCCGCTGGCCGCCGCTGGAGAGATCCCCGTTCATCTCGTCCGATTCGCCGGCGGCGCTGCTGCGACTCCGCGACGGGAAGATTCTGCTGCTGACCAACGCCTGCCAGAACTGGACGAACCCGCGGAGCTACGCGATGGGCGGACGCGAGGTGCTGCACGCGGCGATCAGCGCCGACGAGGGCAGGACGTGGCGCGGCTTTCGCGAGGTGCTGCACGAGCCAGTGGCGGAGACGCGCGGCGACCGCGGGACGGCGTATGCTTCGGCGGTGCAGAACGAGGCCGGCAAGGTCGTCGTCGTGAGCGGGCAGGGCGAAGGGAAGCGGGCGATTTTGGCGTTGGATCCGCGGTGGCTGGAGCAAGCGCAGGTGGTTGCCGATACTTCCGGCGGGCCGGTCCAGTGGACGGCTTACGGCGGGCAGGGGTTGGTTTCGGTGGGAGGAAAGGGCGACGCGGCGGCGGGTGGAGTGATGATCGTCGGAGGGAAGGATGCCCCGAGCGGGGCGTCGTGGAATTTTCCGATCGCGGCAGCGGGCGAACTCTCCTTCGAGCTCTCGGCGACGGCCGAGGTCGAGGGGCTTACGCTCGGGTTGAACGATCACTTCACGCGGGTCGACGACCGCAAGGCGGCCGAGTACGCGGTGTTCGCGGTGGCGCTGCCGCCGGCGGGGCCAGACCGGCGCGTGCGCCTGCGCTGGAGCGGGGCGACCGGGTCGGGAACCGTGGTCGTGGACATCGACGGGAAGGAGACGGCGCGGGTTTCGGCGCGGCGGCCGGCGCAGTGGGGCGTCAATTACCTCCGGGTGGATTTCCGGGCGGGGGCGGCGGAGAGCGGGGTCGCCATCCGGGGACTCGCGATGAAGATCGCGCCATGAAGACGATTGTCCGGCTGATGCTCTGGTGGCTGGGGACGGTGCTGCTGCCGGCGGCGGCGCCGCGGGTGCGGCCGGACTTCGGGCTCATTTACAACGACGATGCGGACCTGTCGTTCGTGGTGCCGGACCGGGCGCGCGCGGAGGCGCTGCTGCGGGCGAACCTCGCGGCGCTGGCCGACACGCCGGTGCGGACGCTCGTCTACTGCATCGGGATGGGAGGCGACCTCCTCTACTACGACACGCGGGTGGCGAGCCGCGTGGGTTGGCGCAAATCGCCCGACGAGGTGCCGGGCTCGCTGATGGAGAAACGGATGGAGAATGCGCGCGTGTGCCTGGCGCAGGGGGCGGATGCGGTGCGGACGGCGGGGGAGGCGGCGAAGGCGCTCGGCCTGCGCTTCATCCCGAGCCTGCGGATGAACGACGCACACTTCATGGCGAAGCCGGACGAGCACGCGATGACCAGCGAGTTTTGGTTCACGCATCGCGGGCGGTACACGATCAAGGACTCCCCGTTGGCCTTCCAGCCGGCCTACGGCAACCTGCTCGATTATTCGCACGCGGCGGTGCGGCAGCTGCGGCTCGACACGGTGGCCGAGTGCCTGGAGCGCAACCGCGACCTCGTCGACGGGTTCGAGCTCGATTTTAACCGCTTCCAGGTGTTCTTCCCGCGCGGACGCGCGCCGGTGGGCGCCCCGCTGATGACGGAGCTGGTGCGCGCGGTGCGGGCGCGGCTCGACGCCCTGGCCAAGGAGACGGGGCGGCCGCTGCACCTCTTCGTGCGCGTGCCGCCGTCGATCCCCGACTGCACGTTCGCCGGCCTCGAGGTGGCGCGCTGGATGGAGGAGGGACTCGTGGATCTCGTCTCGCCGGCGCAGATCATGACGCTCGCGGGGGACATGCCGATCGCGGACCTGATCGCGCTCGGCCGGAGGCACGGCGTGCGCGTGGTGCCGTCGCTGTATCCGCGCACGAGCTGGCGGCTGGCCTTCCCGCCGCGGACGGACGCCGGCTACGCGGGCGTGCAGCCCACGCGCGCGGCGACGCCCGAGGAGGTGCGCGGGGCGGCAGCGGCCTACCGCGCGCTCGGCGCCGACGGCTTCTACCTGTTCAATTTCTACAATGCCTTCGGCCTGACGCGGCCGCACGACGACGGGCTGAACCGGTTGTTCCGCGACCTCGCGCGGCCGGAGAACCTGGCGGGGCAGGCCAAGGTCTATGCCGTCACGAAGAGCTACTACCACGACGGTCCGGGCTCCTACGCCTACGGCAAGCAGCTGCCGGCCGGGGTCGCGGCCGGCGCGGCGTTGCGGCTGACGCTGGCGACCCCGGAGGATCCGGCGGCGACGGCCTTTCCGCTGCGGACCTGCGAATTGCGCGTCGGCCTGCGCGGCGTGCCCCCCGACGGCGCGGTCGCGGTGCGGCTGAATGGCCGGGCGCTGACCCTCGGGGACCGCGCGGTGACCCGGACGATCACCGGCGCGGCGCCGCGCCAGCCGGACCTCGCCGAGGTTTACGTCCACGCGGCGCTGGAGCCCGGATGGCTGCGGCGCGCGGAGCCGAACCGGATCGAGGTCGCGCTGCCCGGTTCGACCGGGACCGTGACCGATCTCGAGGTGCGTTTCGCCTACGAGAACAACCTCGAGACGCTCTGGCTGCGGGCGCCGGTTGAACTCAACGGCGGCGCGCCGGCGACCCGGCCGCGCTGAGCTTCCCCTCGCCGCCACCCCCTCTTCCCATGCCCTACACGTTTCCCCGATCGGCCGAGCTCTTCCAACGCGCCCAACGCAGCATCGCGGGCGGCGTCAACAGCGGCATCCGGAAGCTGGAGGCGCCGGTGCCGCTCTATTTCGCGCGCGGCTCCGGACCGAATCTCTGGGACGTCGACGGGAACCACTATCTCGACTTCCAGCTCGGGCAGGGCGCGCTGCTCTACGGGCACGCGCCGGCGGGGATGGCGGACGCGATCGCGGCGCAGGCGCGGCTGGGGACGCACTGGGCGGCGCAGTCGGAGCTGGAGCTCGAGGTGGCGGAGCGCGTGCAGCGCATGATCCCGTCGGCGGAACTGGTCCGCTTCAACAACTCGGCGACCGAGGCGGTGACGGCGGCGTTCCGGCTGGCGCGGGCGCACACCGGCCGGCGGCTGATCCTGCGCTTCGAGGGGCACTACCACGGCTGGGCGGACGAGGGGCTGGTGGGCTTCGCGAACCCGGCGACGGCCTGGGGCGACGACGAGCATCCGGCGCGCACGCATCCGAGCAAGGGCGTGATCCCGGAGGTGCTCGAGCAGTTCGTGGTGGCGCGATGGAACGACGTCGCGCACCTGCGACGGAAGGTGGACGAGTTCCGTGGCCGGCTGGCGGCAATCGTGTTCGAGCCGGTGCTGTGCAACACGTGCTGCGTGGAACCGGTGGAGGGCCTGCTGGCGACGATCCGCGAGCTGTGTGACCGCGACGGCATGCTGATGATCTCGGACGAGACGATCACCGGGTTCCGGTTCGGCGCGGCCTGCGCGCAGGGATTCTACGGCTATCGCGCGGACCTCACCGTGCTCGGCAAGGCGATCGGCGGCGGGACCCCCTTCGCCGCGCTGGCGGGCACGCGCGCGGCGATGGCGA
>Ga0315904_10004889_pt1 | contig 18804 bp, 27 predicted proteins | sample LakEriMetagenome_6_FD_203529 | JGI IMG/M metagenome (GOLD analysis project Ga0315904, IMG submission 203529) | Freshwater fungal communities from buoy surface, Lake Erie, Ohio, United States - Buoy 12 MA120 | ecosystem: Environmental > Aquatic > Freshwater > Lake | place: USA: Lake Erie, Ohio...
CGGCTTGACATTGGAAGCGGCGGCGTTGCTCGTACAAGATGGGAGCGCGTATGCAATTAAGGCCATACCAAGAGCAAGCCGCTGACTTCCTGTACGAGCACGACCGGGCGATGATTCTCGCGCCGGTGGGTGCAGGCAAGACGGCCATCACGCTGACGGCCATGGACGAGTTGGTGGCTGCAGAAAACATCCGCTTCCTCGTCGTCGCGCCGTTGCGGGTAGTCACTTCGGTCTGGCCCGTGGAGGCGGCAAAGTGGGCGCCAGACCTTGATGTGCGCGTGGCGGTCGGCACACCAAACCAGCGCTTCGCCGCGCTGTACTCCGACGCCGATGTGGTGGTCATCAACTACGACAACCTGCAGTGGCTGGCCGAGCAGGACGTGGAGTTTGATGCGGTGGTGTTCGATGAACTCACGCGCTTGAAGAACCCCAGCGGCAAACGCTTCAAGGCTTTTGAGAAGGTCATCAAGCCCGTCGAGATCCGCTGGGGCCTGACCGGCTCGTTCACCAGCAACGGGCTGGAGGATGTGTTCGGCCAGTGCAAGGTGATCGACCAGAGCCTGCTGGGCCGCAGCAAGGGCGCGTTCATGCAGCAGTACTTCTACCAGAACAACCGCGGCACGCACACCGAGTGGGAGCCCCGGCCCGGCTCGTTGCCCGCCGTCATGCGGCGCATCAAGCCGGCCACCTATGTGCTGGAGCCTGGCGAGTACAAGGACAAGCTGCCCCCGCTGCACACGGTGGAGATGCCCTGCAGCATGGCGATGGACGACTACGCCAAGATGAAAAAGGACTTCGTGCTGCAGTTCGGCAACGAGACAACCATCGCGCAGAACGCGGCGGTCGTCACGCAGAAGCTGCAGCAGATGTCCAGCGGGTTCCTGTACACCGACTTTGGTGCGCGCTGGATGTCGTCGCACAAGTTCGACGCGCTGGACGACATCCTGTCGGAGAACCAGCACGCCAACACCATCGTCGTCTACAACTACGTCGAGGAGTTGAACGAATTGCGCAGGCGTTACCCCACGCTGGCGGCGATGGATGAGAAGTGGGACGTCATCAAGGGTTGGAACGCTGGCCAGGTGCGGCTGCTGGCTATCCATCCCAAGAGCGCCGGCCACGGGTTGAACCTGCAGCACGGCGGCTGTCACATGATCTGGCTGTCGCTGCCGTGGTCGCTGGAGTTGTACGAGCAGACCATCGGGCGGCTGCACCGCAGCGGCCAAGCGCGTGACGTGTGGAACTACGTCCTGCTGACCGCAGACACCGTGGATCAGAAGATCTGGGCGGCGCTGCACGACAAGCAATCCCTTTCCCAACTGGCCTTGGAGGCACTGAAGTGAAGAAGATCACGGAGCGGCTGAAGGTAGCGCGGGTGGAGCACAAGATCGCGCTCAAGGCGTTCAACATGGCGCAGCGCAGGCTGCATAGGGTGCTGGTCACCATCAACACACTGGAGAAGAAGCATGAACTGGCGATGGCTCAACGAGCACCTGTCAAGCAAGACTGAGCAAGAGGTGCACACCCTGCTGGAGCAGGAACGCAAGACGCTGCGCCGCGTCACCATCTTGGAGCGGCTGCATCAACGCTACACCGTCCTGCGCGCTGCGCGGGAACGCATGGAAATTCTGAAGGAGGCAATCAAGTGAGCATGTGGAAGACCCTCAAGTCGCTGTACCAGCCGCCGTCTGCGGAGGTGCTGGCCGCGCAGGAGTACGACCAGGCCCGCCGAGCCCTGCTGGAGGCTCACAGCGCCCGTGAGTACGCCGAGGCTATGGTGATGTACCACCAGAACCGCATCGAACGTCTGAAGGCCACGTTGGCTGGGGAGGGTGCATGAACAAGATGCCGAAAGGCTGTGACTATCAAGGCCGCTACCCCGAGGCCGCCGAGGCGGCAACAGAAGTGGGCCAGGAGGACGAGAAGGACGCAAACCTCGTGTTTCTCTGGGCCGTGGTGGCAATCCTGACGGTAACGATCATCGCCATTGGCGTGGCGATCTGGGGGGAGGGGCAATGACTGACCGTGAACTTCTTGAGGCCGCTGCCAAGGCGGCGGGGATTGATGGCGGGTACGGCCACCTCGCAGGGCAGACCGGAATAATCGTGATGAAGAACTCCGGTTCCCGGCTCTGGACAGGGAAAATTTGGAACCCGCTGATGGACGACGGTGACGCGTTGCGCCTAGCCGTTCAGTTGAAGGTCGATGTCATGTGCGCTAGGGGGAACGTCGTGGTGCGCCACCGCAAGAACCGCATCTGCCCGCCGACGATCCACCATCGCACCGAAGACGCCTGCGCGGACACCCGCCGTGCCGTCGTCCGCGCAGCAGCAGCTATTGGAAAGGAAATGAAATGAAAGAAAAATATGAAGGGCAAGGGCTTGAGAGGTTCTGGCACACCCTGCTGACATTTGCCGTCCTCGGCATGGTGTCGGTGCTGGGGTTGAGTCTGTATGTGCTGTGGAGGGCACTGACATGAGTGACCTGAGAGACGCTGCGCGTCAGGCGCTGGAGGCGTTGGAGACTGTATTCATGCCGCACCATCCAGCGGTAATCGCCCTCAAGGCTGCGCTGGAGCAGCCGGAGCAGACCTGTAACTGTCGGTGGGTTGGCGATGTCCAGACGCAGCAATGCACTCTGCATGAAGCGCACGTTGATGCGATCCACGAATGGGCCGAGCGGGCTAAGGCGGCAGAAGCAAAACTGGCCGCGCTGGAGCAGCCGGAGCAGGAGGAATACACGCTGGTGGCGTGGTTCAACGGAAAGCCGGTGTATTCCGCACCACCCCGCTGCTCCAACTGCGCGAGCCTGCACGCCCTGAACGGGGAACTGCTGGATGTGTTGAAAGAAATCGAACCAATCCTCGCCCGCATGTACGGACCACAAGCCGCAAATCTACCGCCCATGCAACTGGTCCGTGCCGCCATCGCACGGGCGGAGGGTAAGGTATGACCACCATTCACTTCTGGAGCCCTATGCACGGGGCTTATGTCTACGCCACGGTGCCGGTTGAGGTGGCGTTTCGACTGGCGGGGTTGACATGACCCGCGACGACATCACCCGCATGGCGCGGGAGGCTGGGTTCTCCGATAAGCAATCTGAAGTCTACTTTGACCGCATGCTTCAGCGTTTCGGCGCCCTTGTCGCCGCACAGGAGCGCGAGGCGTGCGCTAAGGTGTGTGACTCGCGTTTCATTGGAGATCACAACCGCGAAGATATGGAGGCGCGTAGGTGCGCCGCAGCAATCAGAGCGAGGGGGAACCCATGAGCATCGTCACCCACGTCGCGGTGTTCTTCGCCGTGAATCCCGAAGAAGAACTGACAACCCACGACGTCGGCATCAAGTGGGGCGTGAAGCCCAACAACGTGGGCGCATCCCTGCGCTATGCCGAGCAAGCAGGATGGGTCACCCGCACCAAGCGCGCCGACCCGACCACGCGGACCAAGTATCGGTGGGTCTACACCGCTGGCCCGCTGCTGCGTCAGATCACTTCTGCCGTTTGTCCCACAGCGACCAGCCCAGACCAGCCGCTGCCGACGCCCCGCCAATGACGGCATCCATCGTGCCGCCGTCCACGCCGTACTTCACGGCAAAGCCGCCAGCAAGAGCGGTGAGGATGTGGCGCACCAGCGCTTGGATGATCGTAGCGTTCATATCAAGTCTCCATCAAGTCAGCGATGCGGCGAGCCCAGCCGCGTGAGAAGGCAGGCCAGTTGGCCAAGTTGGTCATGAAGCGCAGCCTCTGCGCCAGCATCCGCAATCGTAGCGCGTTCATGTCCTGCGCATACGCCGCGGCCAACGTCTTGGGGCCGATCAGCCCGTCAGCGTCCACGCCCAGCGCGCGCTGCAGCCAGCGGGTGGCCTGCGCCGGGCCTGAGTTCACCGCGGCGTCGAACGTGGCGTACCGGATGCCTGGCGGCAGGTCGTTGCCGCGGATGGGTTTCCAGTACCGCTCAAGGTAGACGCGCTTGGCCAGATCCAGCGGCAACTCGCGCATGTCGCCCTTGTAGCCCACCTCGCGGGCCACCGCCTCGGTCACCCCGAAGCGGGTCCTGCCCCCGGGGTCTGCCGGGTGGTCGCTGAAGTCACCCTCATGCCCCAGCAGTAGCGCGAACGCAGTGTCGAAGTTCATTTGGTAGGCCAGTGGGTAGTGAGCCACGACACCAAGGCGCCGGCCATCGACGCGATGGTCATGCCCATCCAGAAGCCACCCTTGCCCTTGTTGGCCAAGGCCAGCAACTCCTTGATGTCACTCTGCATCGCTGCCACTTGGTCTTCCAGTGTCTTGACCTGGCCTATCAGCAGACCGAATTTCACGGGGTCGATGTCGCTCATGGTGCTAAGGCGTTTTGGTTTTGGGACTCGGGGGCGAGGGCGTTGACCGAACCGATCATCGCACCTCGCGTAAGCGTTTCGCGTGCTGCTGCGCCTGTGGCTGCGCCGGCCTGCCGCTTGGCTTGCAAGTCAAGCGCCTGCTTGACAGCCTTGGCAGCTAACCCGGGGTCGGTCATTTCGCGCGCGATTTCCATGGCCAGTTTATCGTCAAGCCTGAGCATAAGCCGCTTGGCTACGCTGTTGAACACTGTCAGAGGCACGCTCAAAAACGCAGGCAAAGGCAGGCCCAACTCGCGGCCAGTTTCCGTGCCAATCTGCTTGATGTCGATCCCCGCATCGGACCCGGCTTTGACCAGTCGGTCATATTCGCCACGGCGGATCAGGTCTTGCTGCACTGCGTTGACGTGCGACAGTTCTTGCGGAGACAACCCCTTTGTCAGCATCTGCAGCCGGCGTTCAACCGCGTCAGCCGTAGCGCCAGGCGGCAGCGGGGGCGACAGCTTGACGTTGGTCTGCTTGGCCAGTTCGTTGATCTTGTCCAACCGCGCCGCGTTCTGCCCCACCACTTTGATGCGCTGCAGCACGTTCATGCCGGCGTCGTCCAGCACCTTGATGGGGGCGGCGTACTTCTGCAAGAACGCCGCGTGTGTCTCGGGCGTGGGTACTTTGACCTCGCGCATGTACAGATCTTCGATGCCCGCCCGCGCCGTCTGCATCGCCTTCGGGTCATCGCCGAACAACGTGACGAAGTTGCGCGCCTCACTGACACCACGCGGCTGGAAGTATTTGGTGATGACGTCTTCGGGCTTGATCTTCGGCTCGTTCAGCGCCGTGGCGCGGAACATCTGATCGTTGACGCCGGTTTTGAACCGAGGGACGTACTTAGTACGGTACAGGTTGAGCGCGTCGTCGTACGCGGTCTTTGCCGTGGCGGACAGCGTGGTGGACGACTCGACCGCATCGTCGATGGCCTTGTGGATTTTGTCGAGGCTGCGCAAACGCATCCCGGCGCCGGGGTCCATTGAAGTGCGCCCGGCAGCAATGTCCACATTGACCGCTTTGCGGATGTCGTCCAACTGCTGCAGCGTGACCTCGGGCGCGGGCACAGCAGGCGCTGCCTGCTTGATCTTGCCGCTGACAACGCCTGCGCCCAGCGGCTTTGCTGGCGGCGCCTTGGGTTGCAGCGACAACAGCTTGCGCACCGTTTCTGGCGCGGTGCTGGGGTCAAAGTCCGATAGCTTGCGGCCAAGAATCGACTCGGCTTCGCCGATGACTTTGCTCATGTCAATCTTGGCGTCGCCGGCTTCCTTGAACGCTGCGGCGTACGCGGGCTCAATGACGCCCTTCTTCATCGCTTCGCGCTTGGCTTCTGCGCCGGCCACTAGCGCAGCGCCCGCGTCTTCTGGACGCAAAGGCGCAAGCGCGGAGTTCATCTTGGACTGCACTTTGGCCGCAGCGGCGTCGAACTTGGCCTGCGCACGGCCCTGCTGCGCGGCCTGCGCGGCAGCAGTCTGGGCTTCTGCGCCGGCAAACTCCGACACCATCGACGGCACTTTCTGCGCCTTGGCTTGCAAGAGAGAGAAGCGCGCGCTGCCTGCCGGCGCGGCCACCTCGCCGGCCCCCGGCGCTGCGCCAGGCACAGCAGCGCGCTGCCCGCGCAGCAAGTCCAGAATGTCTTGCCCTTTGCCTTCCAACGCCTTGAGGTAAGTGTCCGATTTGAGGTTGACGACTTTGCTGGCGTACTCTCCTGCCTTCTGCAATGTCGGCGCGATGACGCCGCGCCCGCCCGCCTCCATCGCGCCGCCGACCAGTACGTCTCCCGCGCCGCGGGTCAGCGCTTCTTTTGCGCTGGTGGGGGCCTTCTGATAGCCAAGCGCCTGCTCGGCAATGTCAAGCCCACCCTTGGCCAAGCCGTAACCCAACCCGGCGCCGCCGACGATGCCTGCGGGGCCGAGCGGCGTGCCCAGCACTGCACCGCCAGCACTGCCAAGTGCCTCGACGGTGGGGCGAACCATCTGGATGGCGCGCCGCCCCATCGGCACTTCGCTGGGTTGCGCAGGCGGCGCAACCATGCCCGGCGCAGCGCCGGGGATCTGGCCTGCGGGCGTGGGGGGTGCGGCTGCAGCCCGCAACCGTCGAATTTCGTCAGCGAACACTTTCGCGTCTGCAGCATTACCGGCTGCGTCAGCTTTGATTAGCGCGGCGCTGAGTTGCTCAATGGTCGCCATGATTACTTGTACTTGTTGAGCAGAGCGTCGATGTTAGGCGATGCGGGTGCAGACGCCGCGCCGCCACCCTGCTTGTACTCATACGTCATATCGTATGCTTCTTTGATGGTCTGTTGCGATGCGCGGATCTGGTTGATGGCGTCCGAAATGGCTTTGCGGACGCTGGCAGCATCCTGCCGCCTGTCAAGCGCAGCGAACGCCTGCCGCAACTGCGCGCCTTCTTGGTTCGACACGTTGCCCAGCGCGCCGCCAGTGGGGGATGCCTGTCGCATGTTCTGCAACTCTTGAAAGCCACCCCGCGCGGAGATCTTGTCGAACAACGCCTCGGCCTCGCGGCCTGCTGAAGTGATGCCCGGCAACCGACCAGCAGCGATACCCGTGATGCTGCTCAACCCCGGATGCTTGGCCAACGTCTCCAAGTCTTTGATGAGCGTGTTGGACGTCGTTTCAAACGTCTTGACCGCTGACGTGGCCTGCGGAAACTTGGCCTCGCGCGACTGGCGCTCTTTCGGCGTCAGGCTTTCCGTGAACTGCGGCGGGGTCATGCCGACCGCTTGATCACGCGGCACATACTTCACTTGGCCAGTGGCCGGGTCAACCACAGGAATCGGCGCTGGCGGCTCTTTGGGCTCGCGCGGCGGCGGCGGCGGGCGGCTGGCCAGTGCGATGCGCGTCTTTTGCGCTTCTTCTTCCGGCGTCAGCAGTTGCGATGCGCGCGGCGTAAGTTCCTTCGGCAGCGTACTCACCAGCGCCTTACCCTGCTCACGAATGCGGGGGTCAGGGCTGAGGATCATCTGCTGCGCCATCTCGCGGGTAATGCCGGCAGGCGCGGCGGCAGCGGGCGGCGCAGCCAGCGCGTTGGTGGGTGCAGCAGGCGCAGCGGCGCCGGGCAGGCCAAGACGATTGGCTTCTGCCGTGTAGGATTCCTTTTCCTCCAACGCTTGGACCGTCCTGGTCATCATTTGAATGGCGTTGGGGTCGCGGGACTTGATTGCAAACACTAGGCCCTGACGCGCCGTAGCCATATTGAGCGGCGTGTTGTTCTGCGCAAACAGCGCGCTGACTTTCCCCAAGTACTCATCGGCCTCGGCCTGCCTTAGGGCAGCAGCGCGGCGTGCTCTCGCCTGCTCCTCGCGGTCAGCGGCCATCGCTTGACGTTCGCCACGCTGCGCGAGCATGTTCTCGCGCTGCATCGCCATCTGTTCGACCTGCGCCTGACGCAGCATGTTGCGCTCGGCGTCGGCTTGGGCCGTCTGCAGCCCTTCCATGTACCGCGCCCCGATGCTCGGGGTCTGCGCAAGGATTCCAAAATTGACGGCCATGTCTACTCCTTAACCACCGCCACCAGGCATCAGATACGTCGGTTGCGGCCCGTACATCCTAGCGTACAAACTGGCGATGTCGCCCGCGCTGCGCTGATACGCGCTGCCGCTGGCCAACAGCGCGTTAGCCGCGGTGTTGCCTTGGTTCATCATCAGGTTGCCAATGTTGGACGCCGTGCCGGTCAGCAGGTTGCCAGCCGACGTGCCGTAGTTCTGCCCGGCTGCGGTCAACTGCTGTGCAGTCGTGCCGCCGACGCCAGCCAGCCCAGCCAGCCGGTTGTACTCCTCGCTCTCGCGGGCGCGCAACGCGTTGTACTCAGTCAGCCCGCGGTTGAAGGCGTTGCCGTATTCCTGCGACGCCGCTTCTTGGCCGTAACGAGTCAGCGCCTTGCCCGTGCCGCCACTGAGCAGACCGCCGCGAGCCGCTGCGCTGCGCTCCAGCGCCTTCAGGCCCTCGCTCAAACGGAACCCGTAGCCGGGATCAGTCGTCAACTGCTCAGGCCGGAACTGGAACGCCGGGGGCATCGCGTTGGTGCGGCCTTGCATCAGCGCCAGCGCGTTGGTGCCTGCGTCATAGAACGGTTTTTGCCGCGCGACCGCCTCGTCGTACATGCGCTGCTGCAGCGCCAACGCTTCTTTTGCCGACTCGCGCTGCAATTCAGCCGCGCGGGTGGCCGCAGCACCAGAGGCTTCTGCTGCGTTCTCAGCCGCATTGGCAGACATGACACCGCCAATTATCGACGATGCCGCAGGGATGATGAAACTGAAAGGGTCCACAGCAGTTGCTCCTCGTGCAGCCGCGCTGGCCGCTGCAGATGTGGCGGCGGTAGCACCGGGCGCGCCGATGCCGGGTGCAGCATTGGCCGCAGCCGCAGCCGCCTCGGGGGCCGCGCCAGCCGCAATCGCCGTGTCGTACGCGGTGGTCTGCGCGCCGCTCATTCCAAAATCAGCAGCCGACATGCCCGCAAAGCCAGCAGACGGCGTGATGCCCGACGCGGCGGCAGCAGCGTTGTACCCGTAGCCTGGCGTGCCAATGGCAGCTTCCAGCGCAGCGGGCGTCAGTTGCGCGGTTGCCGGGGCGGCCAAGGTGTTGACTGCCGGGGCGGCCAAGGTGTTGACTGCGGCAGGCGCGGCGGCAGCAGCAGGCAGCGCGGCGTTGTAAGCCGCAGTCGTCCCAAATTCAGGAATTAGCCCTGCGGCGATATCAGCAGCGGCTACGTCTGCTGCTGTTGCACTAGCAGCCCCAGCACCAGCCCCGGCGCCGCCGCCGCCCGCCAACGCAGGCGCTAAATAGTTGGCGCCAAGATAAAGAGCAACCATCGGCGCAAGTTTTTCAAAAACTGAACCGGAACCCCTTATTTGCTCACCTTGCAGCGAACCGTCTGGTGTCAATAGCCCAAACGTTACTTTTCTTTTATTTATTTGATCTGCTTGAGCCGCAAGATCATAGCCTGCTGCCTGCGTTTTTTTAATAAACCCCGTGAACTCCGGCGCAATAACACTATCTGTCCCACCTTCTGCTTCCGGGTTTGAACTTGGTACTGCATTGTAAAACGGGCCGGTATACCCCAAAGCCTTTGCGTAAGGTATCCAGTTGCTGGGCTCGCTCAAAAAACCATATTCATATGCAGGCCCCGTTTTATACCAGCCAGAATCTTGGTCCCAAACGTCCTGAACTTGTGGTCCTATATCTGCCGCCGTAAGGTATTTTTTAGCCATTACCTCAGCCCCCAACCGTAAACTGTGTGCGTCCGCATGTTCGTATCACTGCGTCAAATCGTAGAAGGTCAAAGATTGCCCTGCCTCACCTCACCCAATGCGCCAGTTGGTGCCGTCGCTGTACACGGGAACGCCGTTTGCCCCGCCAGCAGCCACAATCGACGCGAACGTCGTGGCGTTAGCGTCCGTCACAAAGGCCCGTGCCCCAGCACCAGCAGTGGCCGCAGTGGGCAGTGTAGCCACCGTCAGCGTGCCGTGGTTGAAATACTTGACGCTGAACGTGAGCGTCAAGCCTGGCACGCGAAACGACGTGACGCTGCTGTTGCCGATGGTGACTTCGTTGCTGACCGTGGCCGATGACGCGTCAGCGTCGAACCCGATCACCGTGTTGTTCGCGCCGGTCGTAATGCTGTTGCCGGCTTGGTAGCCCACAGCCGTGTTGTTGCCACCAGTGGCCAGCAGCAGCGCGTCGCTGCCCAGCGCGGCGTTGTTGTTGCCGGTGGTCACCGCGTTCAACGCCCGGTAGCCGATGCCGGCGTTGTAGTTCGCCGTTGTAGCCGCCGACAGCGCATCGTAGCCAACGGCCACGTTGTAATCCCCGCTGGTGTTAGCGTCCAGCGCCTGCGAACCGACAGCGACGTTTTGAAAGCCGTCCGTGTTTGACGTCAGGGCGTTGTACCCGACAGCGACGTTGTTCGACCCGGTGGTGTTGCTGTCCAGCGCCGTGTCGCCCACAGCGATGTTGGTGGCCACGCTGCTAGCACCCAAGCCGACCGCGACGCCGACATCAACCGCAAGTTGATACGACGCAAAGATGTTGTCGTCCGTCTTGATGGTGACGCCGAGCGCCGTCTCCAACACGAACTTGTATGACGATCCTTCCGTCAGCCAAATCTGCGCGGGTGTACGGCCTGCGCTGTCCAGCACGATGGGGTTGGCGTTGGCTGTGCCGCCAGTGTTGCTGGTGTATGTGGCAACAGGCGTCGTCGTGCCAGCAGCGTATGTGTAGATCAGCCCACCGTTGAGCGGCACGCCGTTGTTGTCGAAGAACTGAGCGCCTGCGCCGGCGTATTGGGAAAGGCTAACCGCCATAGTGCCCTCTTACTGTTGAATCTGGCTCACCGCCAGCACAATTGCGGGCGCTGCCGGGGCAAACGCCGTCGCAGCGACATTATCCACAAGGATGGCCGTATCGTCCGCAGCGAACATGATCTCAATGTAGTCGTTTGCCGCCAACGAGAAAAACTCGGCCATGGCCACGGCGGTGTACCCGTTGTTGATGTTGATCGTCACCAATCGAGCCGTGTTGGCGATGTTCGTGCCGTTCTTGCGGAACCACAGCCAAACCGTTTTGGCGCTGCTGCTGGTGCTGCCGATCTGGACGGTGGCGTTGAACTGGTACAAGCCTGACTGCGACAGTACGATGCGCGAGGCCGGCGAGCCAATGCTGATGCCCTCGGAAATGTCGGCGTTGTCGAACGTCAGCGCGTAGGCCGTGTTGATGAGCGCGGGCGATTGGTCGCTGGTTTTGCTGAACTCGCCGTAGTACTTCTGCTGCTCAATCGTTGGCCGCACAAAGATGACGCCTGCCGTGGCGCTCTTGATCAACACCGCGGCCAACGGAATCACGTTGTTCGGCGCGGTAGGCTTGACGTTGGTGAACGCCCCCGCCACTGTTGGGCTGGCGTACAGAATGTCGCCGACGTTGAACGCGCTGGTGTCGATGCCGCTGACCTCGCCCCACACGCAACACAGCCCCGTCGATCCGCTGTCAGGTATCTGTTCGGCCAACACGCCAAGAATGAACAGTGTGGGCGTGCTGCCGTCAGCCAAGTACGGCGCGACCGACAGCACGTTGTTGGACCCTACACCCGCAAACCCCACCACCGTGCCCTTGGGCATCGTTGTCCCAGTAGAGTTCTGCACAACGGTGTACTGCTGCAACGCAGCATCCTCGATGGACGACTGCAGCAGTTGGAAGAAGCGGAACCAGGCGCGGGTTGTCAGCGCCCCAGCGTCTACCAGCGGGTCACGCGAAGCCGGCACGCGGGGGGCCAGTTGCATATCAGGCGCGGGTTGGGCTCATGAGCACTTCAGCACCCATGATGGCGATCTTCGCCGGGTCTGTGCCGCTAATCTCGTACACGCGGTCGCGCAGCTTGAGCGTCATGCCCAGCCGGCGCCAGAACACGCGCTTGCCGTACTCGCCGATCTTGCCCATGCTGGCCCAATGCTCGTTTGACCAAGTGTGACCGCCGTCGTCGCTCCAACGCAGCATGACTTGCGGATCAATGTTGGGCTGCTCCATCACTTTTGCTGAAGCAATGGTCAGTTGAGAACTTACAAACGCGGTGCCTGACAGCAGCGAGAAAGTTATGTATAGGACGCCGCCGGGCGACGTGAATGTAGTTGTTCTAGTTGTGTTAGTTGCTCCTGCAAAAGTATACACATCGCTTGCATCTGGGCTAGTGCCCACCTTAATTCTAAATCCAGACGCCCCGGCTTTGACATAGCCAAAAGTTAACGTTACTAGTTGCCCAGCACTTGATGTAAAAGGTGTGTATATGTACGCTACGCCGCCCGTACTGGAAAGGTCAATATTGTTGTTTATTACGGAAAACACCGCATTTCCGCTTCCCGTCCATCCGTCTGTGTTTACAAACGGTTTGCCGGGGTTAGAGACAAGTTCTCTTGGTGCAGGTCTACCCACAAACCCAGACTCGCAGTCCAACTGCAGCGTGTGTTGCGCCGTGCGCTTGAGGTTGTTCTGCCCCGTGGGAAGCGCACGCCATGACCGCAGCCACCGCTGCGTTTCTTCGTTGTCACTGTATATCTCAGGGTCAAACGCATAGACACGCCCGTTTTCCCAATCCCCTACCAGCACCTGGCCGGCAAAGTTTGCCTGGCAGTTGCTGCGGTGCCGCACGAACTGCACACCGTCCCAGCCGGCGCGCTCATGCCAAGCGCTGGTGGCGACGTCATAGCACCAGGTCACGTTGGCGGTCGGGAACGTCAGCATGTAGTACGAATGGCCGTCCTGCTGGTACGAGTAGCCAATCGCATCGTTCAGTACGCCGTACTGCTGAATCTGCCACTCAACGGCGTGCGTGCTGATGCGCTGGCCGTTGTAGCCGTTGTTGCGGTAGACGACGCCGTTGCCGCGCGCGTCCGCGCCCAGCCAGAACACCGAGTTGTCCAACTTGGCCACGCTGTAAGGGGCTGCGCAGCCGACCTCCATGAACGCGCCGGCAATGCGGGCAAGCGGGAAGTCGGCCAGCCCCGCGTTGTACCAGACTTCAATAGTGTTGGTGCCGAACAGCCACACCTCGCGGTGGTTGACGTTCAACGCCACTACGTTGTCGGGGTTGCCCTCGGCGCTGGCGAAGTCCAGCGGGTCAATCTGCGTGCCGTCGTTGAGCGACGTCACCCAGAACCGCTGACTGTTAGGTTCGTTGAAGACGAAGTAGCCGTCCAGATAGCCGACCGTCACCGCGCCGGGGAAGTCTGGGTCTGTGATCTGAGCAAAAACGCCTGTGCTGGCGTTGTAGATGAACGCGCTGGGGTTGCAGGCGACGAACAGTTGCGTGCCGTTATCCACCATGCTGACCGGGCCGCTGCCGTTGATCAAACCAAGTTCGGTCACGGCGAAATTGCCGTCAACGCGGTACAGCTTGCCGCCAGAAGCAACGTACAGGTAATCCCCGAAAGCCCACAGCCCTCGTACCGGGCCTTCGCCTACAGTGGCTACCAATCGCAGGCCAGCGCACCGCTGCAGAAACGCTGCCTCTTTGCCGCCTTCGGGGATGATCTCCGGAAACAGGTTCACACATCGACTATCCGCAGCATTGACGCTGCGGGCCACATAGCTGGAGCCGAGGATGGGCGTGCGCATCAGTAATTGCCACTATACACGTTGAACCGCTGGCGAGTAGCCACCAGTGAGTACGGCAGGCTCATGATGTCGTCAGGGTTGTTGATGCGCTTCAGGTTGCGCTTGGACGTCATGGCGATGCGCTGCACTTGCGGGCTGGGCTCGACACCAAACTCAGGCGCGATCTCCATCGCCAAGTTGTAAACGAACGCCCGCAGATAGCCTGGCGGAAACGACAGCACCGTAGACAGCGTGGCCGGCTGCGTCAACTCCTCAACCGAGATGAAATGCCACTCCAGCAGCCGCGTGGGCACCGGGTAGATGTACATCTCAATGTTGGGGTAGGTCATGTTGACCCACAGCACCTGCGGGTACGTTGACGTAACCGTCTTGACCGCAATCCCGTTGTATTGCTGCTGGTTGATGATCTTGATGCCGAAGCTGACGTTCGTGCTGGGGTCGCGGAAGTACGTCGCGTCGTCCAGCAGAATGGGCCTGTTGCCCACAAAGTCGCCCGTAGGCCCCAGCGTGCGGCTGATCGTGCTGGTGGGCCAACTGAAGACTTGATCCTGCGTAGAGAACACCGACAACCGTTCGGTGTTCCACGATTCGATCATCTGGTTCAGCGCCGTCAGCGAATCCTGCATGACGGCGGCAGAAGACGTTTCACCCTCTGCCAAAACGCCCAGCAGACGCAGGGCGCGGTTGATCTGGTCACCCGCGGTGGTGGACATGCTCGGGCTCCTTGCGACGGCGGCGGCCCAGCGTGTTCACGGGCGGCGCGGTGTCGGGTTCATCCTCGGTGCCGGGAGTATACCGCTCCCATCCGCTACGCTCATCGTAAGCCGCTTCCATTTCCAGCGTGGCGATCTTGTCGCCATGAATGGGGTGACGCAGATAGATGTTGGGCATAGAGAAGACGGGGGCCGAAGCCCCCGTTTTGCTTACGAAGCCATCACAACCCAGTCGGTGCCATCGCACACCAACATGGCCCAAGCACCTGCGGTGCCGGCGAGGATTGCCGTACCGGCGGTATTGGAGTTGATCGGCTTGACGTTGGACGACGCAGACACGACGGTCTGGGCGGCAATCGTCTTGATCCACACCACGCGGCCAGTGTTGGCCGAAGCAGTGGGAAACGTGACGGTGATGCTGCCCGCGCCGTTGCAGACGACGAAGTTTTCCGTGTCAGCCAGAGAGAACGAAGCCGTCTTGGTGACGGGCGCGTTCAAGTCCAGTTGCGTGCCGTTCAGAGCGCCCGTGACCGCGACCGAAGCGCCAGTGATGGCGCCCGTGACGGTCACGCTCTCGAACAGCGGGTCGGCGTAGGCAACGCCGATTGCTTTGGTATCAGGCATGATGCTTCCTTATCAAGCCACGCGGTACAGCGTCCAGGCACCCGCGGCGCTCTTGCGAGCAACCATGCTTGCGCCGGTCGTGACGGGGATCGTCATGGTCAGCGAACCCGAGACAGTCCAGCCGGTGCCCGCGGCGATGATCGCGGTAGCGGAAGACGTGCCGAGGTTGACCACACGGAAGGTGAACGTGGTGCCAATTCGGTCAGAATTGATCAGCACGTTTTCCAGATCCGCGACCGTGGGCAACGTGTAGGTCTGGGCCGCGGCGGTGACACCGCTGTTGGCCAGGATCAGACCGTTCAGCACTTGCGCGGGGGTCAGGGTTGCAGTAGCGGTAACCGCCACCGGGTCTGCGGTCAGGTCAATGAACGGGTCGTTGACGTTGCCGTCGCCAAGCTGGTAGCCACCAGCGCCATTAGGGAGAGCCATGATGAGTTCCTTTCAAATGAAGTTCAGAACGGGGGCCTTAGCCCCCGTTTCGGTTTAGCCCCAGAGACGGCAAGCCATCTGCGGGCGGATCACGCCGTAGCCGTACAGCACGTCGATCCGGCAGGGCATCCGGTCGTTGTTGATGTCGTACTGACGCACGACACGCAGGCTGATGCCGTTGTGGTTGGCACGGCTGGCCATGTCCACGCCTTGCGGCAGGAGCAGGTCGGCGGTGGCAAACGTGATGGCGTCCTTGTGGTAGACCAGGTTCTGCGGGTACTGCGTGGACGCAGCGCCGATGAACGTGACCGTTTGGCTGTTGGCCGGCAGAGAGCTGACGGTGGCCAGCGCGTGGCTGGCCGAGTACATCGGAGCAACCGTGACCGTTGCCGCGCCGCCCGATGCAGTCACGCTTGCGAGCGCAACAAACTGGAACAGCGAGCCAGTGGACTCACGGGTCTGCGGGTTCACCGCAAAGCAGCCCGCCACGGTGAACACGTCGCCAGCAAGAACGGTGTTGGTGCCGCCCAAGCCGGTCAACGAGATCGAAGTCGCGCCTTCGGTCGTCACTGCTGCCGCCGTCGTGCCGTTGGTACGCGAGCCAGTCGTGAACTGCTTGATGGACTGGCTCATGTTGACTTCTTCGAAGCCCAGCACGCCAGTGCCCATCATGCCGTTCTTGAACTGTTTGCTGATGGTGTCGGTGGGGTTGAACAAACCCTTCATGCCTTCCACCAGACCAGCGTTCGCAGCGGGGTTGACCGTTGCGTACCGCGGCGACATCACAGCGGCGTTCTCGTTCAGCTTCTGCTGGGCCTGCAGCAGAACCAGCGAGGTGGCCGGCGTGGTGCCGGGCGTGCCGACAGAGTTGCCGATCTTGTTGAACGCGTTGGCCACGTCAGCGTCGATGCTGGCGGCAAGTTGGCTGATACGAGGCTTCAGCACACGATCCGCGAAATCGTCCAACTGCATCGTCAATTCGGCGGACGTGAAGTTCACGCCGATGTGCTTCTGCGAAGAGACGGTCAGGGTCGTGAACTGCTCGTTGTCGTCCTGCACTTGCAGGGCGGCGCCGTCAGTCACCAAAGCGCGGTCAGGCAGGCGGATGCGCAGCGTGGAGCCGATTTTGGCTCCTTCGACAGCGAAGCTGTCGTCGTACTGGCGATTCACGTTGCGCGTGAGCACCAAGTTGTTTTCCAGAATCTCCAGGGCTTTCCTGGTGATCATGTCAATGGTCAGAATGCTATTGGCCACAGCGGGCTCCTTTCAGATTTAGCGATTTGCCTGAGCCTGCATCTTTCGCATCTGTCTTGCTCGTTCGGCTTCAATCCACTCCGACGTACTCATGTTCTTGATGGAACGCGGGTCAGTCGTGTCATACGACGGGTTGTTGCCGCTGCGTGCGGTGACGGGTGTGATCGGTGCTGGTGCAGACGTTGAACGTTTGACGGGCGGGTTGTCGGCCAGTTTGGCTTCGATCTTCCCAATTTCCTTGGCTTGCAGGATGGGCGGTAAGCGAGCGATACGTTCCGTTTCCTTGACGTTGGTGCCGAGGTAGTACGCTACGTCGGGGCCAACGTCAGATGCGCGGATGGTGTCAGCCATGACAGCCGTGATGGGCAGCTTGGGGTTGTAGGCGACTTGTTCAAAGTCGTCGTACTTTTCCCTGGCTTGCTCCTCGCGGTCGTGATAAGCCTCCAGCAGTTCGGCTTGCTGCTTCTGCGCCTCCCGTTGTGCCAGTCGCTGCTCGACCTTCTGATCGGCCAACGCTTCCGCATAGGCTTCAGTCGATTCGAACTGCTCGGCAGACGGTAGTTGCTTGGGCTGCTCGGCCACGGGCGGCTGTGCCCGTTGACGCTCCCACTTACGCTGCTCTCTATCAAGCCGTTTCTTGACAATGGCGTCCAACTCCTCTTGAGTAAACGTCTTTGCCTGTTGTTCGACTTCCGGCTCAGTGCCCTGTTGTTCAACAGGACTCGCTTCCGTAACTGCCGTGGGTTCCGGTGCGGCTTGTGCGGTGTCGATCTCCGCTGCGACTTCTTGGCTCATGCGAGGGCCTTAGAAAACCTGGTCAACGGGCCAGTACGATTGATAGTACCACTGTACATCAAAGGTTTCAAATCGTCACGTTGCCGTTGGGCAGCGGAACTGGTATTGGCGCGGGGCCAGGAGCGGGGCCAGGCTCAGGTGGCAACTGGTAGTCCACCCACATCTCCTCGCTCTGGCTCCACTTCCACACATAGCCCTCAACGGGCGCGGGCTCCACAGGCCGCACCACCCACCCAGGCGGGCACCACCAGACCGTTTCCTCGCCCTTTCCAGGCACAGGAGGCTCAGGCACCTCCACCCAGCCGGGTGTGCCGTCCGTCTCAGGCTTCGGAATGGAGCCGTTTTTGCTGTAGAGCGTCATAGCGTCGGGAAGGCTGCGGTGGGTGCGGTGAAGTTAGCCGTGTAGCGGGCAACGCCGTTCGTGATGCGGAGGTCTTGAACATACCCCAAGTACAAAAGTTGGGTCAAAATTCTACTAGCGCCAACATACAGCGGATTTGTTTGGTTGAAGTTTGTAGCAACAGTATCAACGCCCGTGTTAGTGCCGTTGACGTATATTTTTGTTTGATTCGTACCTGTACCTTCTCGGACCACTGCCACATGCGTCCAAACACTTGGAGTGATAGTGGCAGAAGTAATAGTGAGGTTACCAAACACAAACTCTATTTGCTCTGCGCTTGACACTTGTACTTGCCAACCAGTGGTAGAAGTCCCTTTACTTACTACAGCTTGAGTGCTTCCACCAGACGATGTGAAGTACAGCCAAAACTCAATAGTGAATGGCGCGGTACCAAACCGCAGTTCTGGCTTGTCAATGACGGTCACATAGTCGCCCGTGCCGTCAAAGTACATGCTCGTCGTTCCGAACTTCGCCTGCGTGGTGCTGACCTGAGCATTGCCCACGGTCTGACCATCGTTGATCGTGGCCGCGTCAAAGATTCCTGCGTTGGTAAAGTTCAACAGCAGGCTGGTGTTGGTGATGGCGGTGAGGGGCGTGGTAGGCGGGGTGAAGTCAGCCGTATACACTCCCGTACCATTTACAAACCGCAGGTTGGAAATGTAACCCGTGAAGTTTGATTCATCACCATTTTGGTCAGCGCCAAGGGTCAGATTTCGCGACCCCGTACCAACAGTTGTTGAATTGGTCGTAAAAGACTGCCCAACGCCATTCACAAACACTTTGAGATTGTTTGCGCCAGTACCTGACCTTGATGCCGCAACGTGCGTCCAAGTGTTTAGCGGGACGAGTGTTCCAGTATTTGTAAAAGACGTAGTGATTGCGTTGATGTAAAACGTAAGCTGTCTGCTGGAATTTACATTAAAATTCCAATCTGAATCTATGCCGTACTCCCCAAGCCCTGCAATCAATGCGTCGGAACCCCCCGGCGTAGCAGTCAAATAAACCCACGCTTCTACCGTAAAGTCCGTGTTGGCACCAGGCAGGAAAGCGTTGTTTCTTGGAACGCTCAGGTAATCCCCCGTCCCATCAAAA
>Ga0315904_10004894_pt1 | contig 18792 bp, 20 predicted proteins | sample LakEriMetagenome_6_FD_203529 | JGI IMG/M metagenome (GOLD analysis project Ga0315904, IMG submission 203529) | Freshwater fungal communities from buoy surface, Lake Erie, Ohio, United States - Buoy 12 MA120 | ecosystem: Environmental > Aquatic > Freshwater > Lake | place: USA: Lake Erie, Ohio...
GCCACCCACATGCGCGTCTGGTTCACGAGCCAGCCGGTCTGCTCCAGCTCCGCGCGCACGTGCCGCAGGCAGGCCATCTCCGCGGGCAACGGCTCGTCCCAGCGCGGCGTGCCCACCGCGGGTTCCCGACGAAGGGCCGCTCGTCCGGCCGTGCCGACTCGCGCGTAGAGGTGACGGCAGTACTCCTGCCACCACACCTCGTCGACGAACTTCCGCCGGTCGTCGCCCGGGGCATCGCGCACGGCGCGGATCACCTCGGCGAGGGTGAGCAACCCGTGACGCACGTACGGCGACAGGCCGGTCGCCCCGCGCGCCGACGGCGGGTGCACGGTGCTGCGTCGCCGCGCGTAGCCGGTGACGTCCAGCGACGCGAGCGCTGCGTCGGCGGCCAGCTGCCCCCCACGGTGCCGACCTCGTGCAGCGGAACCGGGATCGCACACGAGATGGCCGAGGTGCTCGTCGACCCAAGGCCCGACGTCGGGAACGTCCGGGATCGGGAGCGGGTTCGGCACCGGACCATCCGTCGACACGACCTCATGCTGTCGTGCGGGCTCGCGATGTGCGCGGTCGAGGACGTGTGACCGATGATGCCGCCCGATGATGCCGCCCGATGATGCCGCCCGATGATGCCGCCCGATGATGCCGCCCGATGATGCCGCCCGATGATGCCGCCCGGCGCGGTCAGGCGGACGCCGTCGTCCTCCCACCGGCGTCGGACGCTGCGTCACCCGGACGGGGCGTACCAGCGGCGGCGTGCGGCGAGCGCGACGTAGACGAGGCCGACGAGCACGGGCACCTCGATCAGCGGTCCGACCACGCCGGCGAGCGCCTGCCCGCTCGACACGCCGAACACGCCGATCGCCACGGCGATCGCGAGCTCGAAGTTGTTTCCCGCGGCGGTGAACGCGATCGACGCGTTGCGCTCGTAGGGGAGGCCCATCCGCAGACCGATGGCGAACGCTCCGAACCACATGAGCGCGAAGTAGACGAGCAGCGGCAGCGCGATCCGCACCACGTCGAGCGGCTGCTCGCTGATCCGCTCGCCCTGCAGCGCGAAGAGGATCACGATGGTGAACAGCAGTCCGTAGAGCGCGATCGGTCCGATGCGCGGCAGGAACCGACCCTCGTACCACTCCGTGCCCTTCGCACGCTCGCCGATCAGGCGGGTGAGGAAGCCCGCGACCAGCGGGATGCCGAGGAAGATGAGCACGCTCTTCGCGATCTCCCACACCGTCACGTCGATGCCGTCGCTGTCGAGGCCGAGCCAGCCCGGGAGCACGTCGAGGTAGAACCAGCCGAGGATCGAGAACGCCACGATCTGGAACACCGAGTTGAGCGCGACGAGCACGGCGGCGAGCTCGCGGTCGCCGCACGCGAGGTCGTTCCACACCAACACCATCGCGATGCAGCGGGCGAGGCCCACGATGATCAGCCCGGTTCGGTACTCCGGCAGGTCCGGCAGCATCAGCCACGCCAGGGCGAACATCATCGCCGGACCCACCAGCCAGTTGAGCACCAGCGACAGCACGAGCGATCGCCGGTCGGCCATGACGTGCCCGACTCGGGAGTACTTCACCTTTGCGAGCACCGGGTACATCATCAGCAGGAGGCCGATCGCGATCGGCAGGCTGACGGTGTCGATCTTCACCGAGTCCAGCGTGTCGTCGAGATCGGGCACCGCACGCCCGAGCACGATGCCCGCCGCCATCGCGAGTGCGATCCACAGCGGCAGGAAGCGGTCGAGCGTGGAGAGCCGTCCCGGCACGACGTCTGGGGAGGATCCGCCGCCGGTGCCGCCGCCGGGTCCGTCGGTCAGCAGCACCGGGAGATGCCCACCTGGACGGTCTCGGGAGCCGGCGCGCAGCACGCGGCCGACTCGGCCGTCGCGCCGGTCGCGTCGCCGGTCGTCGTGTCCATCGCGGCCGCACCCGCCACGGGTACCTCGTGCATCACCGGAGCGTCGGCGAGCACGGTGTACACCTCCCACGGCTCGGCGTCGGGGCCGTGCACCCACACCTTGTCCTGGACGGCGTAGCAGCAGGTGGTCTGCTCCTCGACGTCGGCGAGGAGCCCTTCGCCGCGCAGGCGCTGTGTCGCGGCAGCGACCTCGTCGGTGGTGGCCACCTCGACGCCCAGGTGGTTCAGCGTTCCGCCCTTGCCCGGGTTCTGGATCAGGACCAGCTTGAGCGGCGGCTCCGCGATCGCGAAGTTGGCGTAGCCGTCGCGCACCTTGGCGGGCGGGGTGGCGAAGAGCTTGGTGTAGAACTCGATGGCCTGGTCGATGTCGTCGACGTTGAGGGCGAGCTGCACGCGGGACACGGGTCCTCCTCCTGGTCGCCGGACGGTACCCGACCGGCGGTCTGCTGGATGTGTGTGACGAACGGGGATAGATTGACGTTCGTCGATGTGGATGATCCTAACGTCATATCGACGAATGTCAATGCGTTTCTCGGAGAACGATCGGAGGCGACCGATGTCGAAGCGGACGGTGGCGGAGGTGGTCAGCACCTCCGAGTCGGCCGGCGGGTGCTGTGCACCGCTCGGCAGCGCGTCGTTCGACGAGGCCGATGCCGCCGAGCTGGCCGCCGGGTTCGCGGCGCTGGGCGATCCGGTGCGACTGCACCTGCTGTCGATGATCGCGGCCAACGGTGCCCTGGGCGTGTGCGTGTGCGATCTCGTCGAACCCTCCGGGCGGTCGCAGCCCACCGTCAGTCACCACCTGAGGATCCTGCGCGAGGCGGGGTTGGTCACCAGCGAGAAGCGAGGCAAGTGGGCCTGGTACTTCTCCGAGCCGGATCGCATCGCCGCGCTGAAGATCGCCCTCGGCTGACCGCGGTCCGACGCGCTCGGCGCTCAGTGCGGCCGGGCGGCGGTGACCTGCTGGGCGAGCCAGGCCAACCCGAAGGCGATCGTCCCGGCGAGCACGATCGCCGGACCGCTCGCGATGTCGGCGTGGAACGACGTGTACAACCCGGCGATCGCGATCCCGCCACCGATGAGCGCCGCGGCTCGCAGCATCGACGCCGCCGAACGGCTGTGCAGCCGGGCGGTCGCCGCGGGGAGCACGAGCGCCGCGGCGATCAGCAGCACCCCGACCACCTGCACCGCCGCCACCACCACGGCGGCGAGGGCGAGCTGGAAGACCAGCTCGGTCCGTGCCGCATCGCGCACGATCGTGGCCGCACCGTCGCGGTCGAACGCGGCGAGGGTCAGCTCCTTGTGCGCCATCTCGACCCACGTCACGACGACGGTCCCCACCACGCCGACGAGCACGATGTCCGACGTCGTCACGGCGAGCACGTTGCCGAACAGCAGGTCCGAGAGGTTCGGCGCCGACTCGCGGTTCGCGCTCACCACGGCCACGCCGAGGGCGAACATGCTCGTCGACACGAGCCCGATCGCGCTGTCGAGCTGGATGCCGCGGTGCCGAGAGATCGTGGTCATCAACCACGAGGCGAACAGCGCCCCGACCACCGCTCCGACGACGGGGTGCACCCCGGCCACCACCGCCACGGCCACACCTCCGAGCGTGCACTGCGCGAGACCGTTGCCGATCGCGCTCATGTTGCGCAGCGCCACGTGCGTCCCGAGCGCGCCGCAGGTGATGCCGACGATCACGGCCGCGATCAGGGCGCGCACGAAGAAGTCGAAGCCCAACGGATCCGACACCAGGCTCACGACGTCACCGTCCGCGCAGGCGCTGCGTCGGAGGGAGGAGCTCCACCGGACAGTTGGGCGAGCACCACGACGTTGCCACGACGGTCGTGGATCACCTTCGCCGGCGCGCCGTACACCCGGTCGATCACCTCGGTGGTGATCACGTCGAGCGGCCGTCCGTCGGCGACAACCGTGCCGTCGAGGAACACCACGCGGGGGAGTTGGGCGGCGACCCAGTTGAGATCGTGCGTCGTGAGCACGACGGTGGTGCCCGAACGGTGGAGGTCGCGGATCAGCAGCAGCACCTCGCGCAGGCGCCGCAGGTCGAGCCCGCTCGTCGGTTCGTCCATCAGCACCACGTCGGGTTCGGTCACGAGCGCGCGGGCGATCAGCACCCGTTGCAGCTGGCCGCCGGACAACTCGGCCACCTGCCGCCCCGCGACGTCGTCGACGCCCAGGCGCTCGAGCAGCTCGAACGAGCGGCGCCGCTCGGGCCGGGAGAAGGTCGGCCGCCGCGGGGAGCGACCGGCGAGCCCCAGCATCACTGCGTCGAGTGCCGTCATCGGCACTGCCGGGTTCACCGACGACGACTGCGGCACGTACGAGACGTGCCGGTGGGCCGTGGCTCGGGTGAGCGGCTCGTCGAACACCCGCAGCTCACCGGAGCGCACCGGCACGATGCCGGCGAACGCCTTGAGCAACGTGGTCTTCCCACATCCCGAGGGTCCGACGATGCCGACGACCTCGCCCGCGGTGATCGACAGGTCCACCGATCGCAGCACCGGTCCGCGGCCGTAGTCGCAGACCAGGCCGGTGGCCGAGAACGCGGTGCGGGTCACGGCACGAGCCCGTCGAGCGCCGAGGCGTCGCCGCCCAGGCTGGTGACGATGTGTCGCACGTTGGCCACCATCATCCCGAGGTAGCCGTGCTCCGCGTCGCCCGGGTCACCCGGCAGCTCGTCGTCCGCGAGGTCGGCCACGTACGGCACCCCGGCCTCCTCCGACACGCGCTGGAGCACCTCGGTGGGGAACACCGCCGCGCCGAAGAACGCCGGAACCCCGGCGGCGCGCACCTGCTCCACCATGTCGCGCACCTCGGCGGCCGACGGCTCGGCGAAGTCGGCGGCCTGGAGCGCGCCGAGCACCCGGTAGCCGTAGGTACGGCCGAAGTACGACCACGAGTCGTGGTAGACGACGAGCGTCCGGGCCGCCTCCGGCACGGTGGCGGTCGCCGCGACGGTGGCCTCGTGCAGGGCCTGCACGCGGGCCGAGTACGCCGCCGCGTTCGTCGCGTACTGCTCGGCGCCCGCGGGGTCGAGCAGAGAGAGCTGCTGGCGGATCTCCTCCACCCAGCGCTGCGCGATCAGGGGATCGGTCCACACGTGGACGTTCGCGTGCGAGTGCGTCCCGCCAGAGCCGTGCGAGTGCGTGCGGTCGGCGATCACCTCCGCCTCGGGCACCGTGGCCGCCATCAGGTCGACGGTGATCGCTCCCGGCCGGAGGTTCGCCTGCGCGGTGCGGGTGACCGACGGGTTGAGGTCGACGCTCGCGAAGAAGATCGCATCGGCGCGGGCCAGATCGGCGACGTCGGACGGCGTCGGCTCGTAGGTGTGGCCGTCGACACCCTGCGGGACGACGCTCACCACCTCCACGCGTCCGCCGCCGACCTGGCGCACCAGGTCCGCGAGCGGCGGGATGCTGGCACCCGCCACCAGCACCGGATCGACCGGTGTCGAGGTGGCAGGGGTCGACGTGGCAGGGGACGTGGAAGGAGACGTGGCAGGGGACGTGGAAGGAGACGTGGCAGGGGACGTGTCGGCCGTCGTCCCCGACGACGCGGGGGCGGCGGCCACCGCGGTGGTCGAGCCGCCGTCACGCACGCTGACCACCACACCGACCACGGTGAGGAGTGCGACGAGACAGCCGAGCCAGAGCGGTGGCAGGCCGGCCGCGTCGCGGCGTCGTGCCGGGGCGGCGCCCGTGTCGTCGTCCCTCATGTCGCTCTGGATCCTCGTGCTCGTCGTGCTCGTCGTGCTCGTCGTGTTCGCACCATCGGTGCGCCGGCGCAGATGTGGTGCCGTCGGCTGTCGTGCATCGCCGGAAACCGGCGACCAGTGTTCCACCCTCTCACGCGAGATACGACACTGTGGCGGCATGAACGACGTTCGGCTCGGGCTCCTGCGGTGCGGCGCCGCAGCGATGCTGTTCGGCGCGTCGGCGCCGGCGGCCTCCCGTCTCACGGGTGATCTGCACGCCGTCGTGCTCGCCGGCCTGCTCTACGTGGGAGCGGCGATCGCGGTGGCTCCCGTGGTGGTGCGGCACCGGCCCACCGCACCCGCCCTGCGCGCCGATGCGGCGGCGCTCGCCACGGCGGTGGTCCTGGGCGGCGCCGTGGGACCGGTGTTCCTGACCGCCGGCCTCGGTGCGGTGGACGCCGCCACGGCCTCGCTGCTGCTCAACCTCGAACTCGTGTTCACCACGCTCGTGGCCGCGGTGTTCTTCGACGAGCACCTCGGCCGCCGCGTGGTCAGCGGCACGGTGCTGGTCCTCGCTGCGTCGGTGATGGTGGGGTGGCGCGGCGCGCCCGATGTGCGCTGGGGTGCCGTGCTCATCGCCGCGGCGTGCCTGTGCTGGGCCGTGGACAACGGCGTCACCGCCTCGATCGACCGGCTCGCGCCGAGCCACATCACCTTCGCCAAGGGCGTCGTGGCCGGGTCGACGAACCTGGTCATCGGCCTCGTGATCGCCGGCGCCCCACCGGTGGGGGCGGCACTGGCCGCGCTCGCGGTCGGTGCGCTGGGGTACGGCGCGTCGATCACGCTGTGGGTGTCGGGTGCCCGCCAGCTCGGGGCGGCACGCGGACAGCTCGTGTTCGCGACCGCGCCGTTCGTCGGCGTGCTCGTGGCCTGGACCGCCTTCGGCGAGCCGGTCAGGTCGATCGCCGTGGTGGCCGCGCTCGTGGCGGCCGGGGGCGTGGCGCTCGTGCTCCGCAGCGAGCACGCGCACGAGCACGCCCACGAGCCGCTCGAGCACGTCCACGACCACGCGCACGACGACGGCCATCACGACCACGTCCACGACCCGCCCGTCTCCGGCCGCCACGTGCATCCGCACATCCATGCGGCGATGATGCACGCCCACCCGCACGTCCCCGACCTGCACCACCGCCACGCACACGCACACGACCACGACCACGACCACGACCACGACCACGACCACGACCACGACCACGACCACTGATCGACCCGCCGATCACGCCCGTCGACGGGCGCGACCACGTCACCGGCGATCGAGCACGCGGCGGTAGGCCCGGTCGATGCGGTGCACCAGCGCGGCGCCGTCGAACTCGGCCTCGGCGAGCGCCCGTCCGGCTCCCGCCACCGCGGTGCGGCGATCGGGAGACACGAGCAGGTCGGTCAGCGCGGCGGCGAAGCCGTCGACGTCGCCCGGCTGCACCAGCACCGCCGCGCCCGGCCCACGCGCCAGCTCGGCCACCGCACCGGTGTCGGTCATCAGCACGGGGGCACCCAGCTGCATCGCCTCCACCGCCACGATCGGACCGCCCTCCCAGCGCGACGAGATCGCCACCCCGTCCGCGCTCGCCATCAGATCGGCGGCCGCGTCGGTGGCCCCGATGAACTCGACGCTCGACGTGAGGCCGAGCTCGTCGCGCAGCGCCAGGAGTTCCTCGTGCTGCGGTCCGTCGCCGGCGACGATCGCCCTCGCGTCGCGCACGCGTCCTCGCGTCGCGGCGAACGCACGCAGGAACATGCCGAGGTCCTTCTGCGGGTGGAGCCGTGCGACCACCACCACCAGCGGCGCGTCGGGCTCGACGCCGAACCGGCGCCGGGTGTCGTCGCGGCCGGCGCGCGGCTCGGGGCGCGCCGCGAACGACATCATCACGGTGCGCCGATCGTCGGGCACCACACGGCGGTTCGCGTCCGCGTCGGCCTGCGACACGAACACCACGTGGTCCGCGAAGCGCAACAGGCTGCGCTGAGCGAAGGCCCTCAGTCGGGCGCCGATCCCGGTGTGCGTGCCCACCATGTCGTTGTGGAGCGTGACCACCACGGGGGTGCGTCGCCGTCCCGACCGCCGCGACGACCGTCCCAGCGACCCGCGCAACGACAGGGTCAGCACCGCGGCCTTCAACCCGTGGGCGTGCACGAGCTCGTACCCGTCGACCGCCGCGGCGAGCGTTCGACGGAGACCGAGGAGGCGGCGCGCCGACCAGTCGGCCGTGGTGCCGAGCGCGACCACCTCGACACCGTCCCGCGCGGGGTCGAGCACGCCGTCCATCACACCGGCCGGTGCAGCGACGGTGGGCGCCCACCCGAGCGCGGTCGTGCGACGCGCGAGCTCGGCGACGTGCACCCGGATGCCGCCCGCGGAGGGGCCGAGGACGTGCAGCGCCGCCGTCGGTGCGCCCGGCGGGCGCATGTCAGCGCGGGCGCAGCCCGTCGGCGGCGACGGTGTCGAAGTAGTCGGCGTCGAGGGTGAATCGGTCGCCGCGCACCGTGTGCAACGTCCAGCCCGGGATCGACCCGTTCGGGAAGTGGCACCACCACTGGCTCCACGCCACCGTCTCGTCACCTGCGGCGTCGACGAGCTCGAAGCGGATGCCACGCGCCGGCATCTCCGACTGCATCTTCACCAGGTAGTCGACGACGGCCTGGTGCCCCTCCATGCGCCCGTAGAGCAGATCCGTGAACACGGCATCGTCGGTGAACAACTCGCCGAGCTCGGCGTAGCGGCCCGTGTCCTGGATCGACCAGAACCGGCGCACCACGTCGAGCGCGGGGCCGGAGGCGTTGTCCCAGCCGGCACTGAGCCCGGCGGCGCTCGCGTAGTCGGGACGCTTGGCGTCGCCCCGGAGTCCGCGATAGGCGCGGGCGTCGAGGTAGTCGCACACGAACGTCACCTGGCCCGCGTCGTTCAGCCGGTACAGGCTCTGGCCCGGGATGTCGTGCACGGCGTCGCCGGCGCGGACCTGCATGATCCAGGTGGCGAACCCCACCACGCGGTCGGCCTCGACCTGCCAGTCGAGGAAGGTCGCGCCCGACGCCGGCACCATCTGCTCCATGTGCTCCATGAAGCCGCGGATCGCGTCGCGCCCGCGCTGGGGACCGAAGAAGGGGTCGTAGTAGACGGCGTCGTCGGCGAAGAGCTCGACGAGGCGGGTGTACTTCTGGTCGTCTTCGACGGCGCCGAATCGACGGAGCGTGTTCACAGCGGGTCCTGGCATGAGCCGAGCGTACGGGACCCCCGCAAGGTCCGGTCGTGTCGGAGGGCCGTCAATGATCGGAGGCGCCACCCTGGAGGCCGGCGGTGAAGCGGGCGATCGTGTCGCTCACCACCTTCGGCACGAACGGTGTGGTGGCGGCGATCGTGAGCGCGTCCGCACCCACCAGGTAGCGGGTGAGCGGACGGCTCGTCTCCACCGCGTGCACGATCGTGCGCGCGACCAGGTCGGGCGGAGGCGCCAGCCGGGTGATCATCGACGACGTCGCCTCCATCCGAGCGTACGCCGCCCGGTACGGCGACGCCTCGTCCGCCGACCGCTCGGCGGCCTGCGCCCCGGCGCGCTGCTCGATCTCGGTCTTGAAGAAGCCGGGTTCGATCAGCACCACCTTCACCCCGAACCCGGCGACCTCCATCCGCAACACGTCGGAGAGCGCCTCGAGGCCGTACTTCGACGCGTGGTACCAGCCGTTGAGCGGCAGGATCGCCGCCCGACCAGCGATCGAGGAGATCATCACGATCCGGCCGGTGCGTCGCGCCCGCATCGCCGGCAACGCGCACGACGCCACCACGGCCGGCGCCACCAGGTTCACGTCGAGCTGTCGTCGGGCCTGCTCGGCGGTCACCTCCTCCACGGCGCCGAGCTCGCTGTAGCCGGCGTTGTTCACGACGGCGTGGAAGTCGGGCAGCTCGGGCCAGCGTGCGACCACGGCCTCGTGGTCGCTCACGTCGAGCACCACCGGATGCACCCGGTCGGACACCCCGGCGGCCCGGGCCGCGTCGGTGAGCAGATCGGCCTTCGCCTCGGATCGCACCGTCCCCCAGGCGTCCCAGCCCCGTGCGGCGAACTGCAGCACGGAGGCCAGGCCGATCCCCGAGTTCGCGCCCGTCACCAGTACCGGACCGATCCGCGACGCCCGCCGAGATGCCATCGTCCACCTCCGTTGCCGGCCGGCTGTCCGCGTGCGGGAGACGCACGCCGCCGGTTGCGTCCAACCTACTCCCGCCCGCCCGCCCGCCCGGGCGGGCGGTCCGCCGGCCCATCCGCCCTGCCGTCCGTAGGATGACGTCGTGGCGACGCCAGCGCCCCCGCCCGATCCGTCCGACGACGACCGACCCGGCCCGTCCGCCCGCCTCGTCCGCCGGGTGACGGCACGGCCGAAGCTCGGTCCCCGCTGGGAGGACGCGGTCGAGCGATCGATCGTCGAGGGCATGGCCCGGGGCGAGTTCGACCGGCTGCCCGGCACCGGCAAGCCGATCGCCGGTCTCGACGGACCGCACGACGAGCTGTGGTGGGTGAAGGACAAGCTCCGCCGCGAGGAACTCGCCACGCTGCCGCCCAGCCTCGCGGTGCGTCGGGATCGCGACCAGTTGCTGGAGGCGCTCCCCACGTTCCGCACCGAGGCCGCCGTGCGCGCGGCGGTGGAGGAGTTGAACGAGCGGATCCGCCGGCTCAACCGCTACGGCAGCCCGAGCGGACCCCCGACGACGCTGATGGCCCAGGACGTCGACGCGATCGTGGCCCGCTGGCGCACCGCCGTGCACGACGACACCTGACCGACCGACGAGACTGCCCCCATGGCCACCGCCCCCACCGACCCCGTTCCCCACGGTGCACGCAACTGGTCGCCCGACGAGCTCGACGGCTTCGAGCGCACCACGCTCACGATGCCCGACGCGTCGGACGGTCCGGTCGAGGTGGTCGTCGTCCGCCGCTGCGACGCTCCCGAACACGCGGGCACCCGGGCGTTCCTCTACGTCCACGGATTCGGTGACTACTTCTTCCAGCAGCACCTGGCGGACACGGTGCAGGAGGCGGGGTTCCGGTTCCACGCCGTCGACCTGCGACGCCACGGCCGATCGCTGCGACCGCACCAGCTGCCCAACGTCACCTTCGACGTCGACGAGTACGTGGCCGACGTCGCCGCGGCCGTCCGACTCCTCGTCGACGACGGGGTTCGGGAAATCGTCCTGAACGGCCACTCGACGGGCGGGCTCGTCGCCGTGCTGTACGCACACCGCGGCGAGGGTCGCGAGCGCCTCTCGTCGGTCGTGCTGACGAGCCCGTTCCTCGACATGAACCTGCCGGCGTGGCAGGAGCGCCTCGTCGAACCCGTGCTCGCGTTCGCCGGCCGGTTCCTGCCGAAGGCCGCGCTCGGCGGCCTGTCCCCCGTGTACGGGCAGAGCATCCATGCGGACCTTCACGGCGAGTGGCGGTTCCGGACCGACTGGAAGCCGATCGAGGGGTTCCCGGCACGTCTCGGCTGGTTGCGAGCCATCCACCTCGCGCAGCGGGAGGTGGAGCGTGGACTCGCCATCGGCGTGCCCGTGCTGCTGCTGCACGCGGAGCGCAGCGCCCGACCCCGAGCCTGGCAACCCGACGCCAACCGGGCCGACATCGTCCTCGACGTCGACGACATGGTGCGCCTCGCCCCACGACTCGGGCCTCGGGTGGAACTGCAGGCGGTGCCGGACGGGATGCACGACCTCGTGCTGTCGTCGGAGGAACCGCGCCGGCGCACCCTCGACCTGATCCGCTCGTGGTTGATCGAGCGCTGAGCGGACCCGCGGCGCCGATCGTCGCGCCGTCCGCGGATCCGGCCGACGGACGCACGCCGGCCGTGCGGATCGCGGAGGCGGTGGCGGTCGCCGGCGGAGGCAGTCTCGTCGCGGCGCTCGCCGGCTCGCTGCTGCACCCGGTGGTCGGTGTCGTGCTCGGGACGGTGGCCTTGCTGAACGGTGCGATCTGCGGGTGGCGTGCCGCGGCCGCCCGCCCGCTCGCCACGCTGCGCCACCGTCTCCGCCGTGCGCACCGTCACGACGACTGCGCGACACTGGACCCGTGACCTACCAGCACCTCCTCGTCGACACCGACGGCCCGATCACCACGATCACCCTCGACCGGCCCGAGAAGCGCAACGCACTCGCCGCGGACGTGATGGCCGAGCTCCTCCACGCGTTCCGCGAGGTGGGCCGCAGCGAGGCGCTGGGTGTCGTGCTCGCCGCCAACGGTCCGGTCTTCTCCGCCGGTCACAACTTCGGAGACATGGCCGGCGCGCAGCTCGCCGACGTGCGTCGGTTGCTCGAGCTCTGCACCGAGATGATGGAGACGATCCAGGCGATCCCGCAGCCCGTCGTCGCCAAGGTGCACGCGCTCGCCACGGCCGCCGGCTGCCAGCTCGTCGCGAGCTGCGACCTCGCCATCGCCGCCGATTCCGCCGGCTTCGCGATCCCGGGCGGCAAGGGCGGCCTGTTCTGCCACACGCCGCTCGTCGCCGTGGCGCGCAACATCGGACGCAAGCGCGCCCTCGAGCTCGCGATGACCGGTGACCCCATCGATGCTGCCACCGCCGCCGACTGGGGTCTGATCAACCGGGCCGTGCCCGACGACCAGCTCGACGAGGCCGTCGCCGACCTCATCCGTCGAGCCACGCGGGGCAGCGCGCTGTCGAAGGCGCTGGGCAAGCGTGGGTTCTACGCCCAGGTGGACCTCGACCAGCCCAAGGCGTACGCATACGCGATCGAGCTGATGGCCTCGTCGTGCATGACGCCGGACGCGCAGGAGGGCATCTCCGCGTTCCTGGAGAAGCGCCCGCCCACGTTCACCCAGCGGCCCTGAGCCCGGTCGACGTCGCGGGTTGATACCCATACCCCCCAGGGGTAGGGTGGCTGACGTGCAACCCGGCTACCACGGCGACAAGCAGCAGCTGATCCTGCGCCTCAAGCGCATCGAGGGACAGGTCCGCGGCCTGCAACGCCTGATCGAGGACGACACCTACTGCATCGACGTGCTCACCCAGCTGGCCGCGGTCAGCAAGGGGTTGCAGGGCGTGGGCGTGCAGCTCCTCGACGAACACCTCCAGCACTGCGTCGCCGGCGCCGCGGCGTCAGGCGACTCCGCCCGAACCACCGAGCTCGTCCACGAGGCCACCAAGGCCGTCGAACGGTTGTTGCGTTCCTGACCGCGACGGGCACCACTCGTTCACACCACGCACCGACCACCACGCACCGACCACCACGCACCAGGAGATCACATCGTGCAGACCCTCCATCTCACCGTCCCCGGCATGACCTGCGGCCACTGCGAAGCAGCGGTCAAGGGTGAGATCGGCAAGCTCGCCGGCGTCACCCGCATCGACGTCGACCTCACCACCAAGGCCGTGGTCGTCGAGGGCACCGAGCTCGACCTCGCCGCTGTCGTCGCAGCCGTCGACGAGGCCGGCTTCGACGCCGTCGTCTGACCCACCCGGTCGACCCGACAGGAGACCCACCGTGCCCCGCACCGCCACCCGACTCGCCGCGTTCGCCGTGATCCTGGCCGCGCTGTTCACCGGCGGCTGGGCGGTGGGCGAGCAGTTCCCGACCGATCCCGCCGACCACACGTCGGACCACACGTCGGACCACACGTCGGACGAGCACGGGACCGACAGCGGCACCGGCGATGGGCACGCCACGGGTGACCACTCGGACGAGGAGGTGGCACCGTGACCGCGCTGGACGACACGACTCCCACCCCCCGCCACATCGCACCCGGTCGGGTCGCGCCTGGACACGTGGAGCCCGGACACGTGGAGCCCGGACACGTGGAGCCCGGACACGTGGAGCCCGGACACGTGGAGCTCGAGGTCACCGGCATGACCTGCGCCGCCTGTGCGGCCCGGATCGAGAAGAAGCTCAATCGCCTCGACGGCGTCACCGCGACGGTGAACTACGCCACGGAGAAGGCCACCGTCGCCTACGACCCGACCGCGCTCGGCCCCGACGACCTCGTCACGGCCGTGCGGTCCATCGGGTACGACGCGCACGTGCCGGCCCCGGCACATCAGCCCAGCGGCACCACCACGTCCTCCTCCGACGGGGCATCCTCCGACGACGACCGGTCGCCGTGGGACGACCCGCTGCTGCAGCGCCTGGTGACTGCTGCGGTGCTCGGCGTCCCCGTGCTGGTGCTGTCGATGGTGACCGCACTGCAGTTCCGGAACTGGCAGTGGCTCGCCTTCGCCCTGGCCGCGCCCGTGGCCACGTGGTGCGCCTGGCCGTTCCACCGTGCTGCGTGGAAGAACCTCCGCCAGGGCGAGGCCACGATGGACACGCTCGTGTCGGTCGGCGTCCTCGCCGCCTTCGGCTGGAGTGCCTACGCGCTGTTCTTCACCGCGGCGGGCGACAACGACATGACGATGTCGATGTCGCTGTTCGGCCGGGTGGGCGACGACCACCACCTGTACCTCGAGGTCGCGTCCACCACGGTCGCGCTGATCCTCGCCGGCCGGTACTTCGAGTCCCGCTCGAAGCGACGCGCCGGCAGCGCCCTGCGTGCCCTGCTCGAGCGCGGGGCGAGCACCGCTCGGGTGCTCGACGACGCGGGGAACGAGCGGGAGGTCCCGTCCGCCGACCTGCGCGTCGGCGACCGGTTCGTCGTGCGCCCCGGCGAACGCATCGCGACCGACGGTGTGGTGATCGAGGGCCGGGCCGCGATCGACACGTCGCTCGTGACCGGTGAGAGCCTGCCCCGCGACGTCGTGCCCGGCGACGCGGTCACCGGGGCCACGATCGACACCGACGGCCGGCTGGTGGTGCGCGCCACCCGCGTCGGCGCCGACACCACGCTCGCCCAGATGGCCCGGCTCGTCGAGGCGGCGCAGAGCGGCAAGGCGCCGGTGCAGCGGCTGGCCGACCGCGTGTCCGCGGTGTTCGTGCCGGTGGTGGTCGCGCTGGCCGCCGCGACGCTGGGACTGTGGTTCGGCCGCACCGGCAGCCTCGAGGACGCGATGGGGCCGGCCATGGCGGTGCTGATCATCGCCTGCCCGTGCGCACTCGGTCTCGCGACCCCGACCGCCCTGCTCGTGGGAACGGGCCGCGGTGCCCAGCTCGGCATCCTCATCAAGGGGCCCGAGGTGCTCGAGAGCACCCGCCGGGTGGACACCGTGGTGCTCGACAAGACCGGCACGGTCACCACCGGCGTGATGGAGGTGGTGGCGGTCGAGGTGCAGCAGGTCGAGGTGCAGCAGGTCGAGGCCGACGAGGACCGCATGCTGCAGCTCGCCGCGTCGGTCGAGGCCGCGAGCGAGCACCCGATCGCCCGGGCGGTCGTCGCCCACGCCGATCGCCACGGTGTCGAACGCCTCCCGGTCGATCACTTCCGCAACGAGGCCGGTGTCGGCGCCCATGGCGAGGTGGCCGGTCTCGACGTCACCGTGCGCCGCGCGAGCGCACCAGGGTCGATCGGGCCGGCGGACCCGGTGGCGGGCCACGAGTCCGACGAGGGCGCTGCGGTCACCCGGATCGAGGTCGTGGCCGGCGGTGTGGTCCTCGGCACGATCGCGTTGGCCGACACCGTGAAGCCGACGAGCGCGGAGGGCGTCGCCGAGCTCCGCCGTCTCGGACTCCGGCCGATCCTGCTCACCGGCGACAACCGCGCCACGGCCGACGCCGTGGCCCGACAGGTGGGCATCGACCCGGCCGACGTGCGCGCCGACGTGCTGCCCGCCGACAAGCTCGCCGTGGTGCGCGACCTGCAGGCGGCCGGGGCCGTGGTGGCCATGGTCGGCGACGGCGTGAACGATGCGGCGGCGCTCGCCCAGGCCGACCTCGGCATCGCCATGGGGTCGGGCACCGATGTCGCGATCGAGGCGAGCGATCTGACGCTCGTGCGACCGGAGCTGCCGGCGGTCGCCGACGCGGTGCGGCTCAGCCGCCGTACGCTCGCCACGATCAAGGGCAACCTGTTCTGGGCGTTCGCCTACAACGTCGCTGCGATCCCGGTGGCGGCGTCGGGGCTGCTGTCGCCCGTGGTGGCCAGCGCGGCCATGGCGTTCTCGAGCGTGTTCGTGCTGAGCAACAGCCTGCGCCTCCGGCGGTTCGAGGCGGCTCGCACTCGCTGAGCCAGAGCCGTTCACCGCCGTTCACCGCCGTTCACGCTGGGTCACCGACCGCCCACCGGGGCTGCTGACGAGGCAAGAGTTGCTCAAGACCACCACCCACCGACACCGGGGCAGCTGCGGCTCTGCGATACTCGGGCCCGTGGGAGGGGCGTTGCCGATTTCGGTGTTGTTCGTGTGCATGGGCAACCATTGCCGCTCCCCAGCCGCGCAGGCCGTCGCGCAGCACGAGGCGGCCAAGCAGGGTTTCCACCACGTGGTGTTCGACTCGGCCGGCACGACCGGGCACCATCGGGGCGACCACCCCCACCCGCTCGCCGCCGCCGAGGGCGCGCGCCGCGGCTACCGCGTGAACCACATCGGCCGGCTGATCCACCCCGACGACTTCGCCCGCTTCGACCTGATCGTCGCGATGGACTCGTACAACATCGACGACCTCCGTCGCCTCGGAGGCTCGATCGATCAGCGCGGCGGCTTCTACCGAACGGTCGAACCCGAGCAGCTCCAGCTCCTGCGGCGCTGGGATCCCTACGGCATGCCCGGGGACGAGGAGATCGCCGACCCGTGGGGCAAGGGGCCCGCGGCGTACCGAGAGATGTTCGACGTGATCGAGCGGTGCATCCCGCCGATGGTCGAGCACCTCGCGTGGTTGATGAGCGAGACCGTCTGACCGACGCGCCGGACCGCGCCGGATCGCGCCGGATCGCGCCGGATTGCGCCTGGTGTGTCAGGCCACGGAGCGCGCCACCTCGCGCAGGTGCAGCACGGCGGTCGCCCGGCGGTTGCGGATCGTGCGGTCGGTGACGTTCGCCTCCTCCGCCAGCTGCAGTGTCGTGGCGCCGGTGCCGAGCCGGCGCACCAGCTCGATCTCGTCCGCCGACACGCCGGCACGCTCCGCGATGGTGAGCAGCTCGCGCAGCTCGTCGGCTGGTTCGGGCCGGGTCTCGGTGGCCGCCGCCTCCTCGAAGGTCGACCCCGGGAGTGGCACCACCCGCATGAGCCGGCGCTGCGTCGGATCGGTGGCGGCGTAGGCGATCCGCCGCAGGAGCCCCGCTGCCACATAGTGCGGACGGCGCTCGACGGGGAACGTCCGGATCACCGTCCACGCTGCGCCGAGGAGCTCGTCCGCCGCGGCGACCGTGTCGGCGTGCGAGCGGCGGCGGGCGCGTGCGGCGATGCCGGGCAGCACGCGCTGCAGCACGACGCGTGCGGCGAGGTCGTCGTGCCGGGCCACGAGCAGCAGGGCGGTGAGGGCGGCGTCGTCGCCGTGAAAGCCGGCGCGGGCGGGGCCGAACCCGGCGAAGCGGAGTACCTCGTCCAGCGACTCGAACGGCACGTCGCGCACCCGCCAGCCGTTGGCCCGGGCCAGCGCCCGCGGTGAGCGGCAGAGCCGCTGCCACTCGCGCTGCAGCCGCGTGAGCGAGTACTGCACCGGGACCGGGTCGAGTGACGGGGCCCGGCGCGGCGAGGTGGAGGCCGGCGAGGTGGAGGCCGGCGAGGTGGAGGCCGGCGAGGTGGAGGCCGGCGAGGTGGAGGCCGGCGAGGTGGAGGGGTCGGGAAGCGTGACGTGCATCGACATGGGGGCGAGCCTCCGCGTCGCGCCTCTCCGGCCTCCTCACCGGCCTCCTCACCGACGTGCTCACCGCGCCGCTCATCAGCGCCGTGCGACCGGCGGTGATGTCTCAAGACTTCGTCAAGGTGGCCCTCACCACCCTCGTCGACGGTTCCGACGCCGTCGACGGCCGGCCCTCAGTGGAGCATGGCCCCGACCGCGACCACAGCCCGCCGTCCTCCCGCCTCGACCGACGAACTGCACCGGCGCTCGCTCCTCGCCGGGCCCGACACCGCGTGTGCCGTCGGTGGTGCCGTCGTCGGCGCCACCCGCTGGGAGGTCACCTGGGTGTGCGGACCCGATGCCGGCGGGCGGACCGTGCTCGCGCCGGGGGACTGGTTCGTCGGTCGGTCGGGGCTCGCGTCCGTGCGGGTCGACGACCCGAGCGTCGAACCGTTCCACCTCGACCTCCACCTCCCGGCCGAGTCCGGTGTCGCCCCCTCGTGGCTCCAGCTCGCCGGGCGCCGGCCGGTCGAGGCGCTGGCGGCCGATCGCGTGCGCGTCGGTGCGGGTGTGCTGGAGGTCCGGCGTCACGACCCCACGACGTTCGTGCGGGTGCCGTCGGTGCCCCCCGCCGCCGGCACCCGCGTGGTGCGGACCCCCCGGCCGATGCCGGCCGGGCACGGCGCCACGGCGCCCGTCGCCCCGCAGGTGCCCGGAGCGTGGGGCGGCCCGGGCGGGTCGGACCGCTCGGACCGCTCGGACCGCTCTGACCGCTCGGACGGCGTGCGCGAACGACCCGATCCGGTGACCGGCCTGCTGCCGGCCGTCGTGACCTGTGGGGCGACGACGGCGCTGTCCGTCTCGCTCGGCCAGCCGCTGCTCGCGGCGATGTCCGCGATCGGTGCGGCGGTGGCGGTGGCCCTGTGGACGGTGGCCTGGATCCGGCACCGCCGTGACGTCCGACGGCACGAGCGGTGGCGTGCCGAGCAGGACGGCGTGCGCCGCCGGGCCGACGAGCACCGCCGCAGCCACCTCGCCGATGCGCTGCGACGGGCGCACCCCGGTGCCGTCGGCGCCCGCCGGGTGCTCGAGCAGGCACCGGTCGACGTGTGGCAGCGGCGTCCCGGGCACGGTGATGCGTTCGCGGTGGTGCTGGGTCACGGGACGGCGCCGCTGCGTCGGGGCGGGGTGGTCACCCAGCTCGACGACGTCCCGCTGGTCGTGGACGCCGGACCCGGCGCCCGCGTCGCGTGCTGCGGCCCCTGGGCCGAGGCCTGCCTGCGTTCGCTGCTCGTGCAACTCGCCACCACCACCGGTCCGGCCGACTGGCAGGTGCTCGTCGTGACCGACCACCGCCGCCGCTGGTCGTGGCTCGACGGGCTGCCGCACCTCCTCGTCACCGACGACGGCGGCGCGGCCCACGACGACGCCGCGCTGGCCGCAGCCGTCTCGGGCGGCTCGT
>Ga0315904_10004895_pt1 | contig 18790 bp, 10 predicted proteins | sample LakEriMetagenome_6_FD_203529 | JGI IMG/M metagenome (GOLD analysis project Ga0315904, IMG submission 203529) | Freshwater fungal communities from buoy surface, Lake Erie, Ohio, United States - Buoy 12 MA120 | ecosystem: Environmental > Aquatic > Freshwater > Lake | place: USA: Lake Erie, Ohio...
GACGTGACCGCCCCCGATGCGGTGTCGATCCGGCGGGCGCGAGCGCCCGAGCCCCGCCGCGACGGCCGTCGCGAGGGCTGGGCCGACCTCGACTGGCCGGTGGTCATCTGGATCGGCGGCGTGCACCTCGCGGCGCTCGCGGCGCCCTTCTATTTCACCTGGTCGGGGCTGGCGATCTGCCTCGTGCTCTACTGGGTGACCGGCGGGCTCGGCGTGTGCCTGGGCTATCACCGGCTGCTCACCCACGGCAGCTTCAAGACCTCGGCGCCGGTGCGGTTTTTCTTCGAGTTTCTCGGCGGCATCTCCGGCGAGGGCTCGGCGCTCGACTGGGTGGCCAACCACCGCAAGCACCACGTGTTCAGCGACCACGAGGGCGATCCCCACTCGCCCCGCGACGGTGGCCTGTGGGCCCACATGCTCTGGCTCTTTCCCCGGCACGCGCCCGAGGAGCTCGCCGCCCACCGCAAGCGCTGGGCGCCCGACCTCGCCAAGGACCCGGCCGTGCACTTCCTGCACAAGACGTTCCTGCTCTGGCACGTCCTCGTGGGCGCCGCCCTGCTCGCCTCGGGCTGGATGCTCCACGACCGCTTCACGGGCATCTCGTGGCTCGTGTGGGGGCTCGCGGTGCGGATGGTGATCGTGTTCCACGTGACCTGGTTCGTGAACTCGGCCACCCACCTCTGGGGCTACCGCAACTACGAGACCGAGGACGATTCGACGAACCTGTGGTGGGTGGGGCTGCTCGCCTTCGGCGAGGGCTGGCACAACAACCACCACGCCCACCAGCGGATGGCGGCGCACGGCCACAAGTGGTGGGAATTCGATCCCACCTACTGGGTCATCGTGGCGATGGAGAAGGCGGGCCTGGTGTGGGACGTGGTGCACACTCCCGAGGGCATCGGCCGCTCCCGTGGGCGGGAAAAGGCCCGGTGAGTTGCAAATCCGGGACGGTGCCACTAGACTCCCTCCGACAGAAACCTCGTTCCAAACAATCGACGCCGCCTGCGACAACGGCGGCTCTCCGGCTGATGACGCTCACGAAAGATCGGAAAAACGAGTTGATCGGTGCCCACCGGCGGGGAACCGCCGACACCGGGTCGGCAGAGGTCCAGATCGCGCTCCTGTCGGGGCGGATCACGGAACTGACGGGCCACTTCAAAAAGCACTCGAAAGACTTCGCCAGCCGCCGCGGCCTGCTCATGATGGTGAGCCGCCGTCGCCGGCTTCTGGACTATCTCAAGCGCGTCGCGCCGCAGCGGTATCTCGACATCATCAGGAAACTCGAGATCCGCAAGTAGGCGGCGGCCCCGCGTGGCCGTCCCTTTGCGGACCACGACCGTGGATGGCGTCGGTTGGTGCAGGCCTCCCCGGCATGGGCGAGGGCCGCACGGAACGGGCTTCGACGGGGCGACGTCGTCCCGTGGCCGAACATCCCGTCGTCGCCCGCCCGGCACAGCGCCGAGGCGGACGCCGGCACGACAAGGAACACGAACCATGAAACATCGCGTTGAACGCACGATCGGCGAGCACACGCTGGCGATCGAGACCGGATTCCTGGCCAAGCAGGCCGCGGGCAGCGTGCTCGTGAGCTACGGCGACACGGTCGTGCTCGTGGCCACCGCCACGGGCGCCCCGCGGCCGGGCATCGACTTCTTCCCGCTCACCTGCGACTACCGCGAGCGGGTCGCCGCGGCCGGCAAGTTTCCCGGCGGATTCCTCAAGCGCGAAGGCCGACCCACGCTCAAGGAGACGCTCACCAGCCGGCTCATGGACCGCCCGATCCGGCCACTGTTCCCCGAGGGCTTCTTCGACGAGGTCCAGGTGCAGGCCAACGTGCTGGCCGCCGACCGGCAGAACGACCCCGACATCCTGGCGATGGTCGGCGCGTCGGCCGCGCTCTGCATCTCCCCGCTGCCCTTCCGCGGCCCGCTCGGCAGCGTGCGGCTCGCCGAGATCGACGGCCGGTTCGTCCCCTTCCCCACGCAGGACCAGCTCGAGGAGAGCGATCTCGACCTCGTCGTGTCGGGCAGCCCCACGGCCGTCCTCATGATCGAGGGCTTCGCCCGCGAGATGCCCGAAGACCGCATGCTCCAGGCGCTCGCCGAGGCCCACCGCATCATCCGCACGATCTGCGAGATGCAGGAGGAGCTCGTCCGCGTGGCCGGCAAGCCCAAGAAGGAATACGTCCTCGCCGACTACTCCCAGCTCCGGGCCACGCTCACGAGCGGCTACCTCGCCGATCTCAAGGCCGCCAAGGCCATCGCCGGCAAGCAGGACCGCGGGCAGGCCGTGAAGGCCCTCCGCGAGAAGGCCAAGGCGCAGGTCGTGCCGACCGAGCCGGCCTTCGGCTTCAAGCCGGGCGCGGCGGGGGGCGTGAGCGACGCCGACTTCGCCCACGTCTGGCACGCGCTCGAGGAGCAGGCCGTCCGCGAGCTGATCCTCGAGGGCAAGCGGCCCGACGGCCGCGACTATCGCACGCTGCGGCCCCTCCACTGCGAGGTGGACCTGCTGCCCCGCGTGCACGGCTCGGCGCTCTTCCAGCGCGGCGAGACGCAGTCGCTCGTCACGATCACGCTCGGCACCGGCAAGGACGAGCAGCGGGTCGACGGGCTGATCGACGAATACTCGAAGAAGTTCATGCTCGACTACTACTTCCCCTCGTTCTCCGTGGGCGAGGTGCGGCCGATCCGCGGCCCGGGCCGCCGCGAACTGGGCCACGGGGCCCTGGCCGAGCGGAGCGTGAAGCCCGTGCTGCCCGCTCCCGACGTGTTTCCCTACACGATCCGCGTGATCTCCGACATCCTCGAGTCGAACGGCTCGAGCTCGATGGCGAGCGTGTGCGGCGCGACGCTGGGCCTGATGGCCGCGGGCGTGCCGATCTCGCATCCGGTGGCCGGCATCTCCGTGGGCCTCGTGAAGCAGTCGGAGGACAAGTGGGTGCTGCTCACCGACATCATCGGTGACGAAGACCACTACGGCGACATGGACTTCAAGATCGCCGGCTCGCAGAACGGCATCACGGGCATCCAGCTCGACCTCAAGATCGACGGCATCTCGCCGGCCATCATCGAGGCCACGCTGCGGCAGTCGCGCGAGGCGCGGCTCGAGATCCTGAAAAACATGCTCTCGGCGATCCGCCGGCCGCGGCCGGAGATCTCGCCGTGGGCGCCGCGGCTCTTGCGCACGCGGATCGATCCGCAGAAGATCGGCCTCCTCATCGGCCCGGGCGGCAAGACCATCCGCGCCATCCAGGAGAACACCGGCGCCAGCATCGAGGTGGAGGACGACGGCACGGTGACCGTGGCCAGCCACGACTCCGAGGGGGCGATGGCCGCCATGGCCCAGGTGGAGGCCCTCACGGCCTCGATCCAGGTGGGCCGGATCTACGAGGGCCGGGTGACGAGCATCAAGGACTTCGGGTGCTTCGTGGAACTCGTGCCGGGCAAGGACGGCCTGTGCCACGTGAGCGAACTCTCCGACGAGTTCGTGAAGAGCGTGGGCGACATCTGCCGGGTGGGCGACGTCATGCGGGTGAAGGTGATCGCCGTCGACGACCAGGACCGCGTCAAGCTGAGCCGCAAGGCGGTGCTCCGCGAGGCGGCCGAGGGCGGCGGCGGTCAGGCCTGACGCCCGCCGCGGAGGCGGAACGGCCATGGTGGCGGACGACGACTCCTCCCGCTCGCGGGCGGAGACCTACGCGGAATTCGCGGCGCTCGTGGGCGGCCTCGCCCACGAGATCCGCAATCCGCTGTCGACGATCCGGCTCAACATGGAGCTGTTGGCGGAAGACTTCGCCACCGACGATCCCGACTCGCCCACCCGCAACCGCGACCGGCGGGCCCGCGCCAAGATCGAGCTCGTGCGGCAGGAGTGCGACCGCCTGCAGAAGCTGCTCGGTGACTTCCTCGACTTCGCCCGGCAGGAGACGCTCACGCTCGAGCCGGGCAACCTCAACACCGAGCTCGAGCAGCTGCTCGACTTCTTCGCCCCGCGGGCCCGCGACGCGGGCGTGGAGCTCGTCCGCTACCTCGACCCCGAGCTGCCGGCCGTCCGGCTCGACCGCGAGACCTTCCGCTCGGCGGTGCTCAACCTGCTGCTCAACGCCGTGCAGGCGATGGACGCCGGCGGACAGCTCGTGGTGCGGACGCGGGCCGCGGGTCTCGGCGTGCTCCTCGAACTGATCGACACCGGCCCCGGCATGGACGCGGAGACGCTCGCCAAGGCGTTTCAGGCCTTCTACACGACGAAGCAGGGAGGCAGCGGCCTGGGACTCCCCACCGCGCGGAAGATCGTGGAGGCGCACGGCGGCACGATCGACATCGAGACGGCGCCGGGCCGGGGCACGAAGGTGACGATCTGGCTCCCCGCCCCGCCGCGCCTCCCGCCACAGGGGCCGGGCGTGCGTGACGCGCCGCCCGATGGCCGGAAGCCTCCGTCGCTGTGAGCTCGTTGCCGAGCCTCGTGGAGGTGGCGGGGCTGGTACCGAGCAACGATCTCAAGGCTCCTCCGGCTTCCGCCCACCGGGCTCCCCGCATGAGGCGCGAGCGCCGCGTTCGACCGCGGCGGCGGCAACTGGACGGGCTGCGGCGGCGGGTCGTACCATCGGGCCCATGACGCCCCAGACGAGCGCCACGGAAACCTCCACCCAGCCCGCCGTCGAGCAGACGGCGGCCGGGCCCGTCCGCGTGCTCGTGGTGGACAACGACGTCGTCCACGCCCGCACCATGGGCGAGGGACTGGCGCGGCTGGGCTACGACGTCACCGTCACCGGCGGCGGCGGCGAAGGGGCGAAGCGGCTCGACCAGGAGGCGTTCGACGTCGTCGTCACCGACCTGATGATGAACGACATCGGCGGGCTCGAGATCCTCGCCCGGGCCAAGAAGGCGTCGCCGGAGACCGAGGTGATCGTCGTCACGGGGCATGGCACCATCCCCTCGGCGGTGGCGGCGATGCAGCAGGGCGCCTTCAACTACCTGCAGAAGCCGCTCGACCTCGGCCACCTGCGGACGGCCGTGGAAAAGGCCTCCGAGGGCGTGCGGCTGCGGCGGCAGAACCTCGAGCTCAACCGGCGGCTCGACGAGAAATTCGGCTTCGAAGGGGTGGTGGGCTCGAGCCCGCAGATGCTCGCGCTCGTCGAGCGGATGAAGCGGATCGCCCCCACCGACGCCACCGTGCTCGTGCAGGGGGAGACGGGCACCGGCAAGGAGCTCGTGGCCCAGGCCATCCACCAGAACAGCCCGCGGAAGACGAAGCCCTTCGTGGCCCTCAACTGCGCGGCCCTCTCCGAGAACATCCTGGAGAGCGAGCTGTTCGGCCACGTGAAGGGCGCCTTCACCGACGCCTCGAGCGACCGCGTGGGGAAGTTCGAGTATGCCAACGGCGGCACGCTGTTCCTCGACGAGGTCGGCGACATGCCGATGGCCACGCAGATCAAGCTCCTGCGGGTGCTGGAATCGGGCGAGATCACGCGGGTGGGTTCGAACACCGTCGTGCGGGTGAACGTGCGGATCCTCTCGGCCACCAACCGCAACCTCGAGGACGCGATCGCCGCGGGCTCCTTCCGCAGCGACCTCTACCACCGGCTGAAGGTCGTCACGATCGCGATCCCGGCGCTGCGGGAGCGGGCCGGCGACATCCCGCTGCTCATCGAGCACTTCACGCGGCAGTTCGCCCGCCGCCACGGCAAGACGATCAAGGGCGTGTCGCTGGCGGCGCGGGTCAAGCTCGGCTCCTATCCCTGGCCCGGCAACGTGCGGCAGCTGCGGAACGTGATCGAGAGCATGGTGGTGGTCGACTGCGACGAGACGCTCGACGTCGACGACCTGCCGCTGGAATTGGAGCCCGGCGCGGCCCCCGCGGCGGCCGCCGCCGTCGACGCGGCGACCGGGATCGCGGCCCTCGTGGGGCGGCCGCTCGAGGAGGTGGAGAAGATCTTCATCGCCGAGACGCTCAAGCTCACCGGGGGCAACCGCGAGCAGGCCGCGGAGCTGCTCGGCATCGGCGAGCGGACGCTGTATCGCAAGATCAAGGAGTTCAACCTCTCCTGACATGGCACGCATCCACACGCTCCCGACGTCGGTCGTGAACCGCATCGCCGCCGGAGAGGTGGTGGAGCGGCCGGCGAGCGTGGTCAAGGAGTTGCTCGAGAACGCGCTCGACGCGGGGCCGACGCGGATCGACGTGGCGCTCGAGCAGGGGGGCGTGGCGCTCGTGCGCGTCGTCGACGACGGCGGCGGCATCGAGCCCGACGACCTGCCGCTGGCCGTCGCGCCCCATGCCACGAGCAAGCTGCGGGTCGCGGAGGATCTGGAGCGGATCGACACGCTCGGCTTTCGCGGGGAGGCCCTGGCGAGCATCGGCGAGGTGGCCCGGCTCGTGATCCGCTCGCGGGTGCCCGGGGGCGAGGGGGCGATGCTCGAGGTGGACGGCGGCCGGATCGGCGCCGTGGTGCCGCACGGCGGCGCGGCCGGCACCTCCGTGGAGGTCCATCAACTCTTCGGCAACGTGCCCGCGCGGCGGTCGTTCCTCCGCGCGCCGCAGACCGAGTGGGCGCATGCGTCGGAGGCCTTCGTGCGGACGGCCCTGGCCCATCCCGAGGTCGCCCTGTCGCTCGTGCACAACGGCCGCCGCGTGCACGACCTGCCGGCGACCGACTCCTGGCGGCGGCGGATCGGGGATCTCTTCGGCGCGGCGCTCGCGGAGCGGCTCGTGGAGGTGGAGTCGGTCGACGGAGACGCGGCCGTGTCGGGCTTCGTGGGCCGGCCGGAGGACGACGTCGCGGGCACGCGGCTGCAGCACCTGTTCGTCCGCGGGCGGCCGTTTCGAGACCGCTCGATCCTCCATGCCGTGCAGGAGGCCTACCGCGGCCTGCTGCTCACCGGCCGGCAGCCGATCGCGTTCCTGCGGTTCGAACTGCCCGCCGATGCGGTCGACGTGAACGTCCACCCGGCGAAGATGGAGGTGCGGTTCCGGGAGCCGTCGCGGCTCTACCGGCTCGTGCTCGCGGGCCTGCGCACGCGGTTCCTGGCCGCCGACACGACGGCCACGCGGCTCGTGCCCCCCGCGGCCCGCGAACCCTGGGCCGATGACGACGCCGCGGCAACGCGGACGTTCCGCCCGTTCCCCGACGCGCGGGCTGCGGCGGCTGCTCCCCCGTGGCGGCCGGCCGTGGCGGCCGCTCCCGCGGCGCCCCGGCCGGCGTGGGAAGAGGCGGAGGAGGTCGAGCGGGCGTCCGGCGAGCCCGTGGCCCACGCCGGGGTCGCGGCGGTCGCCGGGCCGACCCCCGACGAGCGGGCCGTGCAGATGCACGACCGCTACATCGTGGTCGAGAGCCCCGAGGGGATCGAGGTGATCGACCAGCACGCCCTTCACGAGCGGATCCTCTACGAGCGCTTCAAGTCGTCCGTCGCGGCCGGGGGGCTCGAGGTGCAGCGGCTGCTCGTGCCCGAGCGGCTCGATCTCGCCCCCGGCGAGGCCGAACTCGTCGACGAGCACGCCGCCACGCTCGAGCGGGCGGGCCTCCGGGTCGAGCCGTTCGGCGGGGCGACGGTGGTGGTGACCTCGAAGCCGGCGCTCGCGGGCCGGACCTCCGCGGCGACGATCGTTCGCGAGGCGCTCGACCGGCTGGCCTCCGCGAGCGCCGCCGGCGGCGATCCCGCGTTGCTCGTCGACGAGGTGCTCCACGGCCTCGCCTGCCGGGCGGCCATCAAGGCCGGCGACCCGCTCTCGCAGGCCGAGGTCGACGCGCTCGTGCGCGACCGGCGGGCCGTCCGCGAATCGCACCACTGCCCGCATGGCCGGCCGACCTCGCTGACGCTGTCGCGGCAGGATCTCGACCGGCAGTTTCGCCGCACCTGATCCCCTTCCCGGAGCCCCACCATGATCTGCGTGAGCGTAGGCCGCGGCCGCCACCGCCACATGATCGCCGAGCACCGCCACCTCGCGGAGCAGGGCATCGGGCTCGTGGAACTCCGGATCGACTACATCCAGGGCACCGTGCAACTCCAGCGGCTGCTCAAGGATCGTCCCTGTCCCGTGATCATCACCTGCCGCCGCGTCGCCGACGGCGGCCGCTGGGAGCGGTCGGAGGAGGAGCGGCTGGTGCTGCTGCGCTCGGCCATCGTCGAGGGGGCCGAATACGTGGATCTCGAGGAGGACGTGGCCGGGAAGGTGCCGCGCTACGGCACGACGAAGCGGATCGTGAGCCACCACGACTTCTCCAAGACGCCCTCCGACCTCGCCCACCTCCACCGGCGGTTGGCGGCGCTCGGCGCCGACGTCGTGAAGATCGCCACCACGGCGAACCACCCCACCGACAACCTGCGGATGCTGGAGATGGTGCAGGCCAGCCGGGTGCCCACCGTGGGCATCTGCATGGGCGAGATCGGCGTGCCCACGCGGGTGCTCGCCGGCCGGGCCGGCGCCCCGTTCACCTTCGCGACGTTCAGCGAGGACCGCGTGCTCGCCCCGGGCCAGATCGGCTGGCGGGAGATGCGCGACGTCTACCGCTACGACGCCATCACCCGGTCGACGAGGATCTACGGCGTGGTCGCCGACCCGGTCGCCCACAGCCTGAGCCCGGTCGTCCACAACGCCGCGCTCGCGGCCGCCGGCATCGACGCGGTCTACGTCCCCTTCCGGGTGCCCGCGGAACAGATCGACGAATTCCTGGGCCACGCGCGGCGCTGGCCGCTGGCGGGCCTGAGCGTGACGATCCCGCACAAGGAGACCGTGCTCAAGCACTGCGACCGGCAGGACGAGCTCGTGAAGCACATCGGCGCCGCGAACACCCTGGCTTTCGGTGCCGACGGCGTCGCGGCGTTCAACACCGACGCCACCGCCGCGGCGGAGAGCCTCGACGCGGCGCTCGCCGACCAGGATGAATCGGGCGCCCCCGAAGGGCTGGGCGGAAAGTCGGCGCTCGTGCTCGGCGCCGGGGGTGCGGCCCGCGCCGTGGCCTTCGCGCTGCGGCAGCGGGGCATGGAGGTGACGGTGAGCTCACGGACGCTCGCCCGAGCCCGCACGATCGCCGCCGACGTTGCCGGCAAGGCGGTCGACTGGGAGCACCGCTACCGCCTGCCCTACGACTGCGTCGTCAACGCCACGCCGGTGGGCATGCACCCCAACGTCGACGAGACCCCCTACGACAAGCAGCACCTCAAGAGCTACATGGTCGTGTTCGACACGGTCTACAATCCGGAGAACACGCTGCTCGTAAAGGAGGCTCGGGCCATCGGCTGCCGGATCGTGACGGGTGTCGAGATGTTCGTGCGGCAGGCCGCGATCCAGCATCGCATCTGGCACGGCGCTGAACCGCCGGCCAACGTGATGCGGGAGGCGCTCAAGCGGGCCACCGCATCAGCCAAGCAGCGCGGGTGAGGCACGTCATGCCCCGGATCACGCTCGTCGGCTACCGCGGCACCGGCAAGTCGACGGTGGCGGCGCTGGTCGCCGGCCGGCTCGGCTGCGGGTGGGTCGACGCCGACGCGGCGCTCGAGACGCGGCTGGGCACCACGATCGCGGCGGTCGTGCACGAGCGGGGCGAGCCCGCGTTTCGCGACGCCGAGGCGGCGATCCTCCACGAGCTGCTCGGCGCGGAGGCGGGCGTGCTCGCCACCGGGGGCGGCGTCGTGCTGCGCGAGGAGAACCGCGCGATCCTCCGCCGCCTCGGCCGGCCGGTGATCTGGCTCACGGCGCCGGCGGACGTCATCCGGGCGCGGCTGGCGGCCGATCCCCTCACCGCCGCCCGCCGTCCCCCGCTCTCCGGTGCCGATCCGTTCGCCGAGGTCGATGCGGCCCTCGCGGCCCGTGAGCCGCTGTACCGCGAGGTGGCCGACGCGGCATTCGACACGGCGATGGCGGAGCCGGCGGAGGTTGCCGCGGCGATCGTCGCCTGGCTCGCCGCGCGGGATCGCGCCGGGGAACAACGATGAACGTCATGGCGACGACGCCGGCCTGGGGCGTGCCCGTTGCGGCAGGCGTCGGCGCCGTGGTGGGCTGGGCCGTCGCCCGCGGCGCGGCCCGCATGGGCGAGCGCGGGCGGGCTCGCGGGGTCGGCGCGGCGTTGGCGGTCGGTGCCGCGGCCGCGGCCGCGCTCTGGTGGTGGGAGGTGTGCGCCGTGGCGCAACTGCCGCCGGCCGTCGCCGCCGACGTGACGCTCGCCACGCTCGCCTGGCGCTGGGCCGGCCACCTCACGCTCTTCGGGTTCCTCGCCGCGGCCACGTGGGTCGACCTCCGCGAGCGCGTCATCCCCGACGCCATCACGCTGCCCGGCGTGGTCGCGGGGCTCGCGTGGGCCGGGCTGCGGCCCGACAGCCTGCCGCCGATCGCCCGGGCGGTGCCGCGGTCGTTCGCGGCGCCGTTGCTCGAGGCCGACGTGCTCGGGCTCGCCGGTCCGCTGGGCGGCCCCGCGCCGCCGGAGTGGCTCGGCGCCGCGCCGGCGCTCGGCGGCCTCGGGCTCGCCGTCGCGGTGTTCGCCGCGTGGTGGCTCGGATGCACGGCGCCACCCGAGGCCGACGCGTCGGGCCGGCGGCCGTTCGACCCACGGCCGGGCGTCCTCGCGGCCGGGCTCGCCGGCATCGGCGCCGCCTGGTGGCACGGCGGCGACCACTGGCTCGCGCTCGTGTCCGCGGTCGTGGGGATGGCGGTCGGGATGGCCCTCGTGTGGGCCACGCGGATCGGCGCCTCGCGGGCGCTCGGCCGCGAGGCGCTCGGGTTCGGCGACGTGACGCTCATGGCGGTGATCGGCGCGTGGCTCGGCTGGCAGGGCGCGCTCGTCACCTGCTGCATCGGCGTGATCGTGGGGCTCGCGCATGGCCTCGTCCAGTTCGCGTTGGCGCGGGACAACGAACTCCCCTTCGGCCCGAGCCTGTGCCTGGGGGCCGGCCTCGTGGTCGTGGGCTGGCGGCCGCTGTGGGCGCGGCTCGAACCCGTGTTCGAGCGGCCGCTGGAGATCGCCGCCGTCGCCGCCGCGGTGATCGTGCTCACCGCCCTCACCCTCGCCGCCTGGTGGCGGCTGGGGGGGCGGCCGGCCGGCTGAATCGGCCGCGTTCCGGGGTTGTCGCCGGCGGAGCCCGGCTCCTACCATCACCGCCCCCCGGAGCGGGATTCGGATCATGCCTCGTGCCCCGTGTCGCGTCGTCGCGCTCGCCCTGCTCTGGGTGTGCGGCTGCGCGCACAACCCCTTCCGCACGGCGCAGCCCGTCGCCCCGCCGTCGCTCGAACCGCCTCCCGGCGTGGCGGCGCCCGCGCACACGCTGCCCGGAGGCGGACTCCCGTCGGCCATGCCCTCGTATGCCGACGTCGACGGCCGCCAGCTCGACGGCATGCTCACCCGCAGCCGGCAGGAGTCGCAGCTCATGCAGACGGAGATCACGGCGCTCCGCGAGCAGCTTGCGAGCACGTCGGCGCAACTCGCGCAGGTGCGGGCCGCGGGCCTGCCGCCCGCCAAGCCCGCGTCCGACACCGACAATCCCGTGTCGTCGCCCGTGGCGATGCAGTCGGCTGCGGCGCAGCTGGCGCTTCCCGACCTGCAGCCGCGATTCGACGGCGCCGTCGTGCGGATCGACGTGCCCGCCGACCGGCTGTTCGAGCCGGGCACGGCGAACCTCCTGCCGGCCGGCACCGCCACGCTGACGAAGGTGGCCGAGGAGATCGACCGCGTCTTCCCGGGCCACTACGTCGGCATCGAGGGGCACACCGACACCGAGCCGCTCGTGAGCGCCTCCTGGGGCTCGCCCCACCAGCTCACCACCGCGCGGGCGGCCGCCGTGTTCGACTTCCTCACCTCGCGAACCCCGGTCCGCGAGGGGCAGCTGTTCCTCGTGGCCCACGGGTCGAACCACCCGCTCGTGTCCAACGCCACGCCCGCCGGACGGGCGCGGAATCGCCGCGTGGAGCTCGTCGTGTACGCGGAACGGTCGGCGGCGGCGCAGTCGCCCTGACCACGAAAACCGCAAAAAAGCCCTTTGTTTTGCGGGTTTTTGCGGGGCGACGAACCGCGTTCGCGGGTCGCCGCTTGACCCGTGCCGCCCGCGAACTACAAGAAATGGCGTCGTGCCGACCGCCACACAAGGCGGCGGCTGGTCCCCCGTCCACGTGCAAGGAGAGCAGACAGCCATGTGATCACAGAGCGAGATCGCGATGTCTTTTCCGTTCCTCGTGGCGGTCAGTCCCGCGCATCTCTGTGATCCCGGCATCCCGATCGCGGCCACCCGGGCCGGCGCGACGGGACTGCTCGACCTCGGGCCCTGCACCGCGGCCGCCACCCGCCGCGACGCCTGCCGCCGGCTCCGCGCCGGCGTGCGGGGTGACGCGTGGGGCGTGCGCGCGGACCTGCTCGACGGCACGGTGGCGCTCGCCGACGTGCTCGACGAGTGCGGCATCGACGCCGACGGCGGCGTGCCGCTCGTGCTCCTGGCGGGAGCGGCCGAGGGCGACGCACCACTCGCGGAATGCCTGGCTCAGGCGCGGCGGTCTGCCCGCACCGTGTTTCTCGAGGTGTGCTCGCCCGCAGAGGCGTTCGCCGCGGAGCGGGCGGGCTTCGACGGCGTGCTCCTCAAGGGCAACGAGGCCGGCGGCCGCGTCGCCGCCATGTCGACGTTCCTGTTCCTCCAGCACGTCCACGGCCGGCTGCGGATTCCCTTTTGGGTGCAGGGGGGCATCGGGCCGCAGACGGCTTCCGCGGCGCGGCTCGCGGGCGCGAGCGGCGTCGTGCTCGGCGAGCAGCTGTGGCTCACGCGGGAGTCGCCGCTCTCGTCCGGCGACCAAGACGCGATCCGGCCGCTCGACGGCTCGGAGACCATGTGCCTGGGAGACGATCGGGGCCGGTTCCGATTTCTGGCGCGGGCCGCCCGCGCCCGGCTCGTCGAACTCGACCGGAGGCTGACGACCGGGGCGGCCTGGCCGGAGGCGCTCCTCGACGAGTTGCGGGCCGATGCGCGGCCCGCCACGGCCGCGGGGCCGAGGCTCGTGCCCGCCGGGCAGGATGTCGGCCTGGCCGGCAGGCTCGCCGCACGGCACGGCTCGGTGGCCGGCGTGCTGCGGGCCTTCGAGCGCGGCGTGGCCGACTGCCTCGACCAGGCACCGCGGCAGCGGGCGCTCGCGGCCGGGGGACCGTGGGCCGCCGCGCACGGCACCCGCCAGCCGATCGCCCAGGGACCGATGACCCGCGTCAGCGACGTCGCGCCATTCGCGCACGACGTGGCCGCCGCGGGCGCACTCCCCTTCCTCGCCCTCGCGCTCCTGCGGGCCCCGGCGATCAAGGGCCTGCTTGCCGACGTGAAGGCCGCGCTCGGCGACCGCCCCTGGGGCGTGGGCATGCTCGGGTTCGTCCCCAACGATCTCCGCCGCGAGCAGCTCGCGGAGGTGCTGGCGAATCGTCCGGCCTACGCACTCATCGCCGGCGGTCGGCCCGCGCAGGCCCGGGAACTGGAGGAGCATGGCATCCCCACATCTCTCCACGTGCCGTCGCGTGGGCTCCTCGAGGCGTTTCTCCGCGAGGGCGCCCGCCGGTTCGTGCTCGAGGGCCGCGAGTGCGGCGGGCACGTCGGCCCGTTGGCGAGCTTCGCGCTCTGGCAGTCGGCCATCGACACGCTCCTGCACGCCGACGTCCCGGATCCGGAGAACGTGCACCTCCTGTTCGCCGGCGGCATCCACGACGACCTGTCGGCCGCGCTCGTGGCGACGGCGGCCGCACCGCTCGTCGAGCGCGGCATGAAAATCGGCGTGCTCATGGGCACGGCCTACCTGTTCACGAGCGAGGCGGTGGCGTCGGGGGCGATCGCCGCGGAGTTTCAGCGGCAGGCCCTGGCCTGCACCGGCACGGCACTCGTCGAGTCGGGCGTGGGTCATGCGACCCGCTGCGCGGTCACGCCCTTCGTCGGCGAGTTCACCGTGCGCAAGCGGGAGCTCGTCTCCGGTGGCGCCACGCCGGAGGACGTGCGGGGCGTGATGGAGGTGTTCAACGTCGGCCGGCTACGGATCGCCGCCAAGGGCGTGGCCCGGCGGTCGATGCTCGCGCCGACGGCCGCGCGGCCCGAGGAGGAGCGGGAGCGGATCAGCCGCGACGTGGCCGCGGAACTGGCGCACGACCCCGGTGATCTCGTGACCGTCGATCTCGACACCCAGCGGCGCATGGGGATGTACATGCTCGGGGAGATCGCCGCGCTCCGCGACCGCGTCATCTCCGTGGCCGAGTTGCACGAGCAGGTGGCCGAGGGCGGGGCCGCGACGCTCGCGCGGCTGGCGGCCAGAGCCAGAGCCACGGCGCCGGCCGCAGGGGCCGATGCGGGCGGCGAGCCGCTGGCGATCGTCGGCATCGGCTGCGTGTTTCCCGACGCCCCGGATCTCCGCACCTACTGGGAGAACCTCGTCCGCGGTCACGACGCGGTGCGCGAATTGCCCCCCGACCGCTGGAGCGCGGAGCAGTATTACTCCCCCGACCGCTTCGCCCGCGACATGGTGTATTCGAAGTGGGGCGGGCTCCTGCCCGACGTGACCTTCGATCCGCTCGCGCACCAGATCCCGCCCACGAGCCTGTTCGCCATCGAGCCGGTGCAGATGCTCGCGCTCGAGGCCGCCGGGGCGGCGCTCGCCGACGCCGGCCACGACCGGCCCGATTTCCCACGGCGGCGGACGAGCGTGGTGGTGGCCGCCGCCGGCATGCACGACCTCGCGATGCGCTACGGCATCCGCACCATGATGCGGCAGTTTCTCGCCCGGGCGACGATGCTCACGGCCGAGCAGCGGGCGCGGATCGTCGCCGAGATGCAGGACGAGCTGCCCGAGTGGACCGAGGACTCCTTCCCCGGGATCCTCACCAACGTCATCGCCGGCCGGATCGCCAACCGCTTCGACCTGGGCGGCGCCAACTTCACCGTCGACGCGGCCTGCGCCTCGTCGCTGGCCGCCCTGCAGACCGCTGCGGCGCAGCTCCGCTCGGGCCAGTGCGACGCGGCCGTGGTCGGGGCGGCCGACGGCAATTCGAGCGCCTTCTGCTACATGTGCTTCTCGAAGACCCACGCGCTGTCGCCCGGCGGCCGCTCGAAGTCGTTCGACGACTCGGCCGACGGCATCGGCCTGGGCGAGGGCGTGGCGGCGATCGTCCTCAAGCGGCTCCGCGACGCCGAGCGCGACGGTGATGCGGTCTACGCGGTGCTTCGCGGGATCGGCGCGTCGAGCGACGGCCGCAGCCGCAGCCTCACCGCGCCGGCCGCCGAGGGGCAGCGGCTGGCGCTCGAGCGGGCCTTCGCCGACGCCGGCGTGTCGCCGGCGTCGGTGAGCCTCGTGGAGGCGCACGCCACCGGCACCACCGTGGGCGACCGCGTGGAGTGCGAGGTGCTCGCGGGTGTGTTTGCCGCCGCCGGGGCCGCGGCCGGGTCGGTCGCCGTCGGCTCGGTGAAATCGATGATCGGCCACGCCAAGACGGCCGCCGGCCTGGCGGGCATCGTCAAGACGGCCCTCGCGCTCTCCCACCGCGTGCTGCCGCCGACGATCGGCGTGGAGACGCCCAACGCCGGCCTGCGGGCCGCCGGGTCGCCGCTCTACGTGAACACGGAGAACCGGCCCTGGCTCGTGGCCGACGACCACCGCCCGCGGCGGGCGGGCGTGAGCGCCTTCGGCTTCGGCGGCACGAACTTCCACGCCGTACTCGAGGAGCACGACGCCGGCCACGACGCCCCGTGGCTCGACCTCAACCCCCGGCCCTGCGAGCTCTTCGTCTGGCGACGGGAGCACCGCGCGGACCTGGTGGCGGCGCTCGAGGACCTGCGGCGGCACGTCGCCGAGGCGCCGGCCGCGAGCCTCGCGGCCCTGGCCGCCGCCGCCTGGCACGACGAGGCCGCACGATCCCGTGATGCGGCCGGCGCGAGCCGGCTGGCGATCGTGGCCACGAGCGTGGCCGACCTCCAGCGACGGCTCGACGTCGTGCTCCGCGAACTGCCCGCCACGGGCCGCGTCGACGAGGCGATCGCGTTCCACGCCGAGGGGCCCGCCGCACGGCCCGAGGAGGTGTGCTTCCTGTTTCCGGGCCAGGGCTCGCAGTCGGTGAACATGCTGCGCGACCTCGTGGCGGGGAATCCCGACCTGCACCACCTGTTCGCGGCGGCCGACGAGGAGGTCCGCGGCATCCTCGAGCGGCCGCTGTCGGGCTACGTCTATCCGCCGCCGGTGTTCGACGGCGACGAGGCGCGACTCCGCGAGGCCGTCAACGCCACGCAGGTGGCGCAGCCGGCGATGGCTGTGGCCGATCTCTTCTGCCACGAACTACTCGGACGCTACGGCATCGAGCCGGCGATGGTGGCGGGGCACAGCTTCGGCGAGTACGTGGCCCTCGCCGCCGCGGGCGTCGTGTCGGCCCGCGGCCTGTTCCGTCTGTCGGCGCTCCGGGGCCGCGCCGCGTACCGTGCCGGCATCGAGGCCGGCGGCGGGATGGCGGCCGTGGGGGCGGGCCTCGCGGACACCGTGGCGGCGCTCGCCGAGCTCGGCATCGAGGCGCATCCCGCGAACGTCAACGCCCCGCGACAGACCGTGATCGGCGGCACCGCCGCGGCGATCGACGCGGCCGTGAGGCAGCTGCCCACGAAGCGAATCTCGGCCCGCCGCCTGCCGGTGACGGCGGCGTTCCACACGCCGCTGTTGGCCGCGGCCACCGCCGAGCTCGGCGACCACCTGGCCGCCACCGAGTTTCGGCCGGCGACGCGACTCGTGTTCAGCAACACCACCGGCGGCGCGTATCCGGAGCAGGTCGAGGAGATCCGCGACCTCCTGCGGCGACACCTCGTCGAGCCCGTGCGGTTTCTCGATCAGGTGCGGGCGATGCACGACCGCGGCGCGCGGGTGTTCGTCGAGGCCGGGCCGGGCTCGGTGCTCACGAACCTCACCGTGCGCATCCTCGAAGGCCGTCCGTTCACGGCGCTGGCAGCGGCGCCCAACGGGCAGCCGGGCTGGCAGGCGTGGGGCACGCTCGTGGGCCGCCTCTGGACGCTCGGCCTGCCGGTGCGGCCGCAGCGCTGGTTCGCCCGTCGGCGACTGCCGGAGCACGGCGTCGAGGAACTCGTGCGCCGCGAGCGCGAGCGGGCGGCCGGCAAGCCCACGAACTGGATCGTCAACTCGAGCATGGCGCGGCCCGTGTCGGGCATGACGCAGCGGCGTCCCGCGGCCGTCGCCGCGACAGCGACCCCGACAGCGACCCCGACAGCGACCCCGACAGCGACCCCGACAGCGACCCCGACAGGGGGCGCGACCGCGGCACCAACGGCCGTGCCCGCGACGAGCATCGCCACCGTCGTGCCCGCCGTCACCGCGACGGCCACTCCTGCCCCCATCTCCGTCCCCGGCAATCACTTCCCGATCCCCCGTTTCCAAGGAGCAGCCATGATCGACACGTCCCCAGAGCGCGGTCACGACCGCAATGGTCACACCGACGGCCACGTCCACGAGGCCCCGCCGCACGCCGGCGGATGGGATGCGCAGCAGCACCTCATGTCGCGGTGGATCGAACTGCAGATGCGGCAGGTCGAGATCAGCGGCCGCTTCCTGGAAACCCAGGAGCGGATCACGCTCGCATCGCTCGGCAGGGCCGACACGGCCGACGCCGCGGCGATCCGGCGACCGCCGTCGCCGTCATCCACGAACGGCACCGGCCGACACCCGGTCACGCCGGCGACTCCTCTCGCGACGCGACCGGGCCCCGCGCTGCCTGCGCTGCCCGTCCGGCCCGCGGGGAACACCGGCTCTCCGCGTCCGGCTCCCTCCGGCGACTCGGCGACTCGGGCTTCCGTCCCCGAGCGGCCAGCCGAGCCGCGCCAGGCTGCGCCCGCGGCGTTGCCGGCGACGCCGGCCGTCACGCCCGACGGCGCGGCCGGCGCGCCGCCGCCGACGGAGCAGTTTCGCCGCGACCTCATCGCGGCGGTCGCGGAGCGAACCGGCTATCCCGTCGAGATGCTCAAGGAAGACGCCCTGCTCGAGGCCGACCTCGGCATCGACTCCATCAAGACGGTGGAGATCTTCGGCTCGCTCACCGACTACCACCGCTTCATGCCCGGGGGCGGCGGCTTCGACGAGGAACTTCTCGCGGAGTTTTCCCAGCTCAAGACGCTCGGCGACATCGTCGCGATGTATGACCGCGGCCGGACCGGCGGCCTCACGGGCACGCCGCCACGGGCCCCGAGCGACGCCGCCACGACCACGGGCGTCGTTCCGGCCCGAGTCGACGGGACACCTCCAGCCGCGAACGGCCGGTCTGCCGCGGCTCGGCCGCTCGAGCGGCTCGAGGTTCGGCCCGTACCGGTGCCGCCGGCCGATGCGCAAAAAAAAAACGAGTCCTTGACGACCTCGTCGTGATCCTCGGCGCCGCGGACGTGACGGCGGAACTGGCGGCGGCGCTGCCGGGGCACACCGTCGTCCGGCTCGTGCCGGGTCGCGACACCGCAGACACCGGAGACGGAACCATGCACGTGAACGTCGCATCGCGGGAGAGCCTGGCGGCCTGCCATCGGCGACTCACCGGCCCGAACGGCCGGCGGGTCGGCGCGGTCGTGAACCTCATGGGGCTCACGCCGCCGAATGCCGCAACCGATGCGGCCCCGTTGCCGGCAGCCCTCGGCTGGCTGCACGCGATCCAGGAGTTTGCCGACGATCTCAAGGCCAGCGTCCACGACGGCGGCGGATGGATCGTGAACGTCACGGCGCTCGACGGCCGCCTCGGCGCGGCCGGGCCCAAGGATCTCGGCCAGGCCGCCACGCTCGGGATCACGAAGGTCGCCGCGCGGGAGATCCCCGGCGCCCGGGT
>Ga0315904_10004897_pt1 | contig 18784 bp, 12 predicted proteins | sample LakEriMetagenome_6_FD_203529 | JGI IMG/M metagenome (GOLD analysis project Ga0315904, IMG submission 203529) | Freshwater fungal communities from buoy surface, Lake Erie, Ohio, United States - Buoy 12 MA120 | ecosystem: Environmental > Aquatic > Freshwater > Lake | place: USA: Lake Erie, Ohio...
AATGGGATTTGGTGGAGAAGGATCACAAAAGTGTTGATGTCTATACCAAAGAGTTGCGCGAAAAACTCGCACCCATGACGGATGTGCCCATTTTCTTCACCTCAACCGTTACAAAGCAGCGGATTTTGAAAGCCTTGGAAAAGGCCATGGAAGTTGCTCAAAACCGAAAGATGAAGATTCCAACAGCGAAGCTCAACGAAGTGATGCTTCCCATCATAGAGAATTATCCTCCGCCGATTTACAAGGGCAAGGACATTAAAATTAAATACGTCACGCAGCTTCCAACCAAGTCGCCGGCCATCGCATTCTTCTGCAATACACCGCAGTATATCAAGGATTCGTATATCCGGTTTTTGGAAAATAAATTACGTGAACACTTTCATTTTGAGGGGATTCCTGTGAGATTGTATTTCCGAAAAAAGTAGGTCTGGTGATGTTTCGTCGGTCAAAATAGTCTTTTTGTTGCTTTTTTGTTTTGTCTAATCTTGATTTTTTCATTTTTGAGCTAAGTTTTTCTTACTTTTGTGGGTAACTTGAAAAACGTACATTATGAAAAAACTATTTCTCGTGGCTTTCGCCCTTTGTTCACTGACCTCATTAAAGGCTCAAAGTGATTCCTCTTATTTGGAAGTGGGTGTGAATGCTATTCGATTGGTCAATATTGGATTGGTCGATCGCGATCTCAACACAGATGTCTGGAATCCATACATGCTGACGGCATCTTACGGAATGAAACGTTTCAATCTGAGATTTGGGTTGGGTTACGAATCCATTTTCCGACAAGAATTGCCGACCAATGCCAATGGTCTAACAACCACTGATACAACTTCCAAACATGTGGATATTCGTTTTGGAGCAGGTTGGGAAATAGGTCTGGGCGAAAAATGGTCGGTGAAGGTTGGTGCTGACTTCATTTCATCACAGCGCTTCACGGGGTTTGAAGCCAAGTTCACCAATGAGGTCGGCGAACTCGTGGAGAATATTCATGAATTCACGTATGATGAAAAAGGTATTTCTCCGTTCATCTATGTGCAGCATTACATTACCAAGAAGGTGAGCGTTGGAACCGAAATTCTTTGGAGAATGTCGGGATATACGCTCACAGACAGTGATAAGAGTAATCTCAATTCGGCACAAATTATCAAGGAGTATGAGGGAACCAAACGTATTCTTCAAGCGCCTACAGCCTTATTTGTTAATGTTCGATTCTAATTGTTTCGCATGAAAAACCAAGTACTCTCCGCGTTAACACTCGCACTTTCCGTCGTCACGGCTTTCGTTGCGTGTACTCCTGAAGACGTTCAACCAAATCGTCGGATACCCGTATTGCCGGAGGAAGTCTACGACTACGCCACCCCTGTCACACCCACGTTTTTCGCCCCATTTGGCGATTCAGTGATCAATAATGACGTGGCTACACTCGGACGAGTTTTGTTTTATGACCAGCAGCTTTCGTATAACAATCGTGTTTCTTGCGGAAGTTGTCACAGACAACAATTTGGCTTTGCCGATAATCAAGCGTTCAGTCCAGGTTTTGAAAATGGATTGACAGGCCGAAATACCCAGACAATCGTCAATACGGGTACTCAACTCGGATTCTTCTGGGACTTGCGAGAGGAAATTCTCGATCACATGGTGCTTCAGCCGATTGCCAATCACGTGGAGATGGGCCTGGATGATACACTGTTAATGGAAAATCGTATTCGAAATATCGATTACTACCAGCCATTATTTCAAAACGCATTTGGTAGTGACGAGGTCACCACGCATAAAATTGGTCTTGCTTTAGCACAGTTCGTAAAGAGTATTATTTCCGTGAGTTCGAAATATGATGAAGGGGCAATGGCGATTGTCAATCAAGGTCTAACCGGCAATATCAATCACCGACCCTTTCCCAATTATACAGACCAGGAAAATCTAGGAAAGCATGTGTTCTTTTTGAAGTTCCCTTGTTCGCAATGCCACGGAGGTGTTAACCTCGATGGCAGCTTATCCGCTCCGAAGAATATCGGGTTGGAAGTTGACTATTCAGACAATGGCATGCCCGGCACAGATTTCTTGGGACGTGTGCGCGACGGTTTTTTCAAGACACCATCGCTACGCAACGTTCAATTCACGGCCCCTTACATGCATGACGGTAGATTCCGAACGTTGGAAGAGGTTATTGAGTTTTATGATGCCGGTATTCAGCCACATCCGCTGCTTTCAGAGGAGTTGCGTTGGCGTGAACAGGGCGGATTGACCTTTGAGCACCTTGGTCCTGTAATTCCGTTCGATCAAGTTCCAACGGATGGACGAGTATTGCCGATTAAAATGTATATGACCGGCGAAGAGAAGGCTGCACTTGTTGCGTTTTTGAAAACACTTTCCGATTATCAGACATTGTCTGATCCAAAGTTCAGCGACCCGTTTCAGGTGGTGGAGTAGTGAAATGGTGAAATGGTGAAGTGGTGAAATGGTGAAGTGGTGAAATAGTTAGCGGTCAACATTCACTATGTCACTCGTCCTTTCAGCGGAGCTTCACTTTTCCTGAATCTCCGTTAGTCTTAGAAATTTTGACCGGCCTGTGGTGAAGAAATAAATCGACAGAGCAGCCAGGACAATTGATAATGTAACGAGGCAAACAATAAGCACCGAGTATCGGTTGTCATTTTGCCTTTCCAGTACGATTGCAATAAATCCCGGTCCTGATGCGTGCAGAAAAGCATATGCCAGTTGATGAAAACTCGCCTTCCAGATTCGGGTGTTGTTTGCGCTTGCCTCAATGGTAGTGGCAGGACTGGAATATCGGTGCATCTTGAGGTAGACCTGATGTGAACCATCAGTCGTTTGGAAGTCTTTGGTTTGTCCATTTTCGAGGATACCTGCACGCTCCCCATCTATATAGACTTCGAAATCATGAGCCCAGAAAAAATATCGTTTGGGACGTTTAATGCGAATACTGGCCATAGGTTGTTTGATTGGGATTTAATGCCGGGAAAATTATTTATTTCACAAGTACTTTGCAATAGTGAATTTCACCGGTACTTAGACAACCTCACCCATCACCCTTCATCCCTCACCCCTCACCCCTCACCCCTTCCGTTGTATCTTGCACCCGCACCATGAAGGTCTTACTGCTCATTCCGCCGCTCACTCAACTCAACACGCCTTATCCGGCGACGGCTTATCTGAGTGGTTTATTGAGACAGGAAGGATATGCTTTTCAGCAAGGTGATCTCGGGTTGGATTTGGTGCTGCGTGTTTTCAATAAAGCAGGTTTTGTGCAATTGTTCGATGCTATCGAAGCCGGTAATTTCAAGCTTCCTGTAGCACTGGAAAATCTTCTTACACGCAGAAGGCACTATGAAGAAACGATTGACTCGGTCATTGATTTTCTGCAAAATGATCGCTATTCATTTGCCTATCGTATTGCGAACAGCAATTATTTACCGGAGGGAAACCGCTTCAAGACGATTACTGATATCGAATGGTTCTTTGGGAATATTGGTGTTCAGGATAAAGCACGATATAAGTGCACGATGTATCTGGAGGATGTTGCCGATCTTATACAAGCCACGGTGGGCCCGCATTTCGGGTTTTCCAAATATGCAGAACGTATCGCGCGCACTGCGGTCAGCTTCGATCCTATAGAAGCCGCGCTCTTGTCAGAAAACAATTACTTCGACACGATCCTGCTGGAGGAGTTGTCGAAATACTTTACAGATGACCTTCCGGATTTGGTTGGATTCACTGTTCCCTTTGGAGGAAATCTTTATGGCGCATTGAAGTGTGCACAATGGATAAAGCAGCACCACCCGAACATTCCGATTGCGATGGGTGGCGGCTATCCGAATACTGAACTGCGTGATCTCTATGATCCGCGCGTGTTTCATTACCTGGATTATATCACACTCGATGATGGTGAAGGTCCGCTCATGTCGCTGTTGAAGAGTATCGAAAGTCCTCAAGACAATCCTCAATACATCCGCACACTGCTGTGTGAAGACGACAAGGTCGTGTTTAAAAACAATCGTATTGGAGGCGATTATTCGTATAAAAAACTACCGGCCCCGACTTACGAAGGCCTGAGGCTAAAGGAATATTTGTCGGTTATCGATATGCCCAATCCAATGCACCGGTTGTGGAACGACGGACGCTGGAATAAGCTTACGGTTGCGCATGGTTGCTATTGGAAGAAGTGCAGCTTTTGCGATATCTCGCTCGATTACATTTCACGCTACGAGCAAACTCCTGCAGTGGCATTGGTCGACAAGATGGAGCAGTTGATTGCGGAGACCGGAGAAACGGGTTTTCACCTCGTTGATGAAGCCGCTCCGCCGCTGGCATTGCGCGACATGGCGATGGAAATACTTCGCCGCAAACTGCAAGTAAGCTGGTGGGGAAATATTCGCTTTGAAAAAACCTTTACGCCGGATTTATGCAGTCTGCTTGCGGCTTCGGGATGCATCGCTGTAACGGGAGGATTGGAAGTGGCAAGCCCACGACTACTTGAGCTCATGGAAAAGGGTGTCACCATTGATCAGGTGGCGCGCGTGTGCAAAGGATTCCGTGATGCCGGTATTCTGGTGCACGCTTACCTCATGTATGGATTTCCAACGCAGACCGAACAGGAAACCATCGACTCTTTGGAGATCGTGCGTATGCTCTTCGAACACGGCCTGTTGCACAGCGCGCATTGGCATCAGTTTGCGATGACTGCACATAGTCCTGTTGGGTTGAATCCTGAGAAATACGGAGTAATCCGTGTTGGACCGGAGTTTAAAGGATTCGCGAATAATGATCTCTATCACGAAGACCCTCAGGGCGCAGATCATGAAAAGTATGGCGACGGACTAAAAAAAGCGCTATACAACTACATGCATGGAAACGGCATGAATCTGCCGTTACAAAAGTTCTTTTCCTTCCCGATTCCGAAACCGAAAGTGCATCCGCTGACCATAGCGAATGCCATCAAAACGAATTTGCCGGATCCGATTGATACGCCGGGATATATGGTTTTTTGGCAGGGTGAGTCGATGAAAGCCCTCCAATCAACTCCTGATGCTATTGAAGTGCTTGTGGTATTTAAGCGGGGTCATGTCAAAATGAAATTACCGGCGATGGTATTTGGTTTTTTTCAAGCGAATGAGCAGGGTATGGTGCTTGGAGGAAAGGGAATGCCGCTATCGAATCTATTAAAAGAACTGGAGGCTCTCACCGGTTTCGAACCTGAGAAAATCGTGCGCTCGGAATGGTGGAAGGAATTGCGTGGAGCGTTGTGGGTGTTGAAGCTGAGTTAGTGAATGGTGAATGGGTGAAAGAGTGAGCAGCAGTGTTTGCGCCATCCCCGCAATTTGTCTGTGCCTGAATTACATTCCTCGGCAATTGAATTAACTTCGCTCAAAACATACCCGCAATGCGTTTCTTATTACTCATCATTTTTATAGTGCTCAATTTTCTCATGTATGCACAAGCTCCCGCGCTCATTCCTTATCAAGCGGTGGCGCGCGATGCTTCTGGACAGCCGTTGAACAATGCTACCATCAATGCGCGTTTTACGATTCATGATGGGGCGGCGACAGGCGATGTTGTGTGGCAAGAATTACAAACCGTAACAACCACTGCCCAGGGGTTATTTACAGTTCAGTTGGGAAGTAGTGTTGCTCTCCTCGATGTGAACTGGGCCAATGGAAACAAATTGATGCAGGTGGAAATTGATCTGGGACAAGGTTTCGTAGATATTGGGACGCAGCAGCTATTGAGCGTGCCGTATGCGCTGCATGCGGGTTCTGTATCGTTGAACGTGAGTTCAATTGGCGATACCCTCTTTGTTGGCGAGGATGAATTTGTGATAATTCCGGGTATCAATGAAGCTAACAATTACACGACGGGAACAACGCTTCACACATGTGGTGCGGTCAACGTTCATAACCCCTACATGACCTACGGCAGTATGACTGACCAAGAAGGCAATGTTTATAAGACGATTGTGATAGCCACGCAAGAGTGGATGGCGGAGAACTTGAATACGAGTATTTACCGCAACGGTGACCCCATACCAACCAATTTGGATAATGTTACATGGCAAGTTACTACCAGCGGCGCCTGGGCGTATTACAATAACGACGCGAGCTATGCCTGCCCTTATGGCAAGCTCTACAATTGGTATGCGTGTGTAGATGCACGGCAGCTTTGCCCAGAGGGGTGGCATGTGCCTACTGATTCCGAATGGACGGTTTTGACTGACTATCTTGGTGGCCTGAGTGTTGCCGGTTATACTCTAAAGTCGACTGGAACTATTGAAGCATCGACGGGTTTGTGGTATGGGGATAATCCCGGTGTTTCTAATTTGAGCGGTTTTTCAGGGGTTCCCGGTGGAGAACGCCGTTATCACAATGGATTTTACCTCGGCATTACTGGTTCAGGTTACTGGTGGAGCTCTTCGGAGCGTGATTCTAATGATGCGTGGCTGCGAAGTTCGGGTTGGTCTCTAAACTATGTTACTCGGGGCGACATCGATAAGCGGAACGGTTATTCGGTTCGTTGTCTGAGGGATTGAGCCTCGGCTTTGCTCTGCTACCGCGGACGGAAAAAAAGGTGACTTGCCAAAGGGGCGTGCTTGGCTGAACTTATTTAATTTTCGATTATTTGATTATTCGGTAGAGGGGGCTTATCACTTAGGTTTTTCGGGGAAAAGGTCCCCAAATACCACCAGTTGGCTTCGGGCTCGAGTTTGAAAAATAGTTAATCCTCTGATGGTGGTTGCAGCAGGTTTTTTCTAATTAAGGGTAGGAGATTATCCATTTGGCTGAACGCAAAACATCGTTTTCCAAGGTCTTTCAGGCTTGCTCCGAGATGGAAGAGATGTCTTTTGTCGATGATGATAAATCGGTCGTGGCTACTTCTATGATCGATCAATTTGATTGTGGGATACTGGGTGTTATGTCTTTCCAAATCGTTGAGAGTAATGGCTGTTTTTCTGGTGTATATAGTGCAGCTTACTTCTTTGTTGCGTTTGCTCAGCAGCATAAGAGTGCGCTCGTCGACGTAGTTGTCGATTATCTCAATGCTGATTTTTGCATGGCGAATCAAGTCTGAAGCAAAAACATAGGCGTCGAACAATTGGCCTTGGAAGAAAACACCCTGCTTAGGCGCTGTGTCGCATTCCAGGGCTACAAGAACCGTATTCAATTTGTTTTCGGTAACAGCTTGCTTTACTTCTATACTCTCTATGCGCGAAATGACAGTGTGAAGTTGGTTTCGTTGTTTTCGCATTGCCACGAAGGCGTTCATGATTTGTATGCTAATCTCTATGGCTAACTCGCTCTTGAGAATAGCTGAGAGCATGGCAACTCCTTGCTCGGTGAATGCATTGGGCATCACACTGCTATGTTTAAGGGTGGAGAACCGGTCACATTCTGTGACCAGTTGGGTCATCTCACTGGGTGTAAGTTGAAATTTGTAATCGAAAGGGAATCGCGCATTGTTGCGCTTCACTGCCTGGTTCAGTGCTTTTGTTGTTACTTGATATAGTTCAGCTAGATCACGATCTAACATGATTTGTGTATCACGTAAGGAAAAGATACGGTTGGCTGCGGCAATCGAGTACACATTTTTCATTCGGCGAATCTTGTGAGATCCAACGGAATAAAAAACATATAAATTATTCTGTATATGCCACTACCAGAACAACTTGCTTGAGTTGAATCACTGGAAGTATCTATGGTTGCTCGAAAATGCCATGCACTTGGTCGTCCTCAGGCACCGGTGACCGAGCGCAGTATAGGTCAAAACACGGCTTTCGCAATCGCTTTCGTACTCTTCGCTTTTCCCATAGTATAATAATGGAGCACCGGCACACCCGACTTCATGAGTTCTTTCGATTGTTCGATGCACCATTCGATTCCAATATTGCGCACTTCTTCTTCTGACTTCGCTTTTTCAACCATTTGCACGAGTTCATCCGGCATGTTGATGTGAAAATGGTGGGGGATGACACTCAACTGTGATCGGCTGGCCAATGGCTTGAGACCCGGTATGATGGGCACATTTATTCCCATGGCTTTGCAGTCTTCAACGAACTTGAAGAAGGCCTGGTTGTCGTAAAACATTTGCGTGACGATGTATTCCGCACCCGCATCCACCTTGGCTTTGAGGAATCGTAGGTCGGAATTCATGTTGGGGGCTTCGAAGTGTTTTTCAGGATAGCCGGCCACGCCGATGCAGAAGTTTGTCTTCTGCACATCTTTCAAATCTGCGTCAATGTACTTGCCGCTATTCATGTCCACGACTTGATTGACCAGGTCTACGGCGTAGGCATGTCCATCCGGTTCCGGTTTGAATCGGCCTTCACTTTTAATGGGGTCGCCTCGCAATACGAGCACGTTTTCGAGTCCTACGAAATTCAAATCAATCAGTGCGTCTTCGGTGTCTTGCTTGCTGAATCCGCCGCAAATGATGTGTGGCACGGTGTCAACTTTATAGCGATTGCTAATCGCTGCGCAAATGCCAACGGTTCCGGGACGTTTGCGCACGACGCGTTTTTCAAGCAGCCCGTTGCCGGCATCTTTGAAAACGTACTCTTCGCGGTGGTAGGTGACGTCTACGAAGGCCGGTGAAAAGTCCATCAATTCGTCCATGGTTTCAAACAAGGAGTTGATGTTTTGTCCTTTCAAAGGAGGAAGGATTTCAATGGAGAATAGCGTTGATTTTGCTTTCGCGATATGTTCGGTAACTTTCATGATCGAGGGTTATAGTAAAATTGGACTAAGCCACTTTTCAGCTTCCTGCAGCTTAATGCCTTTTCTGTCGGCATAGTCTGCGACTTGCTCTGCGGTGATTTTATTGATGCCAAAATATTTGGATTCCGGATGCGCGAAGTAGTAGCCGCTCACAGCTGCGGTCGGATACATAGCCAGCGATTCAGTAAGAGTGATACCGATGGTTTCTTCCACTTGAAGCAGTTCCCAAATGGTTTCTTTTTCGAGGTGATCGGGACATGCCGGGTAGCCTGGAGCAGGACGAATGCCGCGGTAGTTCTCTGCGATAAGCTCTTCATTGTTGAGCGCCTCCTCTTTCGCGTATCCCCACATTTCTTTACGCACGCGCTCGTGCATGTATTCCGCGAGTGCCTCAGCTAATCGATCGGCCAGCGCTTTTACCAGGATAGCGCTGTAGTCATCATGGGCAGCCTCGTATCCCTTTACCAATTCATCCACACCAAATCCGGCGCATACCGCGAAGCAACCGATGTAATCCTGCACCCCGGATGCCTGCGGAGCAATGAAGTCGGCGAGGGCAAGATTGGGTTGATTAGCGGTTTTTTTCGTTTGCTGGCGGAGGGTGCGGAAGGTGGTGTTGTTATTCACCAAAACATCATCCCCAACACTATTCGCCTCGAATATGCCCACCGTTGCGCGCGCTTGAATGGATTTGTCGCGAATGATTTCGGCGAGCATTTTTTGAGCATCAGCAAACAGTTGGCTTGCTTGCTCGCCGACGATTTCATCATCCAGGATTTGGGGGAATCGCCCGGCTAGTTCCCACGATTGGAAAAACGGCATCCAGTCGATGTAGGGCACCAGTAAGTTGAGATCAATGTCATCGAACACGTGCACTCCCGGTTGCAGCGGCTGATGAATAGTGGTTGAATCGAAAATGAGATTCGCTTTGTTTTGGCGTGCTTCACCAAGACTTAGCAGCGAGCGACTTTCATTTTGCGCAGCATAGTTTTCGCGCACCTTCGCGTATTCACTGCGCAGCGAGGTGATGTATTCTTTTTGCTGATCCTTGCTGAGGAGACTGCTCACCACCGTAACCGCACGACTCGCATCGAGCACGTGAACGACAGGATGCTCATAGTTCGGTTCGATTTTCACGGCAGTGTGCACGCGCGAAGTAGTTGCCCCTCCGATGAGCAAGGGAATATTCATCTTGCGGCGCTGCATTTCTTTGGCCACATGAATCATCTCATCGAGCGATGGTGTGATGAGTCCTGAAAGACCAATCACATCCACGTTTTCTTTGATGGCTGTTTCGAGAATTTTGTCAGCAGCAACCATTACACCTAGGTCGATGATCTCATAATTGTTACAGGCAAGCACAACGCTGACAATGTTTTTTCCGATGTCGTGCACATCACCTTTCACCGTTGCCATAAGCACTTTTCCGGCGTTGCTTGAAGCTGTGCCTCCTATTGCGCGGAGTTCATCCTTTTCAGCTTGCAGGTATGGTTCCAAATAGGCCACTGCTTTCTTCATCACGCGCGCGCTCTTTACAACTTGCGGGAGGAACATCTTTCCGCTTCCGAATAAGTCACCTACGATGCTCATACCTGCCATCAACGGCCCTTCAATCACATGCAATGGTCGGCCGTATTTCTGACGAGCTTCTTCGGTGTCTTCATCAATGAAGTCAATGATCCCTTTGATGAGTGCATGCGATAGTCGCTCCTCGAGCGGTGCTTTGCGCCATTCGAGATCTTGTTTCGATTCTTTCTTTGCGGAATCTTTGTGTTTATCCGCGTAGTCGAGCAGGCGCTCTGTGGCATCGTCGCGGCGGTTGAGCACCACATCTTCGATGAGTTCGAGCAAGTCTTTGGGTATTTCATCGTAAACCTCGAGTTGACTCGGATTCACAATGCCCATGTCCAGTCCATGCTTGATGCCGTGATAGAGGAACACCGAATGAATGGCCTCACGTACGCGATTGTTTCCGCGAAATGAAAAGGAAACGTTTGAAACGCCTCCGCTGACAAGGGCTCCGGGGAGATTCTCTTTAATCCAGCGGGTGGCTTGAAAGAAATGAACGGCATTGTTGCGGTGCTCTTCCATGCCCGTTCCGATGGGGAAAATATTCGGATCGAAAATGATATCGTTAGGCGCGAAATTCACTTTGTCAACCAGCACTCGATAAGCGCGATTGCATATTTCAATTCTGCGTTCGAGCGAATCCGCCTGACCCTGTTCATCGAATGCCATTACCACGACAGCAGCTCCGTACCGTTTGATCTTTTTCGCTTTAGCGATAAAATCCTCTTCGCCTTCTTTGAGTGAAATGGAGTTGACGACTCCTTTTCCTTGAATGCACTTCAATCCTGCTTCAATGATTTCCCATTTACTGGAATCAATCATGACGGGAATGCGCGCGATGTCAGGCTCTGACGCAATCAAGTTCAGAAAACGCGTCATGGCATGAACGCCATCGATGAGGCCTTCATCCATGTTAACGTCCAGAATTTGGGCACCGCCTTCCACTTGTTCTTTGGCAACAGCGACGGCCTCTTCAAACTGGTTGTTTTTAATGAGCTCCAGGAATTTTTTGGAACCGGTAACATTGCAGCGTTCTCCAACATTGATGAAGTTGGATTCGGCTGTTGCCAACAATGGCTCGAGTCCGGAGAGTCTTAGTTTATACGTATGATTACTCATCTTGCTTGCTTCATCCAATCAATTGTTCGACTTGACGTGGTTTATAGGCCGCTGCGATTTGCGCAATCGCACGGATATGATCCGGTGTGGTGCCGCAGCAGCCTCCGAGAATATTGACGATTCCTTTTTCGCAATAGGATTTAACCAGCGCCGCCATTTGGTCGGGCGTCTGATCATAGTGACCCATCGCATTGGGTAGTCCGGCATTGGGATAAGCACTCACATAGAAAGATGCGTGATTGCTAAGCACTTCAACATATTGCTCCAATTGCTCTGCACCGAGTGCACAGTTAAAGCCGATACTGAACAACGGTGCGTGCGACATTGAAATTAAAAATGCTTCTGCTGTTTGTCCACTCAACGTTCTTCCGCTGGCGTCGGTGATGGTGCCGCTGATCATGATGGGTACTTCAATGTTGCGCTGTTCCATTACTTCCATGGCTGCGTAGAGCGCGGCCTTTGCGTTGAGCGTATCAAAAATTGTTTCAATGAGCAAGGCATCAACGCCGCCCTCGAGCAGGCCATTGATTTGCTCGCTATAGGCTGCAACGAGTTGGTCGTATGTCACCGCTCTGAAGCCGGGGTCGTTCACGTCGGGAGAAAGCGAGGCTGTTCGGTTGGTAGGACCCACTGCACCGGCAACAAAGCGCGGACCTGCAGACGGATGTGCTTTCATAAACCGCTCAACGGCGCGCTTCGCGCAACGTGCGGCCTCGACATTTAGCTCGTAGGCCAGGGATTCCATATGGTAATCCGCCAGAGAAATGACTTGCGCATTGAAGGTGTTCGTTTCAATAAGATCTGCTCCGGCTTCGAGGTATTGATAATGGATTTCTTCGATAATGTCCGGGCGTGTAAGGCACAGCAAATCATTGTTGCCCTTGAGGTCACCTGCGTGGTCGGCAAAGCGAGTGCCTCGGAAGTCATTTTCTTCGAGCTTGTATCGCTGGATCATGGTGCCCATAGCACCGTCCAGGAGGATGATTTTGTTTTGCGCAAGGGATTGCAGCGTCATAAGGATTCCATTTTGAGTGCTGCACAAGAAGTTGGATGGATAGCATGCGAACGTGTCGCTGCCTCATCTATCCCACATCAAACTGTGGGGAGGAGTTGGCACCCAGCTTTTACAGGGTTGCCAGGACATCTTCGGGCCTAATCCCTCCGTCCTTCTTGATAAAGCGGTGCGAATATACACCAAGCTGTCACTTAACAAATCAATGGGTACAATTAAACCCTGTCTATTTTTATTCGTCGGTCAATTTTTACTTCCTTAGCCTATCACTACGTCGTTGAATTTCCGCCGCTACATAGCTCTCTTCGAACGGATTCAATATCCCTTAATCATCGCTTTGGTGGTGATGTGCGCGTTGTATACACTCAGTTTTTTTCAGTTCATTCCCAAGTGGGATAGTGTGCGCGGGTATTTGCCATACCGCCATTTTATTAGTCAATATGTGCATGAAGGACATATGCCGCTGTGGAATCCCTTTCAACGTCTGGGTTATCCGGGGTATTCCGATTTGCAAAGTGGTGCCTGGTATCCTGTCATGTGGTTGCTACTTCTGTTGGGTGAATATGATATTACGTCACTAATCATTGAAGTAGTCGGATGCTTTCTTATTGCGGGGTGGGGGATGTATGTGCTGAGCAATCATCTGCATGCATGCAAGCGCACGGCGACACTGCTGGGAGTGAGCTATGCCCTGTCCGGATTTATGGTGGGTTCAACGCAGCTCATGGTATTTCTCATCGGTATGGCCTGGTTGCCTTGGATACTGTGGAGTCTATTGAAATTACTGGAGGACGGGCATTGGCGCTATGGCTTGTTGCTGGCCGTTTTTGTCATGATGAACATTACCGGGGCAGGACCTGCTTTCACCATTATACTTATTTACATCCTGCCGGTCATTTCGATTGTTCAGTTATGGAAGCGCCGCTCTGAGATTTCCTATTTGGGGAGGGTAGTGCGTTCCTTGATTCTTTCTTTCTCTGTTTTATTGCTGCTCCTTTTGCCCTTCTTAATTGCATTTATTGATTTCTACCCTTATTTCAACCGGACCGGAAAACTGGCTTATGCCGACATGATCATCAATCCGTTTGTGCCGGCAGATTATCTGTCGTTTTTGTATCCCTACGCAACGCTGTCGACGGGCAGCTGGTTTCAAGTAACAGATCTCTCGCTGCGGAATGCCTACATTGGATTGATTGGTCTTGTGTTTTTTGTGATTGCCTTATTCAGCCAAGTAGGTCAATCGCGCTATCGTGTTGGGTTGATCATTGGCTTTGCGCTGAGCATATTGCTTGCCCTCGGCGATTATTCCGGCATATATCAATGGGTTTATCACCTTCCCGGATTTGGGTTGTTTCGCCATCCGGCGTTTTTTAGAGGGTATTCGATTATTTGTATGTTGTTGCTTTCCGGATATGCCCTGAGTGGTTACCTGAAGGGCGATTTGTTGTTGAAGTATATCAAGCAAATGCTGGTAACCCTTCTCGCTCTATCTGCGATTGCTCTTACTGTTGGTTTACTCAACACTTCCATGGAGGATGTTAAACGCTCCCTGCATGAAATTTCAGTACGCTTTGAATTCCCTGCAGCCGGTTTTTATCCGCAGCTGGTGATTGCATCAACCATAGCCATCGTGATGTTGTCGGGTTTTTGGTTGATTTCGAAAGCCACAGGCCGTTTGACATTTACCGCATTATTGGTCGTTGTTGGGTTGGATTTTTTCATCCAAACGCAACTGACGGCGCCTACAACAATTCATCATGCCATCGATTACACGCAGACAAAGAATTACTTCCATCAATTGGATGAATTGCCCGAACATGATCAGCGGTTGAATAATCGTGCGCTTAGCGAATTGGATGAATCGCGCGACTTGCTGCGCACAGAAGGATTGGAACGCAACGTCTCCACGTTTAATCATACCGTATCTGCCGATGGAGAAAACCCTATGCGCTTTAAGGCTTTCGATCGCGCTAAGGAAAGCGGCAAGTTGAATTGGGTGCTGGCCAACCCGCTGTTTTATGTGCCAACCCGATTCGCAGATGCTTCCGATAGTGTGAGCGCAGGCTGCATTTTCGGTGTACCCATGAACTTAGACGCGATCGGTGACTCCTGCCGTCTGGAAAGTCCGCTGATGGATTTCAATGCCTATTCGGTGCAGGTCAATAATGCCTCTAACCAATCGCGTTGGCTTGTGCTCAATACCAATTACCACCATCTGTGGAAGGCGCAGTTAAATGAAGGTTCGCTTGAAATAAAGCCGGTCAACGAAGTAGTGATGGGAGTGCTTATCCCACCGAAAACAGCCGGGGTGGTGCAGTTTGTGTTCGATTCACCCTTCTTGCTGCCTGCTTGGCTGATCAGTGTGCTGACCTTGCTGGCTGCGGTTGTCGGAATATTGGTTTTTAGGAATACCCCGCAGAAGGATTGACGATAATGGAGTTATGAAGAATATCTCCGTTATCGTTTTGAATTGGCTCAACCCTGTTATTTTTGACGCCATATTCTAATCCATTATGCCGTATCTATTTACATCAGAATCGGTGTCGGAAGGACATCCCGACAAAGTAGCCGATCAAATTTCAGACGCACTTATCGATAACTTCCTTGCGCAGGATCCGTCCTCGAAGGTTGCCTGTGAAACCCTTGTTACAACAGGACAGGTTGTACTTGCCGGTGAGGTGAAATCGAATGCTTACCTCGACGTTCAAGACATCGCCCGCGATGTGATTCGTCAAATCGGTTACACCAAAAGTGAATACATGTTTGAGGCGAATTCATGCGGTATTCTCTCAGCGATTCATGAGCAATCTCCGGATATCAATCAAGGTGTTGAGCGCAAGAAGCCCGAAGAGCAAGGCGCCGGTGATCAGGGTATGATGTTCGGTTACGCTTCACGTGAGACCGATAACTATATGCCACTGCCGCTGGAATTGGCGCACACGCTGTTGCGCGAGTTGTCTGCTATTCGCCGTGAGTTTCAAGCCGGCAAAGGAAAGGTGATGCCTTACCTGCGTCCCGATGCTAAGAGCCAGGTGACCATCGAGTATGATGATAATAATAAGCCTGTGCGTATTGATTCTATTGTGATTTCAACTCAGCACGATGATTTCGATAAGGATGCGGCGATGTTGAAGAAGATTCGTCAGGATGTGGTCGATATCTTGATTCCTCGCGTAAAGAAGAAATTGCCAAAGCGGGTGCAGGCATTGTTCAATGATAAAATCCAGTACCACATCAATCCAACCGGAAAGTTTGTGATTGGTGGTCCACACGGCGATACAGGTCTCACCGGTCGTAAGATTATTGTCGATACCTATGGTGGAAAAGGCGCACACGGTGGCGGCGCATTCAGCGGTAAAGATCCATCCAAAGTGGACCGCTCTGCGGCTTATGCTACACGTCACATCGCAAAGCATCTCGTTGCCGCAGGTGTTTGTGATGAAGCACTCGTTCAAGTTGCCTACGCTATTGGTGTAGCTGAGCCTGTAGGGTTGTATGTGAATACCTACGGTACCGCTAAAGTTAAAATGAATGACGGTGAAATTGCGCGCATCGTTCGTGGAATGGATGAGTTCAACATGCGTCCGTATTCTATTGAAAAGCGTTTCAAACTGCGCACCCCCATTTATCTCGAGACTGCTTCTTATGGCCACATGGGACGCGAGTCGAAGGAAGTGACCAAGGTGTTTAACAAAGGCAAGAAGAATGAAATCAAGGTGAAGGTGAAATTGTTCCCTTGGGAAGAACTCAATGCCTTGGATGCCGTGAAGAAGAAATTCAAATTGAAATAAGCAAATGAAACGCCCCGATATGGGGCGTTTTTTTTGAACTTGAAGTACATTCGTAGAGGTATGATGACGAAGCAGTACAGTGCATTTTTTATAGTGATGATTCTTGCAACATCGCTGAAGGCGCAGGTTGATGGTATTGAACATGAAGATGCAAAAAACATGTTCAAACGTCAACTCATGGCCACGCGCTCGAACTCAACAACTCAGCAGGCCGGAATTCATTATCACTGGGAATGTCTAGGGCCCAATGCGCAGCCACGAGAAGACGATGCCTCAGGCACAGGAGTACCCGCCTATGCCAGACGGCGGGGCAATGGCACGGGTCGTATTAATTACCTCTACACCCATCGCACGTTGCCGAAGTTATTGTGGGCGTGTTCTCCCACGGGAGGATTGTGGTACACAACCAACGAAGGTCTTGATTGGAAATCGGGTGGCACGGATGCATTGCCTGTTTCGGGTGTCTCTTCCATCACCGTCAATGAAGCTAACCCAAGAGAGTGGGTCATTGCAACGGGTGATGGCGACGATCAATTCACAGCGACCAACGGACTTTGGTACACACGCAACGCAGGCAAATCCTACACGTGTATCAATGGTGATGATCCTTCCACCGCATTGCCATTTCATCTGCTGGAGTCTGCAACGTTTATAGGTGAAGTTGTTGCACATCCAACGGATTTCAAGCGCATGATTGTGGCTTCTACCAAGGGGTTGTGGGTGTGCGAAGATGTCTTTCGTCGTTCCACGGATTATGGTCCACTGGGTTGGTTGTTTGGTCGTACCAAGCGCGTCCCTCAATGGAAGCGTATTTCACAATCGCAGTATTACGACATCGAATGGATGCATGGATTTCGAAACGGCGAGGTTGTCGCAGCAGGCGGGGAGCAGTTGCAGATTAGCTGGAATGGCGGTACAACTTGGGAAGAACAAAGCTTGCCTGATCTTTCCGCGATAACGGCATTCCCTTTTCATCGGATGACGTTGCAATACGCCGAATCGATGCCGGGCTTTTTGTATGTCATGATTACTTGCAGCGAATCGGCTACGGCGAGCAAACTAGGCTCGGCGCGCTTGTATCTGTATGATGTAGTCAGCAAGTCGTGGGAGTTGATACGCGCCATGGATGGTGAAGTCACCAACGTCATTCCGACGCGTGGCAGAGCGTTTTGCGTGAGCGATCGTAATCCGCTGTGGATGGCTTGTGCCAATGTGCAACCCGTCAACCTAAGTTATGACGGTGGAAAAACATTCGGTAAGATTTCCAAAAATCAAATGCATGATGATGTCCATCACATTGTTTGGTCCTGCGACGAATCTTCTTTGTGGGCCACACATGATGGAGGTGTTAGCATGAGTCGGGATGGAGGGCTTACCTGGGAACCGCGCGACAACGGTATCGGTGCAGCCAATGTGTTTGGGGTTTCCGTGTCGCAAAGCAAGGATGTGCGCATTGCTTACGGAGGTTATGACGTTGGCGGCAATTATCTGCGCGACGACACCTGGCGACATACCTCATGGGGAGATGGCTTTGAAACCGTCATCAGTCACGCCAACCGTGATGTTGTTTTCACTACAAGTCAAAATGGAGGAATGCAAGCCACATTTGACGGACACGCGTTTGATGAATCTATACGCCCGAATGCGAAGTCGGAATGGCACACCTGGATTCGCATGCACCCCACGGAGCATAATACCATCTACTGTTCAGGTGAACGCTTGATGCGATCTGTCGATTTGGGTGAAACCTGGCAAGCGATTTTTGATTGCAAGAAAGTGGATACTACCGCTTACAATGCCTATCGGTTCTTTCTTTCACCCGAACATCCCAATACGATGTATGTCTATGTGTTGTCGAAGGGCAATGCAGCGCAACCGCAGTTGTGGGTGACCCACAACCTATTGGCAGAAGATGCTGCGCAGGTAAGCTGGCAAAGAATCTCGCATGTGCCTGTGGAAGGATGGATTGCTTCAGTGTGCATTGATCCGCAGGATGCCCGAAAGTTTTGGGTTTTGTATACGTGCAGAGAACGCGATGGAAAACTGTGGTATTACGATGGACGGTCTTATCAAGATCAGACACGAGAATTGGCAGATGCCTACTGTGAGTCAATGGTTATACAAGCCGGACAAGAGGCACGATTGTACATCGGAAGTACTCTGGGTGTCTACACCAAATCACGCGAAGAAGAAGCGTGGAAGTTGCTCAAAGGGTTGCCCGGTGTCCCTGTGAAGTCACTCGCGATTAATTACGCAACGCAAAAAATCGTGGCGGGAACATTCGGCCGGGGTATCTGGCAGGCCGATTTGTACCCCTAATTTCATTTGTTGTATTTCAACCAAATGTCGCCGGCATTGCTCATGGGTACATGAAGCAACTCTTGCGTTAGCGCATCATTGTAGCGATGGACGCCATCATTCTCCACTGTCCAAACTGTATGAAACAAATCATCATAAACAAGCTTCGAAGGGTGACTGTTTGTTTGGATTGAATAGCTTGAAAAGTTGTTCGTGTAACGCACGATTCCTGCGCCTTGAATGGCATAGAGATCATTTCCTTCACCGGCGTA
>Ga0315904_10004898_pt1 | contig 18783 bp, 14 predicted proteins | sample LakEriMetagenome_6_FD_203529 | JGI IMG/M metagenome (GOLD analysis project Ga0315904, IMG submission 203529) | Freshwater fungal communities from buoy surface, Lake Erie, Ohio, United States - Buoy 12 MA120 | ecosystem: Environmental > Aquatic > Freshwater > Lake | place: USA: Lake Erie, Ohio...
TAGTATACACATCTACAAATACTTCTTCTCAGGCAATCGATACATTCGATCTGCCGACAGAGAAGGTTATCAACTATAAAGTCCATGTAACTGCAGGAAACACCACGTGGTATTCTCTGTTGGATGTCAGTCACAACGGAATCCAAGCCTCTGAACAACAAACTGCTCTGGCACAGACTGGAATTACTCCACTCGAGTTTGTAGTATCGATTGCAAATAACAGTGGCACCGTTAATGTCACACCTACTGTGATACCAACTACGTTTAGCATCGAAAGGTTGGCTACACTCTGTAACCTGTATTCAGAGAATACACTGAGTGGAAGAAACATTCAGACTGAAGAAGGTCTTGGTATCTATTTTAATAGCGCAAATAATATTACTATTCGCCAATCAAATAATAATGTATTCGCATACGCAAATGCATATATCACATCTGGTGTAATGGGTCCGATCAAGACTAAGTCAAATATTCTGAGTGAATGGACTGCAGCAAACGGATCTATTCGTACGATTGATGGTGACTATCAGGTTGCAATCTCATCCGGTCAAAAAGATAATTGCCAGACTCAAGAAATTGCTGTATCTCCAGGCAAAAGATATATTTTAACTGGAAATGCTTATTATACAACAGATCAAAACTATTCGCACACTCTAGAAGATAGGGATACGGGCCCGTCCCGAATTGAAATTGGCACGCGTTTTGGAGATAATGACTACGGCGGTTATATTGCAAATACTTCAGACAATGCATTCTCTATTGTGTTTTCACCAACCTCAAATAGTGCTCATGTATCATTTGGCTTTGGTGATATCAATAACCGGCTTTTTGTGAAAAATATCGAATTAAAAGAATATGTACCATTCCATACATACAACCAAGACGAAGGTGCTATCTATATCAAGTGGGATGCAGTTGCTGCCGGAAATACCATCCTCAGTTTAAATTCAAACAACGCAAATAATAGAATCTATGTCGATTCTTCAAATAATATATTCGTTAATACCACTAACTGTGGTTCTCAACAGGTAACAAATAAAATTGTATTGAATTATAACGCAGACGGAATAAGTATAAGTCGAAACGGAAATTCTATCATCACGGCATCAGAAACTTTCAATAAATATATTGCAAATGCAGTTTTTGCTTCAATTCCATATGAGTTTGCATACATGTCAAGCAATATATCAAACACCGTAATGGTAGCGCTATCGAATGTCTAAAGATACAATTCACTTATTTAATAATGTTTCTGTAAAAGGTATTATTGCTAACGGATATATTGGATCCGCTGGTCAAGCGCTGCTTTCAAACGGAAGCGCAGTATATTGGGGAGCTGGTGCTGGATTCACCGGTTCAAAAGGCGACAAGGGTGATCCAGGATCATTTGGTGGAGCTGCATTCGATTATACGTTCAGCACAGATGTTACGTTATCAGACCCTGGCGACGGGTATCTGAAATTCAATAATACTAACCTATCTAGTGCCACGACTCTTATTATCAATGACGTAGATGATACTACGGCTTCTGTTTACAATTATTTGCAGACAATCGACGATTCAACATCAGCAATCAAAGGCCACTTCACGGTTACGGAGAATGGCAATACAGCTAACTTCTCACAGTTTTCAATCGTCGGTTCTCATACTCATTCCGGAAATAGTTTCCAGGTACCGGTTGCTTTCCTAGCAGGTTCGACTTCATTTGCAAACGGTCTTGATATAATTATCACGTTTGCAAGAACCGGCGACCGCGGTGATACTGGATATACTGGATCTATCGGTTTCACTGGATCGCAAGGATCAATCGGTTTTACAGGATCGCGTGGTGCAACTGGTTTCACCGGAAGTCAAGGTTTTACTGGTAGCCAAGGCAATATCGGTTTTACTGGTTCAAAGGGTGATATCGGTTTCGCAGGTTCGTCCGGTTTTACGGGTTCTGCATCGGTTGTCCCAGGTCCAATTGGCTATACTGGTAGCCAAGGTTTTACCGGAAGCCAGGGCGCTACAGGTCCTACCGGGCCCCAGGGCGCGCAAGGTGTTACAGGTTTTACCGGAAGTTTAGGATTTACCGGTTCACAAGGTGCAGGATTTACCGGAAGCCAGGGCGCAACAGGTCCACAAGGACCAATTGGTTTCACTGGATCTTCAGGTTTTACCGGTAGCCAAGGTGCACAAGGGCCGATTGGTTTCACGGGTTCAAAGGGCGATGGCGGTCCACAGGGTGTTACCGGGTTTACTGGATCTGCCGGCTTTACAGGTAGCCAAGGTGCGCAAGGCCCTATAGGCTTTACCGGTTCGCAAGGTGCTCAAGGTACAACAGGTTTCACCGGTTCGCAAGGTGCTCAGGGTCCAATTGGTTTTACCGGTTCGCAAGGTCCTCAAGGTACAACAGGTTTCACTGGTTCAAAAGGCGATGTAGGATCGACTGGTCCGACCGGTCCGCAAGGCACAACCGGCTTTACCGGCTCGCAAGGTGCCCAAGGTCCGCAGGGAGCAATCGGATTTACGGGTTCTCGTGGTGACGTAGGCTTCACAGGTTCTCAAGGCGCACAAGGTGCACAAGGACCTATTGGATTCACTGGCAGCCAGGGCGATATCGGCTTTACTGGTTCACAAGGTGCTACTGGTCCTCAAGGTCCTACTGGCTTCACAGGATCTCAGGGTGCACAAGGTGTTATTGGTTTCACTGGTAGCCAAGGTGCTCAAGGCGCGACCGGCTTCACAGGAAGTCAAGGTGCCCAGGGTACAACAGGTTTTACTGGTTCTGTTGGTGCAACGGGTCCTCAGGGTCTTATAGGTTTCACTGGTAGCCAAGGTGCAACAGGTCCTCAAGGTCCTCAAGGGATTATTGGTTTTACTGGTAGCCAAGGTGCAACAGGTCCTCAAGGTCCTATTGGATTTACGGGAAGTCAAGGTGCCCAGGGTACAACTGGATTTACAGGTTCCCAAGGTGCGCAAGGCCCTATTGGATTTACTGGTTCTGCCGGCTTCACCGGCAGTCAAGGAGCTCAAGGACCAATTGGATTTACTGGATCTCTTGGTGCTCAGGGACCAATTGGTTTCACAGGTTCGCAAGGTCCGCAGGGTACAACTGGATTCACTGGTAGTGTTGGATTTACCGGGTCATTAGGTTTCACCGGTTCCAAGGGCGATATTGGTTTCACCGGCTCAAGAAGCAATTCTTATATTGGAAACACGGCGCCATCTTCACCGGCGGCTGGTGATACCTGGTGGAATTCAGATACCGGTAGATTATATGTTTACTACAATGACGGTAATACCGTCCAGTGGGTTCAGGAGTCTGCTCGCGGTCCAGAAGGATACACTGGTTCTCAAGGTGCTACTGGATTTACTGGATCTGTTGGATTTACCGGGTCATTAGGTTTTACTGGTTCTGCGGGTTTCACTGGTAGCCAAGGTTCTACAGGTTTTACTGGATCTCGTGGCGCTGATGGTAACTTCGGTGGCGCTACTTTTGATTATACGTTTGATACAACAACTACTGCTTCAGACCCTGGTACAGGTCGTATAAGATTCAATAATGCTAACGTAACGTTGGCTACAGCGATGTATATTGACTCGTCAAACGATGGCGCAACAGATATTACATCATTCTTAAATACTATTGATGACTCTACAAGTACAATTAAAGGTCACTTTAGAGTTTCGAATAGATTAGACGCGTCTGATTTTGCACTATACACCATTTCTAGTATTACTAATAATACTGGTTGGTTTACTGTTAACTGTGCATATGTTTCTGGTTCTGCTACATCTTTTACAAACCTAGAAGATATTATTATCACCTTTGCAAGAACAGGTGATCGTGGCGATACTGGGTTTACAGGTTCTGTGGGTGCGCAAGGACCAATTGGTTTTACTGGTTCACAAGGTGCTACAGGTCCTCAAGGTCCTACTGGGTTTACTGGTTCTATCGGTGCCCAGGGTCCTATCGGTTTCACAGGTTCACAAGGTGCCACCGGTCCTCAAGGACCTCAAGGTCTTATTGGTTTTACTGGTAGCCAAGGTGCAACAGGTCCAACCGGGGCTACAGGACCACAAGGCACAACCGGCTTTACTGGATCTCTTGGGGCTCAAGGTCCAATCGGTTTTACTGGATCCCGCGGATTTACTGGATCTCGTGGTAATTCATATATTGGTAATACAGCACCTTCGTCTCCATCTACAGGCGATACTTGGTGGAATTCCGACACAGGACGTTTATACGTTTACTACGATGATGGCAATACCGTCCAGTGGGTACAAGAGTCGGCTAGAGGTCCAGAAGGATATACTGGATCGCAAGGTGCTACAGGATTTACTGGATCTGTTGGCGCCCAAGGTACAACCGGCTTTACTGGATCTCTTGGTGCACAAGGACCTCAAGGTCTTATTGGTTTCACAGGTTCTCAAGGCGCCGGTGGCCCTCAGGGTCCAATTGGATTTACTGGTAGCCAAGGTGCAACTGGTCCTACAGGACCACAAGGACCTATTGGTTTCACTGGTTCACAAGGTGCAACAGGCCCGCAAGGAACGACTGGATTTACAGGAAGTCAAGGTGCAACTGGTCCTACAGGACCTACTGGACCTACTGGACCACAGGGGCCAATTGGATTTACCGGAAGTCAGGGCGATAAAGGTGGTGTAAGATACGCGTTTAGTACCACAACAACCGACGCCGACCCTGGAAATGGAACGATTCAATACAACAATGCCACGATTGGTTCAGTAACACAAATCTTTATTGACAATGTCGATGCCGCCGGTATAACTCAAACCGCATGGTATGATACATGGGATGATAGCACTAATAGCGTTCGCGGCCAGCTGACAATTGTCGGAAATCTGGCAGGTAGTACAGTTGTTAATATTTTCAATGTAACTGGCGCTGTTACTGTCGCTACTGGCTATTATAAGATTCCGGTGTCTTATGTTTCTGGATCGTTACCAACTAACGCAGCGGCTTTAGTAGTTAATTTTTCACGTACCGGTAACCTTGGATTTACAGGATCTCAGGGGGCACAAGGCACAACTGGATTCACCGGTTCTCAAGGCGCCCAAGGTCCTACGGGGCCACAAGGAACAACTGGTTTCACTGGATCTCTTGGTGCTCAAGGACCAATTGGTTTTACCGGTTCACAGGGCGCTACAGGTCCTACTGGGCCAACCGGCCCCCAGGGAACAACCGGCTTTACTGGTTCACAGGGCGCTACCGGACCAACCGGACCAACAGGTCCTACAGGGCCACAAGGAACCACTGGTTTCACTGGTAGCCAAGGTGCTACTGGCCCAACTGGCCCAACTGGACCACAGGGTCCACAAGGTACAACTGGATTTACTGGATCGCAAGGTGCAACCGGGCCAGTAGGACCGACAGGTCCTACTGGACCACAAGGAACCACAGGTTTCACTGGATCTGTTGGTGCACAAGGTGTTATTGGTTTCACTGGATCGCGAGGATTCACAGGATCGCGAGGAAATTCATACATTGGCAATACTGCCCCAAGTAGTCCAGCAGATGGTGACACTTGGTGGAACTCTGATACCGGTAGATTATACGTTTATTATAACGATGGCAATACAGTTCAGTGGGTACAAGAGTCAGCTAGAGGACCTGAAGGATATACTGGTTCATTAGGATTTACTGGATCAATCGGCTTTACCGGATCACAGGGTCCTATTGGTTTTACTGGTTCACTAGGTGGCACCGGACCGACCGGTCCTACCGGACCAACAGGTTTCACAGGATCAGGTGGTGCATTATTAACAGCTGTAGATGATAGAATCATTGAACCAAGTGCTCTAGCAGCATCTAGAATGAATTTTGGTTTCACATCATTTAATAATAATAATACTTCGCCATATGGAGACTATTTCCATCTAAGAAGTTATAGTGATGCATCAGGAGGAAATGACAACCTGGTCATGTTCCGTAAAGATGCTATTGGTATGCGTATTTGGCAAGCGCCATACGGTAATACAAGTGCCTATGCAACTTATAATGATGTAGTGTTGGCAAATAGTACTGGCCACTCTACTGTAACTGGATCATTTAGAGCTCCAGTTTTTTATGATAGTGATAACGTCAATTATCTTGTTGATCCTAGCGGCACTTCTGTTCTTCATGCATTAACTTTAAATACTACAGTCGATAGAAAAGTATCTTTCACTAGAACCGGCGCAAATACATTCACAATTGAGCACGATACCTCTAGAATGTATTTCTATAATCCGGGGACTACTAATACGATTCTATCTATGACCAACGCAAGTAACGTTGGTGTAGGAACTGCCAGCCCAGTAGCAAAATTTGTAGTAAGTAATGCTGCTGCTGAAGGGCTTGAAATCAATCCTACTGGAGGCGTCGGCGGTGGCGCTACAATTGTTACCTATAACCGTAACACTTCGGCTTACACGGCTCTGACCACTTATGCCACGACACAAACTTGGTACTCTAATGGAACCACACGCGCGATTGATTTAGATACTACCGGCAACGTTGGTATCGGTGCAGCAACACCGACCTTTACTTCCGGATCTGGTCTAGAAATCCAAAGAACTGGTACCGCAACACTTCGTTTGGATTCGGCGACCTTTGCAACTGAACTTCGTGGACATACAGATGGTACGCAAATCTACCAGCTCAGCGCAGGTTACCTAGCCTTTGGTGCGAATAACGTAGAAACTGCAAGATTTGCAGCAAACGGCAACTTTGGCATTGGCACTACAACTCCTGGTTACAAACTTGAAGTCAACGGATCTTTTGCTGCTACAACAAAAAGCTTCTTGATCGATCACCCAACTAAGGAAGGTTTAAAACTTCGTTACGGATCTCTTGAAGGTCCAGAAAACGGCGTGTATCTTCGTGGAAGACTTAAGGATTCAAACGTCATTGAACTTCCGGAATATTGGACTGGTCTGGTTGATGAAAATACAATTACTGTTAATTTAACTGCCATTGGCAAATCTCAAAAACTCTGGGTCGAAAATATCATTGATAATAAAGTATATATTGGTGGCAAGAATATTAATTGCTTCTATACAATATTTGCTGAACGCAAGGATGTTGAAAAGCTTGAAGTGGAGTTTTAATTGTGGCGATCTCGTATAATACATCAATAGTTAGAGATGGATTAATACTAAACATCGATGCAAACAACCCAAGATCGAACAAAGGAAGAAACAGAAATGTTCTTTCTTGGTATGATTGGCCCACAGATTTATCAGATGACATTAGTGCTACTGGATCGTGGCCATCATATGGAAGAAATGGTGAAGTAGGTATTAATACTCGCACATTGGATACAAATCCATTTGGTGTTTCAGATATAGTTTGGAACGTATCTAACCAAGATGCAGCTTCTGATGACGACGGCGGATGGAATACAAGTACATTTGCTATAGATGTTACAAAAACTTATCGTTTTTCTACATGGATGAGAAGAAAAACTGTAGGTAATGGATCATCATATCTTGGACCACATTCTAACTGGAGCGCAGTGCCAGGAGAATATATTTTAAATAGATCCAATGCCGCCGAGAATCAAAACCCATATTTTGTAGCTGCTGCTTGGTGGGGTGTTGCTAATGATTGGTATTTAGTTGTTGGTCATGTATGGGCAGCCGGCAGTGGTACAGGAAGTGCTCATCCAGATTCTGGAATTTATAACACGGCTGGCACAAAAATAGCAAGCTGTACAGACTTTATGTGGGCTCCGACAAATACTACATCATTCCAAAGATCGTATCTCTATTACTCAACCGATGTTACAACAAACCAACAATGGTATCAACCGAGAGTTGATGCACTTGATGGTACGCAGCCGACTATTACAGAACTTTTGAATAATGCTGGAAATAGATGTTATAATCTAGTAGAACCCACAAATACAGTCACGTTATTTAATCAGACTAGATACGCACAAGGCGCGTTTGTATTTGATGGATCTCATGATTATATTGGCGTTTCATCCCCTTCTGGTAAATGGAACTGGGCTCCAACAAGTAGTTCTTTCAAAAACACTCTCTCAATAGAGATGTGGGTCAAGAGTTCAGATACATCGGGTCAATATATATCAAAACCGTGGAATGGCAACGGTGAGTATAATTACCAATCCAGTCATAATAGTTGGTTTACTTCTGTAGGCAATCAATCGCACAGTCAAAGCTTTACTTCTCTAGCCACAGGGAACTGGGAGCATGTCGTATTCATTGTAACACCTACACAAAAAGCAGTATATCGTAACGGTATTATTAACGCGGCCTATACAAACCACAGCATTACGAATAATACTCCTACAACTGCAAATAACAATGAAGACTTGGCACTTATGACTTTGTATCCATACGGATTTTATACTTGGGATCAGCCTACACATGCAATTGCAGGATCTTTGGCATCATGCAAAATTTATAATAAAGTATTGTCAGCGGCAGAGGTTTTGCAAAACTTTACTGCAATGAGAGGACGGTTTGGAGTATGACACCTGAAGAAATGCAATCAAGATTGGATATCTGCAAAGAATGCGATAGTTTTGTTATTGAAGAATTTGGCACCAGTTGCAGTGAATGCATTGGCGGATGCTCGATTAGTAAGCTTATTTCTCATGAAGAAGAAATATGCCCAAAAGGTAAGTGGTAATGGGTTTAGTACAATCTCCTAAAATTGTAACAAATGGATTGGTGTTTTATTACGACCAAAATAACATTAAGTCGTATGTGGGCCCGGCTATTCAAAACCGTGCGCCTGGACTTGCATCAAACTATGGATCAGTTCCATCAACAGCGACAGGTAGATCTTATTCTGGCGGAACTGAAGTTGTAAATGTTCCTCAGATAGGTCCAACCACAGTTGCATTTACTAATATTCAAAATAACTATACATCATTTACTCCAAATTCGACTGATTGTTGTCCAAGCCCACATACATATACCGGTAACTTTGCTGTAAGTCCTTCTACGCTATATACGTATGCTATCGTATATAAAGTTCTTTCTGGATATACTCATGCCAACTTTATGTATCGATATGAATATACTTCAAATGGCGGGTCTTATGTAACAGAAGGCGGTGTACATAATACTTCAAACAGAGTTCATCTTGGAGATGATTGGTATTGGGCATGGGGAACTTTTACTACACAAGCCACTACAAATTGGATTCAATATGCCGGTTCATATTATTATAGGTATTCGAATGAAACCGATAAGTTCTCAATAGCCAGGGTTCTTATTGTTCAAGGCGATTATACTGGATTACATCCGAGACACTGGCCAGCAGTAAACACAACGAGAGCAAATACAGCCGCACTTTTAGATCCTATTGGTAAAAACACTATAACAGCCACAAGTCTTACTTATGCTGCAAATGGGTCTTTTAGTTTTAATGGAAGTAGTAATTATATAACCGTCCCTCTTACTAATTTAGGATCGCAAAGAAACACTTTTACAATTGAATTGTGGGCTAGGCTTTCTGGCTCGACAGCTAATTTACTTTTTAATGCCAAGGGGCAGGGATTATATCCCAGAATTACAAATACGGGTTCTAATATAGTACAGGTTCAATATAGACCAAATGGCGTAACGACTTCTATTAATTCTAATACTATCACTCTTAATACATGGTATCATTTTGTGTTTACGTATGATTCTTCAGCAGGAGGTAAATTATACACAAATGGAATTCTTACTGGTTCTGAAACTACAACGTTGGGTACGCATGACGGTGGGACGTCCGGTTCGATGTTAATTGGTAATGATACAAATTTAAATTATTGGGGCAAAGGCGATATCGATATAGTAAAGATGTATGATAAAGTATTAACGGCCGTTGAAATCCAACAAAACTTCAACGCTCTAAGAGGAAGGTATGGAATCTAATGGGTGTTTTTTCTGGTCCCAATTTAAAAATGGAAAATACTGTTAACATCAGCAACATAGTTACTGATCAATTGCAATTATATTATGATTCTGCAAGATCGTTCTCATATAGTGGGGCCGGCGCAATTTGGAAAGATCTTTCCGGCAATGCACGCAATTTAACATTATACAATGCTGGTGGAACAACATACTCTACACAACCGGCCGGCCCACCAGTATATGATAGTGTTTCGTCCAAAGGTATATTTACGTTTGACGGGACAAATGACTGGGGTAAGTTTAGTAACTATACATTTCCAGCAAATGTTACCGTTTCAATTTGGGCAAGAACATCAGATTCAAGCGGAAACAGAAAAGGTTTGATTTCAAATTGTAGTGGAGGCCCAGTTGGTTTGTCATACGAAATGAATAGTAGTAAAATGCACTATTATTACTATACTACAAGCTGGCAAAGTGCTTATGGTGTTGCAACTATTAATAATGGTGCTTGGAAAAATTTGGTGTGGGCAAAGTCCGGTACTAATATGAGAATGTACATTAATGGAACATTAGATTCCAACACCACTTTAGTAGGAAGCGTAACAGCTGTTATGAATTGCATAGGTACGAGTTGGGGGCCATGCAATTCTGATTCTTATGGACCAGGACAAGATGGCTATTCGACTGTTTGGCCAGGATCAATTGCAATCGTAATGGTGCATTCAAAGCAACTGTCCGATGCCGAAGTTCTACAGAATTATGATAATACTAAAAGAAGATTCGGTCTATAAATATAAAAAAATAAGGCAAAAGCATGGCTGACAGCTATAAAGATATTATTATAACTCCAAACAGAAGTAACACCGCCGATCCAAAGATCGAATTTCGCGGTGGTAATTCTTCTGTTAACACAGCAATTACTGTTCAGACATATCCCACATCAAATGGAACTCTTTCTTTTGAAGGTTCAGCCGGCCAACTATTTTCTATTACTAATGACTTAACCGGTTCTATATTTTCTGTTAATGATATTTCAGGTATACCGTCGATTGAGGTGTTTGCCAATGGCCAAATTAATATGGCACAATATGGCGGTAATATTGTTATTGGAACTGGCGTAGGATTATCAGCAAACGGATCATACGGTTCATCAGGTCAGGCTCTTGTTTCTAATGGATCTTCTATTTTTTGGTCATCTAATCCAGGCTTTACTGGATCTGCAGGGTCAACAGGCCCGACCGGTCCAACCGGACCGACAGGACCTACTGGTTTCACAGGATCTCAAGGTGTTACAGGCCCGACCGGTCCAACCGGTCCAACCGGACCGACAGGACCTACTGGATTTACAGGATCTCAAGGTACTACAGGTCCACAGGGACCGGCTGGACCGACAGGACCTACTGGATTTACAGGATCTCAAGGTGCTACAGGCCCACAGGGACCAGCTGGGCCAGCTGGCCCACAAGGACCAGCAGGTCCTACAGGTTTTACTGGTAGCCAAGGTACTACAGGGCCAACCGGGCCAACTGGACCACAGGGACCGGCTGGTCCCACAGGTCCGCAAGGACCTATTGGTTTCACTGGTAGCCAAGGGACTACAGGTCCAACGGGTCCACAGGGACCTGCCGGCCCAACAGGACCAGCTGGTTCTACTGGATTTACCGGATCTCAAGGTGCTACAGGACCCACTGGTCCAACAGGGCCAACTGGACCCCAAGGTCCTGCCGGTCCAGCAGGACCTACTGGATTTACTGGATCGCAAGGTGTTACAGGACCCACGGGTCCAACAGGTCCTACCGGTCCACAGGGACCAATTGGATTTACTGGATCAAGAGGGCCGACTGAATATAATACTCACTTTGCTAATTATGTTTTAAGTGGCGGCGGAACAGTAACATATAATGGATCTGCAGTACTTTGGAACCAACGTGTTATTGCCATTCCTGTTGAAAATACTGAATTTGGTAGTTCCGGATATATTGATATTAACTGTCCAACCAGCGGCACAGTTACTTATTATCCTTCTACTGGTGGTACGTCTACTGTAACTTGTACAGCAAATGGTATACCTCTTGCTGCGTGGGAAGCTATTTGGTATCAGGTTACACCTGGACAGTCGAGTACAAGTGATCAAACAAAATTCCGTGTAACTGAATATCGAAATGCTGCATGGTCACCCGGCGAGGGATGGTTATTGATTGCTGTAAGAAATGGCGATAGTAATACTGTTAAATGGATGCCAGGACAAATTATTATTCCATCAGGCGGTTCATTTACTACATCAACAAGTATTGCTTCATGGAGAACCGGTTTCACCGGATCCCAGGGTGCTACAGGGCCAACCGGTCCTACCGGCCCAACAGGACCTACTGGATTTACCGGTAGCCAAGGTGCTACTGGTCCAACAGGACCTACGGGACCTACCGGGCCCCAAGGTCCTGCCGGTCCAGCGGGTGCTACTGGATTTACCGGATCTCAAGGTGCTACAGGTCCTACCGGCCCACAAGGCGCACAAGGTGTCGCCGGGCCAACGGGACCACAAGGACCAGCAGGTCCAGCGGGTGCTACTGGATTTACCGGATCTCAAGGTGCCACAGGTCCTACTGGTCCAACCGGCCCTACAGGACCGACTGGGCCACAAGGAACCCAAGGTCCTACTGGATTCACAGGATCTGGATACGGTACAAGTGCCAACGTCCAGATGGGATCGCTCGGCGTTGGTACTCCTGCATCAGGTACAACTGGTGAAATCAGAGCAACAAATAACATTACAGCATATTACTCAGATGATCGTCTGAAAAATCGCATAAGTAATATTAATAATGCGCTTAATAAACTTCTTTCTTTAAATGGTTTCTATTATGAAGCTAATGAAATAGCGCAAGCACTTGGATATGAAAAGAAGAAAGAGGTTGGTGTATCAGCTCAAGAAGTACAAGCAGTACTTCCAGAAATTGTTGTTCCTGCTCCTATTGATGAAAAGTACTTAACTGTTCGATATGAAAAAATAGTTCCTCTTCTCATTGAAGCTATCAAAGAGCAGCAAACACAAATAGACGCATTGCAATCTCAAATAGCAGCAGTGTTGAATGAAAAATAAGTATATAAATACCTTGTAAAAATATTAAGGGAAGTACAGTAAATGCCATTAGATTTTCCGGGCTCTCCTACGAACGGTCAGCAGTATACATCTGCTGGTATTACGTGGACATATAGTTCTGCTTATGGAACATGGGATGTTTCATCAGCGGGACCTTCTGGCCCTACGGGTTTCACTGGTTCTGCCGGACCTGCTGGTCCTACTGGGTTTACTGGATCTCAAGGCGACAAAGGTGGGGTGAGATACGCGTTTAGCACCACAACAACCGACGCCGATCCTGGAGCCGGGGTTTTAGCCTATAATAATGCCACGATTGGTTCAGTAACACAAATCTTTATTGACAATGTCGATGCCGCTGGTGTTACTCAGACCGCCTGGTACGATACCTGGGATGATAGCACAAACACGGTTCGTGGCCAGTTAACAATCGTAGGAAACTTGGCTGGTAGTACTGTTGTTAACGTTTTTAACGTAACAGGTGCAGTGACTGTTGCTTCCGGTTATTATAAAATCCCGGTAGCTTATGTTTCAGGTTCATTGCCAACTAACGCCGCGGCTCTTGCAATTAATTTCTCAAGAGCGGGTAACCTTGGATTTACAGGATCTGCTGGTACTAATGGCCCTACAGGTCCTGCTGGTCCAGCAGGTCCTACTGGATTCACAGGATCAGGCGGTGCGGCAGGTCCTACTGGGTTTACAGGATCACAAGGCGCGACAGGTTTCACAGGCTCTGGATACGGTACATCAGCTAACGTTCAAATGGGATCTCTTGGCGTTGGCACGCCGGCTTCAGGCACAACCGGCGAAATTCGTGCAACAAATAATATCACTGCATACTATTCTTCTGACCGAAAATTCAAAGAAAATATCAAGCCTATTGAAAACGCTCTTGATAAAGTCGTTGCGATTGGCGGTCAAACATTCGATTGGTCTAAAGAATATTTAGATGCTCATGGCGGTGCTGACGGTTACTTTGTTACATCATCTGATTTTGGCGTTATTGCACAGGATGTGGAAAAGGTTTTCCCATTAGCTGTTAGAAAAAGAAACGACGGAACTCTTGCTGTTGACTACGAAAAGCTCTGTGCGCTGGCCTTCCAAGCTATCAAAGAACAGCAAGACCATATAAATATGTTAAATGAAAGAATTAACACACTGGAGACAAAGTTATGAAAAAGACTTCAATTTTAGCACTAGCGCTTGGTGTAGCAGTACTTGCTGGCTGTGAAGCAGAAACTCCGGCTCCACCGGCTCCTCCTGGTGCTGGTGATTGCACCGATTGTTCTGGTGTTATTACTGATGGTGCACCTGGTCAAGTACAACCACGACAGGTAAGTGAAAATAGCTAATGCCATTACAGACTACCGGTGCTATATCTTTAAATGACGTACAGACTGAGTTCGGCGGGGGAAATCCAATTAGCATAAACGAGTATTATGCTGGTGGTGCTTCCGTACCTTCTGGTACGAGTGGCACTAATGGTGCTGTTCCTACTAGCGGGCAGATTAGTCTTTCTAGTTTTTATGGCACCGGTATTACTGTTTCTATTACGGATCAAACAATTTCTTCAACGGGATTTGGCACACGTTACGGATATTATTTTGTTACAGCCGGCGGAAAGATTCAACAATCTACGCAATCAGGCGGTATTAACCCATCTGATCTTGAAACATGGGTTGCATCAAATACTGCCGGAAGTCTTTTCGATGTAAGAGTCACGGTTACTGCCGGTTCTCTATCAGGTAACTCCACCGGTGTTTGGTTAGCTATGTCCGGTGGAACACGCAGTTGGTTTAACCAAACGACATTTAGCGGTGATACTCAATTTACAACATTCACTGTCGATCTTCGTAGAACCGGAAACACTACAATTCTAGATACAGCTACTATTACAATTGATCTTAATGAACTTTAATATTTAAAAGTGAGGATTATACTATGAATCAAGTTTGGCAATTTTGGCATGCCCAATTAAACGATGATATGATTAATAACATTATCAGCGTAGGAGAACAATACCCCATTGCTGACGCTGGATTAGGATTTGATGGGTCTACATCAAATAATAATACTCGAAAGAGTGAGATTCGCTGGATTAATGCAAATGACTACCAAAGCAAGTTTATCGTCGATATGCTCTGGTATTTTGCACGAGAAGCAAATCGAAATGCTTTCGGATTTAATATAGATTACTTGCCAGACATTCAGTTTACTAAATACTCGGCTGATGAAAACGGTAAGTATGATTGGCATTGTGATACATTCTGGGCAAATCCTTCTGCATACGATCGTAAGATTTCTTTGGTAATTCAGCTGACCGATCCATCTGAATACGAGGGTGGAGACTTTCAATTAGATCCACAATATCCAGCTCTTCCTTCTACAATTCGTGACAAAGGATCGGTGATTGCTTTTCCGTCATTTTTAAACCATAGAGTCACGCCGGTCACCCGCGGGGTTCGTAGATCTCTGGTATCGTGGATTCAAGGTCCTAAGTTTAGATAAATAAATAGAATCAAAACTTAGGATGTCGAGATGGCTACACCAACAACTAAAGCTGAATTTAAAGAGTATTGCCTACGTAAGTTAGGTAAGCCGGTAATCGAAATCAACGTAGATGATGACCAAGTAGACGATCGTATTGACGAAGCAATTCGTTACTGGTATGATTACCACTTCGACGGATCAGATAGAGTATACTACAAGCATCAGGTCACAGACACTGATAAAGCTAATAAGTACATCACACTGCCTGAGAATATTATCGGCGCAGTTCGCGTTTTTCAGATCGGCGATCCATCAATTCGTGCCGACGATCTTTTCAATATTCGTTATCAGATCGCTCTGAACGACCTCTATACATTGACAAACGTTTCTCTCGTTCCTTACTATATGGTAATGGAACATCTTGCGCTTGTGACAGAGCTTCTCGTTGGTCAACAACCAATTCGCTATGCTCGTCATAAGGACAGGCTGCATGTTGATATGGACTGGAATACAGTTCCAGCCGGAACATATCTCCTGGTCGAAGCTTATGAAGTTGTGAATCCAGAAACATGGACCGATGCATGGAACGACCGCTGGCTCCAGAACTATGCCACAGCTCTGATCAAGAGACAGTGGGGATCGAACTTAACTAAGTTTACCGGTATGCAACTTCCTGGCGGTGTGCAGTTCAATGGCGAAAAGATTTATGACGATGCCACTGAAGAAATTCGAAGAATGGAAGATGAGATGATTTCGTCGTATTCTCTTCCGGTTCTTGATATGATCGGATAAGATCTTGACTACTAATTTCTATTTCAATAATTTTAGTAATAGCCAAGAACAGCTTTTGATAGAAGATCTCGTAATGGAGTCTATCAAGGTCTATGGCCATGATCTGTATTATTGTCCTAGAACAATCATAGCCAAAGATGATATCTACGGAGAAGATACTCTCTCCGAATACAAGACTGCTTACTTCATCGACATGTACATTAAGAATGTCGATAGTTATGAGGGCGACGGAAACTTCTTATCAAAGTTCAATCTGGAAATTCGAGACCAGATGACTTTGACTGTTTCTGTTCGTAACTTCTTAAACGAAATTGGAAGTCTAGAAAATATTGAAAGACCGAGAGAAGGCGATCTCATTTACATTCCAATGCTAGATCGTCTCTGGGTAGTCAAGTATGTAAACAAAAATGCTGTATTCTATCAGATGGGTGCAATTCAAATGTACGATCTGGTATGTGAAATGTTTGAATACAGCTCAGAAAGATTTAGCACCGGCATCGAAGCAATTGATAGTATCGAAAAAGATCTTTCACTTGATGCCACAGAATATGCTCTTCTTACACAAGACGGATTTATTATTACTGATCAAGACGGATATCAGATTGTTCAGAGTGGCTACAACTTCGAAGAGCAAGCAAGAGATCCGTACGAAGATAATACAGAATTCCAATTAGAGGGTGATGCTATCTTAGACTGGTCGCAGATTGATCCATTCTCAGAGGGAGCAGTATAATGTTCGGCCGTACCTGGAATCATGATACTCTGAGAAAGTATGTAGTTTTATTCGGAACTCTTTTCAATAACATCTGGATCACACGCGACAGTGCATCTGGTGAATCGATTCAGACACTGAAGGTTCCTCTTTCTTATGGACCAAAAGAAAAGTTCTTAGCAAGACTTGAGGGTAACCCAGGGCTTTCAAATAAAGTCGGCGTTGTTCTTCCACGTATCTCTTTTGAGATGACTTCTTTTACGTATGACTCTGAAAGAAAACTGAATACATTGAATCGGTATTATAAGCAACCAACAAACAATGGTACAGACGATCGTATTGCTTATCAGTATATGCCTGTTCCGTATAACATTACATTTCAGATGTCGATCATGGTGAAGAATGCAGAGGATGGAACACGTATCATTGAACAGATTCTTCCGTACTTTACTCCAGAGTGGACAGCTTCTGTAAACCTAATTCCTGGCATCGATGCTATAATGGACATTCCAATTGTTCTGAACGATATCAACGTAACTGATACTTATGAAGGCCGCTTCGAAGAAAGACGTGCTATCATCTGGGATCTGACATTTACAATGAAAGCATACATCTTTGGACCAACAAAGAAATCTGGCCTGATCAAGTTTGCTCAAGCAAATATGAGACTCACAGATTCACCTACTACGGCAAATGCATTTACTACTGCAAACACTGTGGTAGTGACAGCAAAGCCAGGACTCACCGCACAGGGTGAACCTACAAGCAATGCAGCTCTATCAATTGATTATCTGGAAATCAAATCAACTGATGATTATGGATTCATTAATGACTTTATAGAGAATATCTAATGAGTAATATCGATAAATTTACTGGTTCAAATTTACCAGCAGTAGTTGAAAAGAAGGCTACCACTCAGACCGAGGCAGATTTTGAATATGCCCGCGAAAACATGATGGAAGTTATCAATAAAGGCCAAGAGGCACTCTTTGATCTCATGGATGTAGCTCGTCAGAGTCAGCACCCAAGAGCCTACGAAGTTCTGGCTACTATGATGAACACTATGGTCGGTGCAAGTAAAGACTTACTTGATCTACAGGCGAAGAAAAAAAAGATTCTAGAAGCCGATCCTGAAGCTTCTCCACAGCAAGTTACAAACAATCTTTTTGTGGGGTCGACCGCCGATCTACAGAAGATGATATCAAACATCAAAGGTGATTCTACCTAATGTTTGACTCTGTAAAGAAAATGTTTGACAAGGGTTACAATGGCAATCCACTTCTCAAGAAAGCTCGTCGTAAGATCGAGTGGACTCCTGAGATGGTGGAAGAATACATCAAGTGTGCGCAAGATCCGATATACTTTGCTGAAAAGTATATTCAAATCGTTCATGTTGATCATGGTCTGATTCCAATCAAGCTGTACGATTATCAAAAAGAAATCATCACCAAGTTAACTAATAACCGTCGAGTTACCGTTGTTACATCTCGTCAGGCTGGTAAGACAACAACCGCCGCGGCTATTATTCTTCATTACATTCTGTTTAACGACCACAAAACAGTTGCTCTTCTTGCTAACAAGGGCGATGCGGCTCGTGAAATTCTGGACAGAATCAAACTGTCTTATGAATCTCTGCCAGAGTGGCTGCAGCAGGGTGTGGTTGAATGGAACAAGGGTTCGATTGAACTTGAGAATGGTTGTAAAGTTATTGCTGCTGCAACCTCGTCTTCTGCCATTCGTGGTAAGTCGATCTCGCTGCTATACATCGACGAAGCTGCATTCGTTGAAAACTGGGATGAGTTCTTTGCATCGGTTTTCCCTACAATTTCAT
>Ga0315904_10004899_pt1 | contig 18780 bp, 15 predicted proteins | sample LakEriMetagenome_6_FD_203529 | JGI IMG/M metagenome (GOLD analysis project Ga0315904, IMG submission 203529) | Freshwater fungal communities from buoy surface, Lake Erie, Ohio, United States - Buoy 12 MA120 | ecosystem: Environmental > Aquatic > Freshwater > Lake | place: USA: Lake Erie, Ohio...
CAGCCGCGGCAAGGGCGTGCGCATTTTTGACGATCAGGGGAAGGAATATATCGAAGCCATGGCGGGGCTTTGGTGCACCTCGCTCGGCTTTGACAATGAACGCCTGGTGCAGGCCGCTGCCAACCAGATGCGCAAGCTGCCTTTCTATCATTCCTTCACGGCCAAATCGCATGAGCCGATGATTGACCTGGCCGAGATGTTGATTGAGCGTGCGCCGGCGCCGATGAGCAAGGTGTTCTTCGCCAATTCCGGGTCTGAGGCGAATGACAGCGCGATCAAGATGATCTGGTATATGAACAACGCGATTGGCCGGCCTGAGAAGAAGAAGGTCATTGCGCGGCTCAAGGGCTATCACGGCATTACGCTGGCGGCGGCGTCACTCACTGGCTTGCCGGCCAATCACAAGCTGTTTGATGCGCCAATCGCGGGTGGGCGCTTCCATCATGTCGGCACGCCGCATCACTACCACAATGCGAAGCCGGGTGAGTCGGAGGAGGATTTTGCGACACGCCTCGCCGAGGAATTGGACGCCTATATCATCAATGAAGGGCCGGAGACGGTGGCGGCCTTCTGGGCGGAACCGACCATGGGCGCGGGTGGCGTGATTGTGCCACCCCGCACCTATTTCGAGAAAATCCAGGCGGTGCTGAAAAAGCATGACGTGCTGTTTGTGGCCGATGAGGTGATTTGTGGCTTTGGGCGCACCGGCAATTACTGGGGCTGCCAGACTTTTGGCATCACACCGGATATTCTGGTGTGCGCCAAGGCGCTGTCTTCGTCCTATCTGCCCATCTCGGCCGTGATGGTGAATGAACGCGTCTTCCAGGGCATTGCGGAAGGGTCTTCCGCTGTTGGCACTTGGGGCCATGGCTTTACCTATTCCGGGCATCCGGTGGCCGCCGCGGTCGCGATTGAAACGCTCAAGATCTATGATGAGATTGACCTGATCGGCCATGTGAAATCTGTGGGCCCGCATCTGCAAAGCGAATTGCAGCGGCGCTTTGCCAATCACCCGATGGTGGGCGAAGTGCGCGGCGTTGGCATGGTGGGCGCGATTGAATTGGTGGAAGACAAGGGAGCGAAGAAAAACTTCGACCCTGCGCGCAAGATCGGCCCGCGTTTGGTGAAGCATGGCGAAGAACAGGGCGTGATCCTGCGCGCCATGATGAATGACAGCATTGGTTTCTCCCCACCGCTGGTCATCACCAAGGAGGAGGTGACGGAAATGCTGGACCGGGTTGAGCGTTCGCTTGATGCGCTTTCGGTGGAGCTGCGGCGGGAGAGTATTGCGGCGGTGTGACGCCGGCGCGCTGCGTCGCTTTAGAGGCCCCGGTGCCGGAGCATTTTCAAGCCAAGTGGAAACACTTGGCGACTCGGAAAATGCGACCAAACGAAAAGTTTAGATTGTTTTCCTTGAACGAATGTGAATGGAAAACAATCTAATTGCCGGGGCTTTTCATTTCAGTCCAAATAAAGCGGCCGCGTCACGGCGGCGGTACCTTCCATCCCCAGCAATTCCAGCCTGCCCGTCGCCGGGCACATCATGGCGGCAAGGCGTGAACCCTCATTCGCAATGGGTGGCGTGAGCCAGCCGAATTCATTCGGCACCGGCCCGGCCAGCAGCTTGGTCATGGCGGCATGGCGTTCGGCGCTATAGCGCCAGCGTGGTGCACCAGGATTGGCGATGCATTGCCAGCCATTCGCGGCAACGGCCTTGGGCGCGGCTTCGATCACCGCATGCGAAGTCTCGGCCCGTTCAATCACCGCGGCCTCGCCAGGCTGCGTGCCGGCGAGTGAAAAAATCGCCCCCGCTGCCACGGGCGTATCGCGCAGCATGGCAAGGGCTGCCGCGTAATCCGGCGCGGTATCACAAACCAGGCGCATCAGATGCGCGGGCGGCAGGCCACGATGGCGCCAGCGCGCCGGCCGTGCGGCCAGCCAATCCACGGCAATTCCGAGGAAATCAGCACCGGCCCAACGTGCCATGCGTGCGATGGCGCGCTGCGGCAGCGGCGGCTGATTGATGGAAAGGCAAAAGCGCCCCGGCGCCAGCGCGGTGATCACCCCGACAAAGCCAGGCCAGCCAAGATTGAGCCACTCCCCAGCCGGCCCCGCCTGACGAAAGACGCAAAGTCGCTCGCCAAGCCCCTGAAGGGGCCAATCCAGGACGCGGAGCATGAAAGGTGCCTCTGCCGCGCTGAGCCCGACCGTGCAGCCCCATTCGAAGGAAAGGTTCAGCGCATAGGCACCTGGCCCAGGCAGGCCCGCTGCGATGCCATCGATCTCAGCGCGCAAGGGATTGTCATTGCGGCGCAACCAATGGCGCGAAAGCCTATCGGCTATCGAAAGCCCGACCGGCGTATAATGCCCGCGCGCCCAGCGCCAGAGCGCTTCGGTTCTGACCGGCGCGGCGCGCATGGCAGCAAGCGATGGTTGCGCTTCAGCGCGCAGATCGAAAACGGGAATGGCGGGTAGCAATGCTGCGAACTCCTGCTGATCTTAATAGAAAATCTGAAGCCGCTTGTGTGTTACCCCTTGTGAAGAAGTGTGACGCGGGCGGGCACGTCTGGCAAGGCGCGGTTTCAACCGGCGCGGTTCTGGCCTATTGCCGCTGATCATGTCTCATCCTGGACTTCCCCTCGCAATCTGCCTGCTCGCTGCGCCCTTTGCGGCGGTGCTGCAATCCAAGGCCATGACGCCGCTGGCACTGATTCCCATGGCGATCACGCTTGGCCTTGGCTGGCGCGCTGGCTGGCGGCCTGGCGCACCGCAAGGGGCGGTGCTGTTGGTCGGGCTGATGATTGCGGGATGGGGGGCCATTACCGCGCTTTGGGCGCCAGAGCCCGGGCGCGCCGCGCTGCTCGCCGTGACGCTCGCCGCAATGATGCTGCTGGCGCATGGCGCGGCAGGTGCGGCGCATGGGGCGCGGCTGATGCCATGGATTGGTTTTGGGCTGGTGCTTGGCCTGGCGGCGGCTTTCGCTGATTGGCAAAGCGGCAATGCGTTGCGCGCGGCTGTGCGTGGGCTCAAGGAAGTGCCGGCAGCGCTCATGTTCGGGCTGAAGCCGGCGGCGTCCCTCATGGCGCTTTTGCTGCCCATGGCTTTTGTGCTGCCTTGGCCCTGGGTGGCGCGGGGGGCGCTGCTGGTGCTGGGGGCTGGGGTATTGATCGCCCTGCCAGGGGAGACCGCGCGGCTCGCGACGATTGCCGGTTTGGGCGCGGCGGTGCTTAGCCTTGCGGCACCGCGCCTGGTGCCACGCCTGGTTGGGGCGGTGCTGGCTTTGGCCATCCTCGCCATGCCGCTGCTGGTGGGCCTTATTCCGCAAATCCCCTCCGCCAGCCTGCCGCCTTCGGCCGTGCATCGGCTGGTGATCTGGGATTTCGCCGCACAGCGCATTGCGGAAAAGCCGATCACCGGCTGGGGCCTGGAAGCCAGCCGCGCCATGCCGGGCGGGCGCGCGCAGCCCGATGCCGCAACGCTTGACCGGCTGAACATCAAGGCGTCGGCACAGCGCGACTTCCTTGCCTTGCCGCATGTGGAGGTCATGCCGCTGCACCCGCATAATGGCGCCTTGCAGCTCTGGCTGGAATTGGGCGGCATTGGCGCCCTGATCGGTGCCGCGCTGATGCTGATGCTTGGTGTTGCGGCGTCCCGCAGCGCGGCGCCGGCGGTGGGCGCTGGGATGCTCGCCTCAGCCGCCGTGACGGGCATGCTTTCCTTCGGGCTTTGGCAGGCCTGGTGGGTCGCGAGCCTATTGCTTGCGATGGTGGCCCTGGCGGCGCAAAAGCCTTCCGGTGTTGCAAAATGAGGGGGTTATCCCCCAAACCGCGCAAATTCCCGCGCCAAATCCTCATAAATTGCGCGTTTGAATGCCACCGCCAGCGCGGGCAATTCCTGAAGTTGCGCCCAACGCCAGGCATCGAATTCCGGGTGCGGGTCAAGATCAAGCCGGATATCTGCATCATCACCCAGAAAGCGAAGCGCAAACCATTTCTGCCGTTGCCCGCGATACTTGCCGCCAAGCGCCTTGCCGATCAGTTCTGACGGCAGGTCATAGAATAGCCAGCTTGGATGTTCGGCCAGAATCTCGGCCTTGGCCGTGCCGATTTCTTCTTCCAATTCACGGAAGATCGCGATGGCGGGGTCTTCGCCGGCATCCATCCCGCCCTGCGGCAATTGCCAACCGCCTGCCGCCCCTTCCGCATTCGGCAAATCGGCGCGCCGTGCGACCAGCACCTGCCCGGCGGCGTTGAACAGCAACGCGCCGACATTATCGCGATAGGGCAGTATCATTGCGTGCGGGCCTCACCGGGTTCCGGCGGGCGGCGGATGAGTACGGAGATGGGGGCCAGCACCACGCCGCGCCGTTCAAGCCCTGCCGCCCAGGCCACCAGCCGATCCACCACCACCGGCGTTGCGGCATGCGCAAGGCCAAGCGCCGAATTGCGCGCCTTGGCGATGGCTTCCAACTCCCCAAGGCGGCGTTCGATTTCCGTCCGGGTCGCGGGTTCATCCAGGATCACATCCACGGAACGGCCCCAGGCCCGCGCCGGCCCGGCGACACCGGGGCGCGCATCCACAAACAATAGGCCACGATTGCGGAGCGATTCCTGCAGCGCCTGGTAGCTTTGCTCCATGGCAGCAAAGCGTTCGCCCCGCATGCCACCAACCACGCCGATGGCGCCCACATAGCCCGGAAAGCGCGACAGCACCCATTCCAGATTGGCCATGTTTTCGGGTGCCGAACGCCCGGTCAGCAGGGCGCGATTGCCGGGGTCATTCAACGGATAGCCGGCGGGTTCCAGCGGCAGGCCGATCAGGGTTTCAGCACCCTTGGCGCGCAGCCGATCCGCCACCTGAGCCGCGCGCGGCGCATAGGGCGAAATGGCGAAGGTAACGGCCGGCGGCAGGCGGCGGATGGCATCTTCCGTCTGCGCATTCGAAATGCCGATATCAGCAACGATGATGCCAATACGCGGGCGGGTATCCTGCCGGTCGAATTGCCCGGCATAGGCGCGGATGGAAGTACGGCCATCAGCGCCAACGCGCGGCAGGGCACCAAAGCGCCCCTGTTCCAAAAGGGCGGTATCGGGCGCCGGGATAGGCCGCGCATTTGGGAAATCGGGCGCCACAACCGGCACATCAAGCGGCGGCGGAGCGGGAGCGGCGGGGGTTTGCGCCGCTGCCTCAACGCTTGGTGAAGCGGGCTCCGGCGCGGGCGGTGCTGGCGCCTCCGCCTGGGCCGGAGGTTGCGGGGCCTGGGCAGGCTCGGGCGTTGCGGCGGGCGGGGCTGGTGTTTCGGCCACCGGTGCGGGGGCAGGCGCGGGCGGTGCCTCTGGCTCCGCCTGGGCGGGCGCGGGTGGGGGTTCGGGCGATGGCGCAGCCTCGGCCACCGTCGCTTCACGCGGTTCGGGGGGGCCTAGGCTGTCGAGCCAAAGTGCACCGCCGCCCAGAAGCAGCAGCACCAGAACCCAAAACAGGCCAAGCCCGCGCCAGCCGGCGAATACCCGGCGCGGTAAACCTTCTGCCATCACATCCTCAGCGCTGTCCGCCGCGTGGCGCCGAAGCCATGCCGCGCAGCAGTATTAAAGCCTGCTGAAGTTGATGATCCGTTTCCGGCTTGGTCGGGTCAAAGGCCGGGGCGCCTTCCGCTGGCTGGCGCATCACGCGTTCCACCAGGCCCGCCGGCAGGTTGAGCGGCGGCGGCGGGATGGGCGCGCGGGTTTCCGCCTGACCATCATTGCGGAGTGACCGGCGCAAATCCGCTTCCCGATCACGCGGCGCCTGCGCGGCGCGGGTTTCTTCGCGCGTGGCCAGCACTTCGATATCGGGTTCAATCCCCGTGCCTTGGATGGACCTGCCAGAGGGCGTGTAATACCGCGCCGTCGTCAGCCGGATGGCGCCATTGCCCGGCACCGGCATCACGGTTTGCACGCTGCCCTTGCCGAAGGATTTCACGCCGACCACCACCGCGCGGCGGTGATCCTGAAGCGCGCCCGCGACGATTTCACTCGCACTTGCGCTGCCGCTATTGATCAGCACGACAATCGGCAGCCCATCGGCGATATCGCCGGGCTTGGCATTCCAACGCTGCGCATCTTCCGCACGGCGGGAACGGGTGGAGACAATCTCACCTTGCGTCAGGAAATCATCCGTGACTTGCACTGCCTGATCAAGCAAACCGCCCGGATTGTTGCGGAGATCAAGCACCAGGCCCTTCAGCCCGCCCTGCGCCTGTTGCTTCAATTGCTGCACCGCGCGGCGCAGCCCCACTTCCGTCTGTTCATTGAAGGATGTCACACGGACATAACCCAGATTGCCATCTTCCAGCCGGAAGCGCACCACCTGCGGGCGGATCACATCGCGCGTCAGCGTCAGTTCAATCGGCCGTTCCGCCCCTTGGCGACGAATGGTGAGTTTGATTTGCGTGCCGCGTTGGCCGCGCATCTGGTCCACCGCTTCCTGCAAGGTGAGCCCCTGCACAGAGGTCCCGTTTAGATGCGTAATGAAATCGCCCGGCCTGACGCCGGCGCGTGCGGCAGGCGTTTCGTCAATCGGGCTAATGACCTTGATATAGCCGCCCTCCTGCGTCACCTCGATCCCAAGCCCGCCGAATTCACCGCGCGTCTGGGTTTGCATGTCGCGGAAGCTGCGCTGATTCAAATAGGATGAATGCGGGTCAAGGCTGGACAGCATGCCCTGGATCGCGTTTTCGATCGCATCCCGGTCATTCACCGGTTCCACATATTCGGCGCGCACCCTCTCGAACACATCGCCAAACAGGTTGAGCAGCCGATAGGTCTCAGCCCGGCCACCTTCCTGCGCCCAGGCAGCAACCAAGGGGCCCACCACCACGCCGGCGGCAAAGGCCGCACCAATCCCCGCATAACGCAAAATCCCGCGCTGCATGCGCCGCAATCCTTCTCATCACTCGGCCGGAGCCGGAAACCCCTACATAAGATAGGCGTTCATCAGGCTTTGCGCGACTCTAGAATGCCTTGCGTCGCCGAAAAATCGCGCGGGCAGCTATTCCGCCCCGCCAAGCCAGGGGATCGGGTCCACCACCTGGCCATTGCGGCGCAATTCCACGTAAAGCGCGCCGCGCCCATCCGCGCCCGCGCCTAGTCGGCCAAGCGCCTCGCCCGCCAGCAGCGCGGCCCCCGCTTCGGTATCCAAAGCGTCAAACCCGGCCAGCACCAGATGCAGGCCCGGGCCGCATTCAAGGATGATGATCTGCCCGAAGCGCCGGAAGGGGCCGGCGAATACCGCGCGCCCGGTGCAGGGGCTAACCACTCGCGCGCCGCCCGCCGTTGAGAAAGTGACGCCGCGCGCCGGCCCGGCTTCCCCCCTTTGCCCGAAGGCAAGGCTGACCCGCCCATGCACCGGCGCTGGGCGGGGCTGATCCGCTGCCGCGACTTGCGGCACGAAAACGGGCGCGGCCGAGCGTGCTTGGCGCGCTTCCTGCCGTGCCTTCGCTGCCTCTTGCCGCGCCTGTTCACGTTCCAGCGCGGCCAACATTTCTTGAAGGTCATTGGCGCGGGCGAGCGCTTCTTGCGCCCGCGCGGCCTCGGCCCTTTGCGTGGCACGGGCTTCGCGTTCGCGGAGCCTGGTCTCGGCGATTTCCTGATCGAGCGCCGTGGCGGCTTGGCGCAGCTCAGCCTCGGCGGCAGCGACCACAATTGCTTCCGCGGTGGCGATACGCGCGCGGCGTTCGGCTTCGGCATTGGCGAGGCGGAGTTCCTCGGCCTCGGCGCGGATTTGCCGCGCCATGCCTTGCAGCACCAGAAGGCCGCGTAGCGCCTCATCCGGCGCGGCGGGCTGCGCGAGCAAGGTCTCCGCCGGCCAAAGGGCGAGGCGCCGCATGGCCGGCATCATGGGTGCAAGGGCAGCCGCGCGGGACGCTGCCTCATTATACGCCGCCGCCGCTGCGACTTCCGCGCCTTGCTTGCGTTGTTCTGCCGCTTCCAAAGCGCGTTCGGCTTCCTGCACGCGCGCCGCCATGGCAACGCGCTGCCGCGCCAGGCCGCTTTCTTCCGCCGCTGCCGCTTCCGCTTCGCGTTCGGCGGCTTCGGCAGCGGCGCGGCTCGCGGCGCCAGTACGGCGGGCTTCTTCCAATGCCTCGCGCGAAGGCTGCGCGAGCGTGAGGCTCGGCAAAGCCAGCAGCAAAAGCGCGAAAGCGGCGCGCGCTTTAGCCAAGCAGGGATTGTCCTGTCATGGCGGCAGGCTGCTTCAGGCCAAGCAAAGCGAGCAAACTCGGTGCGATATCCGCAAGCCGCCCATCCTTGAGCGCAGCACCCTCAGGCCCACCCATCAGAATGGCCGGCACGACATTGGTGGTATGCGCGGTATGCGGCCCGCCGGTTGCGGGGTCTTTCATCAATTCCGCATTACCGTGATCGGCAGTGACCAGCAGGCAGCCGCCCACATCGCGGAGTGCCGCGACAATGCGCCCAAGCCCGGCATCCACGGTTTCAACAGCCTTGGTGGCCGCAGCAAGGCTACCGGTGTGGCCAACCATATCGGCATTGGCGTAATTCAGCACAATCAGATCAAAGGCGCGGCTTTTGATAGCATTCACAGCCTTTTCCGTCAGTTCCGGCGCCGACATTTCCGGCTTCAGATCATAGGTCGCGACATCCTTGGGCGAGGGCTCCATGATGCGTTCCTCACCGGGATAAACCGCTTCTTCGCCGCCATTCAGGAAGAAGGTGACATGCGGGTATTTTTCCGTCTCCGCCATGCGGAGCTGTTTCAGCCCCGCGCGCGCCACCACCTCCCCAAGCTTATCGGCCATGGATTGCGGCGCGAAGGCGGTGGCGAGATGCGCGTTCAGCGCCTCGCTATATTCCGTGAGGCCAACAGCGGCGGCAAAGCGCGGCAGCCGCCCGCGCGCAAAGCCATCAAAGCTGGGGTCGAGCAAGGCAGTGAGGATTTCCCGCGCGCGATCGGCGCGGAAATTGAAGCAGAGAATGCCATCGCCATCCTGCATGCCGGCGTAATCGCCAATCACGCTGGACAGGATGAATTCATCGGTTTTCTCGGCAGCATGGGCAGCCGTGATGGCCGCGGCGGCAGAAGGCGCGCGATTACCCTTGGCTTCCACCATCGCGGCATAGGCTTTTGAGACGCGATCCCAGCGCTTGTCTCGATCCATCGCGAAATAGCGCCCGATGATGGTGGCGATGCGCACGCCCGCAACGCCTGCGAGATCGGCTTCGAAACGCGCCACGTAATCGGGCGCGGCGCGCGGCGGTGTGTCCCGCCCATCGGTGAAGCCATGAATGGCGACCGGTATGCCTGCGTTTGATAGAAGTTTTGCGAGTACCACCGCATGATCCTGATGCGCATGCACCCCGCCCGGTGACAGCAAGCCCATCAAATGGCAGGTACCGCCCGAGGCTTTCAGCTTCGCAATCAGCCCCGTCAGCGCCGGCAATCGCGCGAAAGACCCATCCGCAATGGCGGCATCAATGCGCGGTAAATCCTGCATCACCACGCGCCCCGCACCGATATTGAGGTGCCCGACCTCGGAATTGCCCATCTGGCCTTCCGGGAGCCCGACATCGAGGCCCGAGGTTTTGAGGAAAGCATGCGGGCAGGACGCCCAAAGCGCGTCGAAATTGGGCGTTTTTGCCTGACGCACGGCGTTATCGGCAATCTCCTCCCGCCAGCCCCAGCCATCCAGAATGACCAGCATCACAGGGCGCGGCAGGGCAGAGGCTTGCATCAAGGCGGACTCCAATTCTTGTGAGCGCCGAAATACCCCTCGTGCCGGCCCTGGGGCAAGCGCGGATCAGAAGGGCAGCAGCGCCGGCACGCCGAAGAAGCGCGCATGGAAATGCAGCATCGCCGCCCAGCCGATGACAGCGAGCGCGGGCGCGAGCCAGCCGATTTCCGCCAGCACCAGCCGATTGCGCCCGGCCATGATGGCGCCGAAAGGTAGGATGGAAGTTGCAGCCTGAAGTCTTGCCGCCGCTTCCGGGTCGCGTGCGGCAAGCTTGCGATCAATGGAGGGCATGCCGATGAAGGCGCTGATGGCGAAGGTGCCGAAGAAGATCACACTCGCCAAATCACCATTGCCGAGCACATGCACCAAGGCCCATAGCGCGAAGGACCAGAGCATGGGGTGGCGCGTAATGCGCTGAATGCCGCGTATCTGTTGCCCAACAAGGCCCTCTCCGCCGATCCCTGTCGGGTTGCGTAAAAGCCCAGCGGCAAAGAACAGAAAGGCCGGCAACATGATCAGCGCAAGGAGCAGGCGAAGCCAGGCCGGCGCGGTCCAAAGCGGCACAGGGTCTGCCGCGCCCGAGGCGCGCGCGAGCAGCACCAAGGCAACCACTGACAGGATGGAATAGAAGATGCGAAAGCCATTCGCGCCGAGGCCAGCGACCAGCCTGGCACGCATCAGGCCGCTGGCGAGGCCGTTATGCGTCACGAACCAAAACCCTGCCGCCATCAATAGGGGGAAGAAGGTTTTCATGGCCTATAAATCCTTCAACACGGCCCAAAGTGCTGATTTCGCTTCAAACCCGATGCCGGGGATATCGGGCATTTTGATCCGCCCATCCACCACCGGCGTGCTATCGGCGAAACCGCCAAAGGGCGCGAAGACCTCAGGGTAGCTTTCATTGCCGCCAAGCCCAAGGCCGACCGCTATATTCAGCGCGAATTGATGCCCACCATGCGGCACGCAACGCCGCGGCGACCAGCCATGCCGCGCCAGCATTTCAAGCGTGCGGAGATATTCAACCAAGCCGTAAGAAAGCGCCGGATCGAATTGCAGAATATCGCGATCCGGCCTAAGGCCACCATGACGGATCAGATTACGCGCATCCAGCATGGAAAACAGATTCTCACCGGTTGCAATCGGCGGCATATATTGTTCGGCGAGCGCGGCATGGGTTGAATAATCCAGCGGGTCGAGCGGTTCCTCATACCAACGCAGCCCAAAGGGTTGCAGCGCCGCGCCATAGGTCAGCGCCGCATGCAAACCAAAGCGGCCATTCACATCCACGGCCAGGCGCGAACCATCGCCGCCAAGCAGCTTCACCACCGCTTCAATGCGCGCCATGTCTTCGCTGAGCGCTTCCTTGAGCGCTGTGCCAGGTGCGCCACCGATTTTCATTTTCACGGTGGTATACCCCATGCCGAGGTAGCGCTTCATTTCCTCAACCAAGGCATCCACGCCCTTGCCGGGATAGTAATAGCCGCCGGCGGCATAAACCCAGGCGCTGTCATCGGCCTGACCGCCGCGATAGCGATCCGCGAGCAAGCGCCAGAGCGGCACGCCGGCAAGCTTCGCCGCCGCATCCCAAAGCGCCATATCCAAAACACCAACGGCGACGGAACGATCGCCATGCCCGCCAGGTTTTTCATTGCGCATCATGGCGGCCCAGGCGCCGGCGGGGCGGAGCCCGCCATCCTTCCGCGTCAATTCCGCTTCCGTCGCCGCTTGCAGGCGCGGGATGAAACGTTCTGTCAGCAAACCGGGCTGCGCATAACGGCCATTGGAATTGAAGCCATAGCCCGTGGCTTTCTTGCCTGCGCCATCTTCCACCGTAATGGCGACAACACTCGCCGTCATTTTCGAAAAATCAATATAGGCATTGGCAATGGCGCTACTGATGGGCACCACACCTTGGCGGATGGAGGCAATACGCATGGGGTTTCCTGTCTCAAATACGGCGCGCCTTCAAGGGCGCGCGATGTTCAACCGAGCAATCTGCCGATCACGCGCGCCGTGTAATCCACCACCGGGATCACGCGCCCGTAATTGATGCGTGTCGGCCCGATCACGCCAATGGCGCCGACGATCTTTTCCTGGCCATTGCGGAAGGGGGCGACCACCACGGAAAGTCCCGCGCTATCGAACAACCCGCTTTCGGCACCGATGAAAATCTGCACGCCTTCGCCGCGCTGCGCCAATTCCAGCAGCCGCAGCATGGTTTCCTGCGCTTCCAGCCTTTCGAACAGCCGCTGGATTTCCTGCACCTGCGCCGCCTGATCCAGATTCTGCAACAGCCGCGACTGGCCGCGCAAAATCAGCGACCCGCCCCCACCACCCGACCAGGTGGCAAGCCCCGCCGAGATCACCTGCTGCGTCAGCGCATCCAATGCCGTGCGATCGGCGGCGATTTCCTCGGCGACCTTGCTCCGGGTTTCCTCCAAGGTGCGGCCCGCGAGCCGCGCATTCAGATAGTTGGACGCCTGGGTCAAGGCGGAAGGCGGCAACCCCGCCGGCACTTCAATGACACGGTTTTCCACCTGCCCGCCTTCATGCACCAGCACCACCAGCGCGCGGCCAGGCCCAAGCGCCACAAATTCAATATGCCGCACCGGGTTTTCCGTTTTCGGCGCCACTACCAGCCCTGCCGCGCCGGCGAGGCCCGAGAGCATCAGCCCGGCCTCGGCGAGCGTTTCCTGCAGGGACCGGCCCGATGCCGCGCAACGCGCCGCAATCGCATCGCGGTCTTCTTCGCCGAGCGCGCCAAATTCCAGCAAGCCATCCACGAAAAGCCTGAGGCCTCGTTCGGTCGGCAGCCGCCCCGCCGAGGTATGCGGCGCATAAAGCAGCCCGGCATCTTCCAAATCCGCCATGGCATTGCGAATGGTGGCAGGCGAAAGCCCCAGCGGCAGACGTCGCGACAGGGTGCGGGACCCCACGGGTTCGCCGGTCGCGACATAGGTTTCCACCAATTCGCGCAGGATCAGCGCCGAACGGCTATCCAACCCGGCAGCGGCAGGCAGCCCAGGTGTCAGCATCGTGGGCGTATGGGTCACGGGTTGTGGTCCCGATTTGTCATGGGGCGAGTATGGGGCCTGCACCGGGCGCGTCAACGGGTTAGCGCTGCCCCTTCGCCTGTGCTAACCGCGCGGCTCATGACCAGACCTTCAGGCCGCGCCCCCGGCGCGCTTCGCACCGTTTCCATCCAACCTGGCGTCGCCCGCCATGCGGAGGGTTCCTGCGTAATCCGCATGGGCCTGACCGAGGTGCTGTGCACCGCAAGCGTTGAAGGCAAGGTGCCGCCCTTCCTGCGCGGCCAGGGCCAGGGCTGGGTCACGGCGGAATATGGCATGTTGCCGCGCGCAACCCACACGCGCGGGGACCGCGAAGCGGCGCGCGGCAAGCAATCTGGCCGCACGCAGGAAATCCAGCGCCTGATTGGGCGTTCGCTCCGTGCTGTGACGGATCTGAAGGCGATGGGGGAAATGACCATCACCCTTGATTGCGATGTGCTGACCGCCGATGGCGGCACGCGCTGCGCTTCCATCACCGGGGCCTGGGTCGCGCTGCATCTGGCGTTTGAACATTGCAAGCGCATGAACATCATCTCGCGCAATCCGCTCAAGGATCAGGTGGCGGCGATTTCCTGCGGCATCTATCAGGGCGTGCCCGTGCTTGACCTTGATTATGATGAGGACAGCAAGGCCGATGCAGATGCGAATTTCGTCCTGACAGCCTCGGGCGGGATTGTCGAGATTCAAGGCACCGCCGAAGGTGCGCCCTTTACGGAAGCCGATTTGCAGGCGCTGATGGGCCATGCGCGCGAAGGCACGGCAGCGCTTTTCGCCAAGCAGCGGCTTGCGGTGGATAAGTGATGGCGCATCGGCGCCTGCAACGCGGCGAGAAGATTGTCATCGCCTCCCACAACGCCGGAAAGCTGCGTGAAGTGGCCGCGCTGTTGGCGCCGCATGGCATTGAAGTGACCAGCGCCGGCGCCCTTGGCCTGCCAGAACCGGAGGAAACGGAGACCAGCTTCCTCGGCAATGCGCGGATCAAAGCGCATGCGGCGGCGCGGGCGGCGGGGATGCCGGCGCTTTCCGATGATTCAGGGTTTTCGGTGGCGGCGCTGGATGGCGCGCCCGGCGTCTATACCGCCGATTGGGCCATGCGCCCGGAAGGTGGGCGGGATTACGCGCTTGCCATGGGCAAGGTGCATGACCTGGCGCAGCACGCTTCAGACCGCGTGGCCTGGTTCACCTGCGCGCTCGTGCTCGCCTGGCCCGATGGGCACGAAGAAGGTTTTGAAGGCAAGGCGGAAGGCGTTTGGGTCTGGCCGCCGCGCGGCGCACATGGCTTTGGCTATGACCCAATGTTCGTGCCGCAGGGCCGGCATGAGAGCTTCGGCGAAATGGACCCGGCGGAAAAGCACCGCATCAGCCACCGCGCCGCGGCTTTCGCTTTGCTGGCCGCTTCCTGCCTGCCACCGGCGGCAGGCTGAGCTTCAGGGGCGCGGGCGCTGCCGGCGATAGCCCGCGTTGCAAGAGGCTCGCCCAGCCTTCTTCTGGATTATCAACGATTTCGAAGAGCTTCAGATCAGCCTCACTGATCATGCCTTCATCCACCATGGCGGCGAAATTCACCACCTTGGTCCAGTAATCCCGCCCGAACAGCACAATCGGCACCGGGCGCATCTTTTCCGATTGCGCGAGGGTCAGCACCTCAAACAGCTCATCAAAAGTGCCGAAGCCGCCAGGGAAAACCGCAAGCGCATTGGCGCGCATGGCAAGGTGCATCTTGCGCATGGCGAAGTAATGGAAGCGGAAGGTCAGCGCCGGCGTGGACCAGGAATTGGGCGCCTGTTCATGTGGCAGGGTGATGTTGAAGCCGATGGAAGGCGCGCCGCTTTCGGAAGCACCGCGATTGGCTGCCTCCATGATCCCGGGCCCGCCGCCGGTTGCAATCACATTATCGCGCGCCGCGCCGGATGCCGCCAAGGCGCCGCCGCGCATGGAGACAATGCGGGCGAAGGCGCGCGCATCCTCATAATAGCGCGACCGATCCAGCGCCTGTTGCGCAGCGCGTTTTTCTGCCGCCCCGCGCGCCTTTTTGGCGAGTGCCGCGGCTTCCTCGGCACTCGGCGTGCGGGCGGAACCGAAAACCACCACGGTGGACCGTACCCCCCAATCGCGCAGCGCATACTCAGCCTTGGCGTATTCCATGCCGAAGCGGAACGGGCGCATTTCATCCCGCAGCAGGAATTCCTGATCTTCCACCGCCAGCAGATAGCTGCGTGAGTGTTTTTGGGCGCCGTTATCGGGCATTGGAAACATCCCCCTTTGTCTGCTGCGCATCATGGCATGAAGCCGGTCGGGCATGCGATGGGGAGGGCGGCCCGGCCCAAAAGCGTGACTCTGCTGCAACGGTCACGAGTCGCGCTGAATCGGAATATCGCCAAACGATAAAAAACCCTGGGCAAAGAACGGCTTCCGGCATAGAGTTCCTGTCCACTCTGAAGCGCTGCCTTGATGCCTCGCCTTTTTATCCCGGCCGATTCCAGGCCCTCCGCCGATCCGGGCGCCGTCAGGCGGCGCTTTGCCTCGGCCGATCTGCGCGCGCTGCTCAGCCGGCGCCTGATGGAGTTTTGCGGCCTGCTGGCAGCGCTGGTGGCGCTCGGGCTGGCTGCGGCGCTGCTGAGTTACGATCCTGCCGATCCTTCGCTGAATACGGCGACCACGCGGCCGGTGAGCAACCTTGCCGGGCCGGCGGGGGCGGTTGTCGCGGATATCCTGTTGCAGGGCTTTGGTTACGCCGCGGCGCTGCCGGTGCTGGCGCTGCTCGCCTGGGCCTTTCGCCTGGCAACGCAACGCGGCCTTGGCTTCATTCCCTTCCGGCTTTTCGGGCTGACCCTCAGCCTGCCACTCGGCGCCGCAGCGCTGAGCCTTGCCCCCTTGCCGCCGGAAGCACCAAGCCTTGCCGGGGCGGGCGGTGCGGTGGGACCACTTTTGGCGGATGGGGTGATTTCCTGGCTTTCGGGCAATTTCGGGGCTTATGGGTCATTGCTTGGCAAGGCGGGGATCGTCTTTGGCGCGGTGGGGGCGGGCTTCATTGGCTGCGGCCTGACCTTTGGCGAATGGCGCGGCGCGGGCCGTGCGGCGCTCGGCGCCAGCCAGGCCGCTTTGGATGCGGCGCGGGCCGGGGCGGAACGGCTGCGCCTGGCGGAAGAAGCGGAAGCGAAGAAGCCCGGCTTCTTCGCCCGGCTTGGCGCGCGCTTCAAAACCCGCACCGGGCGGCTATTCCGCCGTCAGGAACCGGAAATCCCGCTCGGCCCCATGCTGCGCGCTGCCGATGCGGCGGCCGAGGCCATGCCGATCCGCCCCGAAGCGCCGGAGGTTGCGCGCGAAGCCCCGCCGGTGCGCCCGCGCAAGCAGCAGGAACCCGCGCGCCGCCCGGCGCAGCAACCAGCACTTGATCTGGGTGATGGCGCCTGGGCGCTGCCGCCGCTTGATTTGCTGACGCCCGCGCCCGCGCAGCGCACGGGCCGGCCTTCCGAGGAATCGCTGCAAGCCAATGCGCGGCTTTTGGAAAGCGTGCTGGAAGATTACGGCGTGCGCGGGCGCATTGTGGAAATCCGCCCCGGCCCGGTGGTGACGCTTTATGAATTGGAACCCGCGCCTGGCACTAAATCCGCGCGCGTGATTGGCCTCGCGGATGATATCGCACGGTCCATGAGCCTGATTGCGGTGCGCATTGCGACCGTGCCGGGGCGCAATGTGATCGGCATTGAAATGCCGAATGCGAAGCGCGAAACCGTTTTCCTGTCTGAAATGTTCGGGGATGAGGGATGGCATCGCCATCCGGGCAAGCTGCCCTTGGCGCTGGGGAAGGATATCGGCGGCACGCCTGTGATCGCCGATCTGGCGCGCATGCCGCATCTGCTGATTGCCGGCACCACGGGTTCGGGCAAATCGGTCGGGATCAATACCATGATCCTGAGCCTGCTGTATCGTTTCAGCCCGGATGAATGCCGCTTCATCATGATTGACCCGAAGATGCTGGAGCTTTCGGTCTATGACCGCATTCCGCATCTGCTGGCGCCGGTGGTGACGGAACCGCCCAAGGCGATTGGCGCGCTGAAATGGACCGTGCGGGAGATGGAGCGCCGCTACCGCGCCATGAGCCAATTGGGCGTGCGCAATATTGCCGGCTACAACGAAAAAGTGACTGCCGCGCGCCAACGCGGCGATGTGCTGACCAGGCGCGTGCAAACCGGCTTCGATCCGGAAACCAATAAGCCGGTATTTGAGGATCAACCGCTGGCGCTGGAAGCGCTGCCGATGATTGTGGTGGTGATTGATGAAATGGCCGATCTGATGATCGTGGCCGGCAAGGAAATTGAAGCCGCAGTCCAGCGCTTGGCGCAAATGGCACGTGCTGCGGGTATTCACGTGATCATGGCAACGCAACGGCCTTCGGTGGATGTGATCACCGGCACGATCAAGGCGAATTTCCCAACCCGCATTTCCTTCCAGGTGACATCAAAGATTGATAGCCGCACCATCCTGGGCGAACAGGGCGCGGAACAATTGCTCGGCCAGGGCGACATGCTGCATATGCCGGGCGGCGGGCGTTTGGCGCGCGTGCATGGCCCCTTTGTGTCGGATACTGAGGTGGAGCGCGTGGTTGAATTCCTCCGCGCCCAGGGCGAGCCAGATTACATCGAGGAAGTCACCGATACCGAGGATGAGGGTGATTCCGTTGCCATGCTCGGCATGCTGGGCGGCAATACGGATGCAGAAGCATCACTGTATGATCAGGCGGTGGCGCTGGTGACGCGCGAAGGCAAGGCGAGCACGAGCTTCGTGCAGCGGCACCTCAACATTGGCTATAACCGCGCGGCGAAACTCATTGAGCAGATGGAGCGCGAAGGCGTGGTGGGGCCGGCCAATCATGTCGGCAAGCGGGAAGTGTTGGCGCCGGGGCCGCGGGATTGAGGGGGCCGCGCATGGGGTGGGGAAGTGTGGATGATGGTAGTTACTACTTACTGGGGCTGACTGATGCGGCGCTTATGCAAATTTCATTTGTCCAGGCGATTGCGGATAACACATGATGCCATGCGCGCGGCGAGCATGGAGGCCGGCGGGTATTGCGTAAGGACCAAGACCGTGAGCGGGAGTCCTTTCAATGAAACGTCAGATCTCTGACTCTCAGCTACTCTGTATTCAGGTGGTGGTTGGCGTAGCTGTCACGGCTCTGATTTACTCACTGTCCGTCGGCTTCACTTGTGGTTTTTCATGGAAATTTTTTATTCCGATCCCAATGACACCCAGAGAAATATATGTCTTTTGCTTTTTACTAGTCGCAGTTGGATTTTTTAATACAGGAGTATTTTTTAATTTAGTGGAATTTGTTCTGTGGAGGCTTGGCCTCCGTGCAAAATTCGTACCCAGAATACCCCCAGGCGACCTAAACCCCGATTGGATAATCGTTCCATTAGAACCATGGATAAAGGGCTTGAAATTCCGATTTCTCGTTTTGAATCCAATTTGGTTTCTCCTCGCCTTCATGACATTTTCCTATTACCTTCGACATTATTGTTCTCCCCCCTAAGGCCTATCGCGGTCAGAAAATCATGCGAACAATCACCAGTGCTGGCGCCGGGGCCACGGGATTAGAACGCTTACGCACCCCCCGGCGCATGCGGATCAAGCACCGCATCCGGCAATGCCATGAAGCGCGCGCCGTAAGTCCAGACCAGCGCGCATTCGACAACACGCCCCGGAAAGGCCGCGCGCAGCAGCGCGCGATAGGCGGCCATTTGCCGCAGATAAAGTGGCGCCACTTCCGCCACCTGTTCCGGCGGTGGGCGATTGGTCTTGTAATCCAGCACCAACACGCGATCAGCTTCTATCTTCAACCGGTCCACCTGGCCCGCAATCAGCCGGCCATTTACCTCACCGGCCAAGGGAGCCTCCGCCAGGCTGCCCGCGCCAAGCGCTTCGCGCATCCAACCCTGGCGCAACAGGCCCAAAACCTCCTGCAAGGTGGCTTCCTGTTCT
>Ga0315904_10004901_pt1 | contig 18778 bp, 13 predicted proteins | sample LakEriMetagenome_6_FD_203529 | JGI IMG/M metagenome (GOLD analysis project Ga0315904, IMG submission 203529) | Freshwater fungal communities from buoy surface, Lake Erie, Ohio, United States - Buoy 12 MA120 | ecosystem: Environmental > Aquatic > Freshwater > Lake | place: USA: Lake Erie, Ohio...
TCAACCTCGGCCTTTTCTAGCTCCTCCACTTCCTTGGCGAGCTTGGCCTGCTCCGCCGCGAGGTTCGGGTCGAGCTGGCCTTTGTAGGCGGCGAGCTGGACGGGCACGCCCAGAGCGCCTGTGTTCTTGGCGGGCGAGAGCGGGCGCCGGCCAAAGCCAGGCCCGGCCCACGCGAGGTTCAGCCCCAGCGGCGAGGGTCCACTCTGGAAGTACTCCACTCGGAGCGCCACTTTTCCGGCAGGGAGGGTGATCTTCGCGCGCTTCTCCTTGCCCTCGCCATGAGAGCCGTCGTAGTCGATCAGCTTCTGGCCACTGACAAAGACCCGCGAGCCATCATCGGAGTCCAGCCAGAGCGTGTACTCCCCAGCGGCGGGCGCGTTCAGGCTCCCCGTCCAGAGCTGGGCAAAGCTGGCATCGCGCTGCTTCACTGAGAGATCGACCGTGGTAGCCATCCCGGAGGCGGCGGGCGTGAGCTTGTCAAAGTCCGGGAGGGCGCTGAAGCTGCCTTCGTAGTACTTCCAGCTTAGCTCCGTCAGATCGCCGGGCTTGAGCAGAGCGTCGCGCTTCTGGAGAAACTCTTGCTGGAGCGCCGCGACACGGGCTTTCTTAGCGGCGATCTGCTCCGCTCGCTCTTTGACGCGCTTCTCGTAGTCGGCTTTTTCGGCATCGCTCTCAAAGAGTAGCTTCTCGTCCGTTGCGCCGCCGTTTTTGAAATAGTTGATGTTTTGGAAGATCGCGACAAACTGGTAGTAGTCTTTGGTGGGAATGGGATCTATTTTATGGTCATGGCAGCGGGCGCAGTCCAGCGTCAGCCCTAAGAAAGCCTGCCCAACGGTCGTGACCATGTCATCCATGCTGTCGTAGCGAGACTGCTCCGCGTCGACGGGCTCATCGTCCCAGACCCCAAGGCGATAGAACCCCGTGGCGATCTGCGTCTCATTGGTAGCATCGGGCAGCTCATCGCCCGCGAGCTGCTCCGTTAAGAAGCGATTGTAGGGCTTGTCGGCGTTGTAGCTCTTGATGACATAGTCCCGGTAGCGCCAGGGGTTGGGTTTGGGATTATCGCGCTCGTAGGAGTTCGTCTCAGCAAAGCGCACTAAGTCCAGCCACTGCCGCCCCCACTTCTCTCCGTAGTGCTTGCTTGCCAGCAGCTTCTCGACCAGTTTCTCGTAGGCTTTCGGGTCAGAGTCACGCTCAAAGGCGGCGACTTCCTCGGGCGTGGGCGGCAGTCCAATCAGATCGTAGGTGACCCGGCGGATCAGCTCACGACGGCTTGCAGGCGGGTTGGGCAGGAGCTTCTTTTTCTCCAGCCGCGCCAGCACAAACGCGTCAATCGGATTCTTGACCCACTCGTCGCGCAAGACCGGGTTCTGAACTTTGGGTACAGCGGCACGCTTGACCGGCTGGAACGACCAGTGATCGGAAGCCCCCCCCGGCCCCCGTCCGACGGGGGAGATTGGTGTTGTCGGCCACTTGGCACCGTCTTTGATCCACAGCGCGAGTGCCTCTTGCTCGGGGATTGCGAGCTTACCGCTCGGGGGCATCTTCACCTTGCCGTCGTAGCGAACCGCCGCCAGCACCTTCTGCGCCGTCGCTGCATCAAAAGCCTTGTCGAGCCGAACGCCGCCTTGGGCCGCATGCTCGCCGTGGCAGGTGACGCACTTGGCCAAGAGCAAGGGCCGCACTTTTGACTCGAAAACAAGCCCCCCCGCTGGGCGGGGGCGGGGGGGTTGGCTTCCCCATGTCGCCGTCGCCAGCAAAATTGCTCCACAAAGAACGCCCCACGATTTATGCATGGTGTTTATTATGACGCATCATCGGCTACAATAGGGGCTATGAAGCGGACAATGGGAGTTCTTTTTGGTGGGCTTTTACTCGGTGTGAGTTTAATGCCGGGTAAGGCGCAGGAGCCAGTGAATGCGGAGTTCTTTGAAAGAAAGATTCGCCCGATCCTCACGGCGCGCTGTGTTTCGTGTCATGGGCCCGATGTCCAGCAGGGAAACCTGCGCCTCGACAACGCCTCCTCGCTAAAAAAAGGCGGGGCACGCGGGGCGGCTCTCCCAGCCAATGGGACACTGCTCAAGGCGGTGAGCTACACCAGCTCATCGCTCCTGATGCCTCCCAGCGGCAAGCTCCCCGCAGGCGAGATCGCGCTTTTAGAGCAGTGGGTTAAAGGCGGTGCGCCGATGCCAAATTCCGTCCCCACTAGCTCCCCCGTAGGACAGGGGCCGGGGGGGAAGAGTTTTGATCTGACGCAGCGTCGCCAGCACTGGGCCTATAAGCAAGTCCGGCGTCCGCTAGAGCCACCGATGGACAAGAGCGGCATAGACTCTTTCGTGCTCGCGAAGCTACAAAAATCGGGGCTAAAGATGGCTCCCGAGGCCGACAAGCGCACGCTGATTCGCCGCGTGACGCTCGACCTGACGGGCCTGCCGCCCAAGCCCGACGAAATCACGGCGTTTCTGGCCGACAAATCGCCCGGTGCTTACGAGAAAGTGATCGATCGCTTGCTGGCATCCCCCGCTTACGGCGAGCGCTGGGCACGGCACTGGCTGGACTTAGTGCGCTACGCCGAGTCGATGGGCCATGAGATTGATTTTGATATCCCCGAGGCGTTCCAGTACCGCGACTATGTCATTCGTGCGCTCAACGCCGATGTGCCCTACGATAAGTTCCTCACCGAGCACCTCGCGGGTGATCTCTTGCCGACGCCACGCTACGATAAGACCACGGGACGCAACGAGTCGCTGACGGCCACCGGGTTTGTCTGGCTAGGTGAGGGCAAGCACTCTCCCGTGGACATCAAGCAGGAGCAGGCCGACCGCATTGACAACCAAATCGATGTGATCGGCAAGGCGATGCTGGGGCAGACCCTAGCCTGCGCCCGCTGCCACGACCACAAGTTCGACCCGATTCCCACCAAAGACTACTACGGCCTCTACGGCGTGCTGCGTAGCTCACGGTTTCAGCTGACATCGTCGGATGGCCCCGCCACTTTCGGCAAGCCCGCCGCTACCATCGCACAGCTTCGCGCTGGGATCGATAAGCGTGCCCTGAGCGAGAGCTGGAAAGCCAGCCTCGCCGCGCTCCCTGATGACAGGCTCAAGGCGGAATTACTCGCGCTGAACCGAAAGAGCGGTGGCGCGAGTGACTTTGCGCTGACGCAGTGGACTCCCAGCGGCGCAGCCATGCAGACCCTGGTCAAGCCCGGTGAGCTGGTCCTCTCCGGCGACCCGCAAAAACCCGTGCTGGCCCTCGCCCCCCGAACGCTGGCGCACTCTGCGCTAGGGGGGCGCCGCCAAGAGGGCGCTCTGCGCTCCCCGACCTTCACGATAGATAAAGACTTTATCCATGTCAATGTTGCGGGACAAAAAGGCCGTCTACGTATCATTGTCGAGAGCTTTCAGGTCATCCGCGACCCGCTCTACGGTTTTCTGGGGCACACGATCGACAACTCCGAGCCGCAGTGGCGCACCATTGACCTGCGCATGGTCAAGGGCCGTCGCGCCTATGTGGAGCTCACCGACAGCGCCCGCGACAACTTCTCCAATGGTAATTTAAGCGACACCAACAAAGGCCACGACGGCTGGATTCGCTGCGAGGGCGCGGTGCTCAGCAATAGCAATGTCCCGCCTAGCGAGAACAACTCCCTGGCGAGCCAGTCGCCGGAGCAAGTACGCTCACTTCTGAGTGCGACACTAGACCGCTGGGCAAGTGGTGCCCTCACCGCAAGCGACACGCCCACTCTTGAAGCGCTGGACATGCTCCTGCGCAAGGGCCTTCTGGATACCAAGTCTCTCGCCGGTGTCAGCGCTCAAATTGCCGCCATTGATAATGCCCTCCCCGCCCCGACCCGCATCCTAGCGATGGCCGACGGCGACGGCGAAGACGAGAAGGTCTTCCTGCGAGGCAATCACAAGGCCGCGGGGCCGGTCGCGCCGCGTCTCCAGCTGGCGCTCTGTGGCACGGAGAGCACGCCGATCTCGGGAGTCAGCGGCAGCGGGCGGCTGGAGCTTGCCAAGCGCATCGCCAGCCCGCAGCACCCGCTCACGGCCCGAGTGATCGTCAACCGGCTTTGGCACCACCACTTTGGGCGCGGAATCGTCCCCACCACCGATGACTTCGGGCACATGGGCGAGAAACCTACCCACCCCGAGCTCCTCGACTATCTGGCAAGCGAGCTCGTGGCGAAGAACTGGTCGCTCAAGGCGATGCACAAGCTGATCCTTTCCAGCGCGACCTACAAGCAGCGCAGCGATATTGCCCCCACGGTAGCCGCCACAAAAACCGATCCGACCAACAAGCTCCTCTGGCGCATGAATGTCCGACGCTTGGAGGGCGAGGCAATCCGCGATAGCCTGCTGGCGCTCTCCGGTCGCCTCGACAGCACGCTCTACGGCCCACCGGTCAACACCTACCTCACCGAGTTCTCCGAGGGACGTGGGCGGCCCGGTCAAGGCCCACTGGATGGCAATGGACGGCGCAGTATCTATCTCACGGTGCGACGCAACTTTCTCTCGCCCTGGCTCCAGTCCTTTGACTTCCCAACCCCGTTCACCTGTATCGGGCGGCGCAGCGTCAGCAATGTCCCCGCACAGGCACTGGCCCTGATGAACGGCCCGTTTGTCCGCCAGCAGGCCGAGGTCTGGGCCGCGCGCCTCCTCAAAGAGCAGCCCAGCGCCACGCCCGAGCAGCGCATTACCTGGCTCTACGAAAACGCCTTTGGCCGCCCCGCCAGCGCCGCGGAGATGAAAGACGCACTCGATTTTGTGGCTCCCCCGCCTGCGGGGGCCGGGGGGGACGAAAAAGCCATTTGGGCCGATCTGTGCCATGTCCTGCTCAATGTCAAGGAGTTTATTTTTATCAAATGACACGACGAGAAATGCTTGCAACGGCGGCGACGGGCTTCGGGGGCATGGCAGCCTCCGCGCTCTTTGCGGAAGAGGCGCATGCCCAAACGGGTGGGCAAGGCGGACGGCCACTGGATCATCCGGCGAAGGCCAAGGCGGTGATCTTTCTGTACATGGACGGCGGCCCGAGCCAGATGGACACGTTCGACCCGAAACCGCGCCTCGAAAAAGACCACGGTAAGCCACTGCCGCTCGAAGTGCCCGCGACCCAGTTCAACAACAACGGCAATATCCTCAAGTCTCCGTGGAGCTTTAAGAAGTACGGCCAGAGCGGGATTGATATCAGCGAGCTCTTTCCGGAAGTGGCAAAGTGCGCCGACGAGCTGTGCGTGATGCGCTCGATGACCTCCAACTTCTCGGAGCACACCAACGCCAACTACTTTCTGCACACGGGAAATGGCTCGCAGGGCCGCCCGAGCATGGGCGCGTGGGTGACCTATGGCCTCGGGAGCGCCGCCAAAAATCTTCCGGGCTATGTGGTGATCAACGGCGGGCTCATCCCCAACGGGGGCCTCGACTGCTTTGGCTCTGGCTTCTTGCCCCCGACCTACCAGGGCTCGATCTTCCTGCCGCGTCCGAGTGCCGTCGCCGATCTCAATCCATTGGAGAAGACCGAGGCGGAGCAGAAGCGCAAGCTGAACTTGCTCAAGCGGCTGGATAAGAGCGTCTTAGGTGGCATGGGCAACAGCGCCGCCGTGGACGCCGCGATCCAGAACTACGAGCTGGCCTTTCGTATGCAGAGCGCGGTTCCTGAGCTCACGGGCATGGCGGGTGAGACCGAAGCGACCAAGAAGCTCTACGGCCTGGATCACCCGTTTGCCCCGGCGCGGACGTTTGGCTTCCAGTGCCTGATGGCGCGGCGCATGGTCGAGCGCGGAGTCCGCTTTGTCGAGCTGACGCACCCGAGCTGTGGCCACGATCGGTGGGACCAGCATGGCAATCTTAAAAAGGGCCACGAGGACAACTCGCGCATGGTGGACACGGCGATTGCGGGGCTTTTGAAAGACCTCAAGTCGCGCGGGATGCTAGACTCGACGATCGTGCTCTGGGCCAGCGAGTTTGGTCGCACCCCGATGGTGCAGGGCGGTGATGGCCGCGACCACAACCCCTTTGGTTTCACAGTCTGGGCAGCAGGCGGTGGCTTCAAGCCCGGCACGATCTACGGCGCGACCGATGAGTTTGGCTACTTCGCGGTGGAGAACAAGATGGAGATGCATGATCTGCACGCCACGATGCTACACTTGCTCGGCTTCGACCATAAAAAACTCACCCAGCGCTTTGGGGGCCGCGACATGCGCCTCACCGATGTCTTTGGAAATGTTATCAAGGAATTAATCGTATGACACTTCTACCTTTCCTCTTGCTAGCACTGGCGGGACAGACACCGCTCCAGGCTTCTCTCGTGGCGGATCAGTATGTCGAGATCCGGGCACAAGGCAAGCCAATCGGGCGGTTCATGACCGCCTACGATATCTCCGATCCCAAGAAGCGCGAGGAGACCTACAAGCCGTATCTGCACATCCTCGACCCAGAGACAGGCAAGCCGATCACCAAGGGCATGGGTGGGGAGTTCACGCACCACCGGGGAATCTTTATCGGCTGGAACAAGCTCACGGTTGCTGGCAAGACCTACGACAGATGGCACATGGTGGGCGGCGAACAAATCGTCAAGAAGGGAGGGGTGGCCAGCTCGGCCCGTGGCGAGAGCGCCATCAGCGCGCCCAAGATTGTCTGGACCGGAGCCACACGCGACGAGACGCTCCTTGAGGAGCGGCGCGATATGATCTTCGGCCCACCACCCACCGGGGCGTTTGTCCAGGTGGATTTTTCGTCAGAGCTAAAAGCGGTCGCGGGAGACACGAGCTTTGATGGCGACCCGGAGCACGCGGGGCTTCACTTTAGGCCCACCGATGCGATGGATCGCGCCAACACGGTCTATCTCTATCCCAAGGCCGAAGCAAATGCGCACAAAGACCGAGACTATCCCTGGGTAGGGATGACCTACACGGCGGAGGGCAACAAGTACAGTGTTGTCATGCTCTCCCACCCCAGCAACCCGAGCGGCACGGCGTGGTCGGCGTATCGAAACTACGGGCGCTTCGGGGCGTTCTACAAAACCGCGATCCAGAAAGATGAGACGCTGAAGATACGGGCGCGTTTCGTGGTCTACAAAGGCGAGCTTCCGAGCCCTGAGGCGATTCAGGCGCTCTGGAACACCTACTCAGGCAAGAAAGAGCTACTTGCTGCCAGCACCCGCAAGCCCGCCGAGCAACCCGCTCCTAAAAAGTAACCCTCTTCCGGCGACGAAGGAGCAAAAACGGGAAGAGGGTCGGCGAAGAGAGGAACGAACGAAGCCGGGGAGATGGCAATTGCGGTAAGATAGGGACTAATGCAGGAACTGGAAATTAAAGGGTGGCGCAACGGCTTGCTCGTCGTGCTCCCCGAAGCGGATGCTTGGGACGAGGTGCGCTCGTCGCTGGAGGCACGCCTCAATGAGGCAAAGGATGCGCGGACGTTCTGGCGGGGCGCACAAGTCACGCTGGACTTTGGCAGCCGTGAGCTGGGCTTAGAAGACGTCGAGGAGCTCTGCAGCTGGCTCAGGGAGTTCTGGGGACTGATTCCCCTTGCCGCCGTGGCTCCCGATCCCCAGACACAGGCGGCGTGCGAGAAGCTGGTACTCAAGACCTACGCGGTTCTGCCCACGATCCAGAAAGCGACGGCGGATCGAGAGACGCCTGTGGTCGGAGCCGCTCCGGCTCCCGTGCCTCAGAAGGCGACTCCGCCTAGTAGTGAGCTTAACAATGCACTCTATCTCTTTCGCAGTGTACGCTCTGGTCAACGCATCGAGCACAGCGGCAACTTAGTGATCTGCGGCGATGTGAGCGCAGATGCTGAGGTGGTAGCCACCGGCGATATTATCGTGGTGGGGAGGCTTCGGGGACGGCCCCATGCGGGGTGCCAGGGTGATGAGAGCGCCAAGATCGTGGCTAGCGAGCTACGTGCGCCACAGCTCAGAATCGCAGGCAAGATCGCGGCGGCTCCCCATGAGGAGGGACTGCGTACCGAAAAGCGCTCTTCCGAGGTCGCGCGAATTGAAAACGGCGAGATTCAAGTTTTCCCGTTATAATGGCCAGGAATTGTGTTAAGAAAGTAAAGAGAGTGTTATCAGGATGGCAGATGCGCGAGTAATCGTGATTACCTCGGGAAAAGGCGGCGTGGGAAAAACCACCACGACCGCCAACCTGGGAATGGCCTTGGCGGAATTGGGGGAGACGGTGGCGTTAGTCGATGCCGATATCGGCCTACGCAACCTTGATCTCGCATTAGGGCTCGAAAATAGAATTGTCTACGATATCGTAGATGTTGTAGAAGGTCGTGCGGATGCTCGCAAAGCACTGGTCAAGGATAAGCGAAAATCAAATCTTGCATTTTTGCCCGCCGCACAGACCCGTGATAAATCAGCAGTGAGCGAAGATCAGATGCGGCAGGTTATCCAGGACATTAAGGATCTGGGTTATACAATGATCCTGATTGACTGCCCTGCGGGAATTGAGCAAGGGTTCAAGAACGCGACGGCGGGAGCAACCGAGGCGATTGTGGTCACCAATCCCGAGATGTCGAGTGTCCGAGACGCAGATCGAATTATCGGGCTCTTGGAAGCGCAAGGCCTGCACGATGCCATGCTGATCGTCAACCGTATTCGTCCCAAGATGGTACGTGAGCAAGAGATGCTTGATGTCAGCGATGTGCAAGAAGTCCTCGGGACGTCCGTAAAGCTCATTGGGGTCGTACCCGATGATGAGAGCATCATTACATCCACCAACCGAGGTGAGCCCGCGTCCATGACCCCCGACTCACAGGCAGGTCAAGCATACCGCAACATTGCCCGGCGGCTCCGTGGCGAAGAGGTTCCTTTCATGAATATCATGGAGGAGAAAGAAGTCAATAACGGATTCTTTGACCGAGTCCGCAAGCTTTTTAGTGGTAAATAGAGAGGCCCAGGATGACACTTCTAGACCGAATTTTCGGCAGGCATGAAGACAGCTCAAAGTCCGTCGCCAAGGATCGTCTCAAAAATATCTTGATGCACGACCGTGCAGATATTCCCCCACACATCATGGAGAAGATGCGGCTGGAGATTATCGCGGTCATTGCCAAGTACATTGAGATCAATGACAACGATCTCAAAGTAGACTTGGAGCGTGCGGATAGTGAAGTGGCGCTGGTCGCCAATATCCCTATCCGTCGCATCAAGGGCTAGACAGAAGAGACGGGCTCGTCAGCTTGTACACTTGATAGCGATTTCGTTCCGGGACAGGGTAGTCTGGAGCGAAGGCCCGAACGGGTGTGACCGTCCAGCCGCGCGCCTGGAGCCCAGCTCCGATTCGGTGGAACTCCTCCCAGCCTTGGAGCACCACCAAAAAGCCACAGTGTTTCTCTTTTGCGAGTGCCTCAACCGCATCTAAGCGCTTCTTGCCCACACTAGGCTCCGTGAGGCGCTGGTGCAGCGGGATCGCAGCTGGGGTCTTGAGGCCGACCATGTCCACCAGCTTTTTGCGACCCGCAAAGCCCATATAGCCCGCATCGTGGAGCAAGAGCGGCCCCTCTTCATTGGGAATGGTGTCGCAGAACTTTGTGAGGCCATCTAGCTCGATAGACACTTCCTGGTACCAGCCCTCGTAGGTGCTCCAGTGGGTGGGAAAGGTGAAAAGCCCCTGTGCGAGCACCAGCGCCGCCCCGAGACTTGCAGCCTGCCCCAGAGATTTTTTCAGCCTCCACAGCGACGCGCAGCCCAGCCAGAGAAAGGGCAGGAGCACATAGAGATAGCGGTGGTAGTACTGCAAGAGTGCCATCGGCAGGCTCTGGACATAGGCTGCGATAAGCACCAGCGCAAAGAGTAGCCCGATCCGTCCCAGGCTCGTACGCACGAGAGTGGGAAGAAAAATCGCACCAGTGCCCACCAGCGCCGCAAAAGCCCCTAGATGCCGTCCTGCGATCGCCAGTTTCTCCTCCAGTGGCAAGCCCGACTCGGCAAAGTACGCGCGCTTGGCCGCAATGGTCTGGGGAATCACCGAGCCCGTATTGGCCCAGAGGAGCAAAAGAAACGGGGCAGTCGCCAATAAAGCCCAGCCCAGAGAGGCCAGCTTACGCTCTTTTGCCAGCAGCAGCACCGAGAGCACGATCAGCTCCGGGCGCAGAAACGGCAGGAGCCCACAGAGCACGGCAAGGCCACGTGTGGATTTCTCTTGTGAAGCGAAGACGAGCGCCCAAGTGATACCCGCCAGTGTCAGCCCTGTCTCCAGTCCATTGAGCATCTGAAACGGGGTCTGCGCGGCAAAGAGCCCTGCGAGCATCAGTAACGCTGCTTGCCAGGGAGCCGCGCCGTGCACCCGTGCCAGTCGCATTAGCCCCAGCCCATAGAGAAGTATTCCCAGCCAAAGCGTCAGGTTCAGTGCTGTCAGCGGCGGTAGTGCCAGGCAGAAAAGAGCCGTCAGCGCCACATGAACAAGACTCGTCGAGCCACAAAGAGCAGCGGTGCCCACAAAATTGGGATCGGGCTTCCCCGAGACTAGCACGACAGCGTTGTGGAGGGTGATGTAGGCATCATCGGTGGGGAACACCGGGGTCTCACCATAGAGAAAGCGGTGGATATTAAAGGCAACCAGCACCACAAAGCCAACAAGCAGAGCAAGAACGGTGTCCGTCGAAAGCGAGCGGTGTGTCTGAGGCGATAGTTTAGCATGCATTACCTGGTATTTTCGGCAGGTTGGAGAGCAAAAAACAGGCGCGGGCTAATCCGTTCGGGGGTCTCGGAGCCACTTTACATGGCCATCTAAAAAGAGGCGGTTTCGTCCGCCCATGTGCACCGCACGGCCTTTGAGCGCAGCAGGAACCGTGGCGATGGTGCGGGGGAAGTAGGGATCAACTGCTAGCTCAGCATCCGCGAGGCCATCGGGCTGCCCTGCCTGAGGGTTGTTAGCCTGGCGCAGGTCATCCACGGCCTGCTCGGGTGTCTTGCCCCAGAAGTTATCCAGCGGGATAGGATCACCAGGGCGATCGAAGCGCCAGAGCCAGTAGCGCACGCCCGTCTGCTCCACTTGCACCACCCCTGCCATCTTCGCAGAGATGCTCGGACAGCTCAGGATCTCCCGATTCTTGAGATAGGGATCGAGTGTCTGCACCACCCAGCCTCCCCGTGGGTCACTCGTAGGCCATGCGCTTCCCCACGGCTTGTAGCCTAGTGCGTTTTTCAAGTCGCGTCGGTCGGGAAGGCGCTCGTCGTAGTCTTGGGCGTACATCGAAAATCCAATCCCGAGCTGGCGCAGATTCGAGAGGCAGCTTGTCTGACGGGCTTTCTCACGGGCTTGGGCAAAGACGGGAAAGAGAATGGCGGCTAGAATCGCGATAATCGCGATCACGACGAGAAGTTCGATGAGTGTAAAAGCCCGCTGCACGGGCCTATGCTACCGCCGCCGTCGGTAAAGTGCCACGCCTCCCAGAACAACCAAGAGCCAAGATACTGGTTCCGGTGCGCTACTCAGCGAGAGAACAAAGAGGCCATTGTTGCGATCTCCCGCGAGAATCGTCCCACTGGGGAGAAACGGGTAGTTGCCCCACTGCCCATTGAAGCTCCGCTCAGGCGCGAGATCGTCCTGGTTGTAGGTATCGAAAAACGCGTGCGGGATCAGCACGCTCTGTAAGTTTTTCGTGCCATCTCCCCGCAGGGGCAGCGTCGCAAAGTTCGTCGCCCAAAGCGCCGAGAGGTCAAAGACTCTTAGCCCGACGGTGTAGTTGGACTCAAAGAGCAAGCTCCCTTTGATAAAGAGATTGTGGTCAATGGCGATACTCGGATGCTCGTAGTAACCTAAATACGCAGGACTATCCAGATCTGCCAGATCCCAGATATGCGTCCGCGTGTTCTGAACACCCGTACCGAGTGCCCACTCATCAAACTCATCGTTGACAATGAAAAAACGGTGATCGTCGGTGAGCGAGCCCTGGTGCGTGTAGCCCAAGTTCGGGTAGTTACCTGTGGAGAGTCGAACCGGGGCGCTATGGTTCGTAAAGTTAACCACTTCCAGCCCACTGCCACCACTACTATTCAGCACGATCTCTTTGCCCACATGCGCCGCATCGGGCCCATGGTAGACCACGCTGGTACTGTCGTGAACATAGCCCAGTCCCGCGTAGTTCAAAACCGAGGTCGGGCTCAGCGGACTGGCAAGATTGAGCACCTGCTGTTGCGCACTAGAGCCATTGAGAAAGGCGTAGCCTGTTGTTTCGTTGATCGTGATCGTGTGGGTATTGGTCACCCCATTGTACGTGGTATTCGGAGTCCAGCTCTGCGCCGTCGTTGCGCCACGCAGGCGGGTGAGATCGAAGATCTGCATCCCATGGGCTCCGTTGCCATCTGAGACCACGTAGAGATGGTTGTTGTAGGTCTGAAGCTCACGCCAGGGACTACTCCCTGTATTCGTGGCCATCAGCCCAAGGTAGACGGGCGCAGCAGGCGCTGTCACGTCCACAAATGCCGTGCCATTGCTGATACCGTAGAGAGCGTACTCACGGCTGGTGAGTGGGTCCACCCAGCCCCAGATCGCGCTTCCGACCTCGCCCGTCTTTCCCGCAAGCGTGTCTATCGAGAGGCGCGAGTGCAGCTGCATGTTGCTGGACTGAAAGCTCGATGTCATAGGGGCATTATTACCGCCGCCACTAAAGCCACCACAGCCACACTGGCATCCCAGACAGCTCCCCGTTGAGCAGTCACAAGCCGAGGCGGTTCGCAACAGAAGAGTCGCGACACAGAATATAGTAAAACAAAAACGCGTGAGAAACAGCATAAGACACTCCTTCATCTCCAAGTGTTCTCCTACTGTCTCTCACACGTCTAACCAATGCCCGAGGCGGGATTCGAACCCGCACGCCCTTACGGACCGCAGATTTTCTTACCACGACGACTTTTGCCGCCAGTCTCTCACAAATGAGACTGTTTAGTGGTCTGGACGTTGTCTTCTCCATGCGTCTTCACGTTTAGGAGGGAGCCGTCTCGTCTCTACACTTTGCCAACTTTTTACCGCGATAGGTCGGAGTTAATGCATGACAATTGGGACAAAGAAGCCGTAGGTTCTCAATTCGATTATCAACAGAGTTTCCATTTATGTGGTCTAGCTCTAAGGGCATCGGCTCACCTCGCCACTCATAGTTACCACAATTTTCACATAAGGCCTTTTTGATGCCTGCATCTAGTAAGCGTCTCTTTAGCTTGTAGCTTCCAATAACACTTCCTTCAACAAGTAGCATCTCCAAAGACTGTGCTGGTTTTACAGGCAAACGAGTTCCCCTGCGCCACCCCACACCTGTGAAATGTGATGTATCTAAACCAAGTAGTGAAATCTGTCTTTTGATATTCGAATAGTTACCTCCCGCTTCAACCAAACCGAGTTTTCCCAAAACTTGCCTTACAGACTCTGACTGACTCACGGCACGAACCAAGTCCTCATCAGAATAACGACGCTTTCTCATGATCGTATCCTAAACTCAAAACTCAGCTCTCGCTTGGCCTTAGCTCGGCGTTACCATCAGCCTTACCTGTTAAGGTTTCACCGAATTTGACTCCATCCCATGCCTCATTTCTGTAAGCATGGCTCAAATTTTCTAAGTCTGCTGCGTCTACCATTTCGCCACCCAGGCAGGTGCAAAGCATTTTACGACGTTCTGGAAAAAGATGCCAATACAAAACTAGAAAACCGGTTTATTTCATGATACTCTGTGCGGAGTTAGGAAACGATGAGGAAACCAACCACACTCAAGGATGTTGCGGGGGCACTGGGGATGCACAAGTCCACAGTCTCGCTGGCGCTCTCGGGCAAAGGAACCATCTCGGCGGAGACGCGTAAGCGAGTCAGTCAAGTCGCAAAAGAGCTTGGCTACGAGCCCAATGTGCTTGCTCAGCGGCTGGCCGGTGGTGTCGAGACCACAACCGTCTCTATTCTTAGCGGTGTTTTAGATGTCGGGCTTGCCACCGAGAAGATTCTCCTGATCCAGCAAGAGCTCAGCGCCCACGGCTTTGAAGTGCCACTCTACACCTGGCACTCGCACAGCGCCTCGAAAGAGAACAGTGAGCGACAGGCGGCCCAAGTCCGAAATCTCTGCCGACAGCGACCTCGTGCGATTGTCTGCGCCGTGCAGCGACTCCCAAATGCCATCTTGCAAGAGCTTGATGCCTACCAGGCGCGCGGTGGAGTTGTGATTAGCTACGACATTGAGGTTCCCTACGAGTGGGACCAGATCGTCTTTGACCGCGAGGACAATGCCTACCGCGCGGCAAAGTACTTACTGGAAGCGGGCCACCGCAAGCTCGGACTTGGCATGTCGCATCTGCGTGAGCCTGTGAGTCCCACCGACCCCCAAGCACATCGCCTTCAGGGGTTCCAGAGAGCACTTGCGGAGTACGACGTGCCGTTTCGTCCTGAGTGGCTCTTTCATACCAGCACGTATGAACGCGGCGGTGTGGAGCTCGCCAAGCAGTTTCTTGTGCTCCGTGACCGCCCGACGGCTCTGGCAGTGGTGAATGACTACATGGCCATGGCCCTGATGAACGAGCTGACACAAGCGGGCGTGCGCCTCCCCGATGACCTCAGCCTAATCGGCCACGATAACCAGCCCATTGCGACTTACTGCCCGGTTCCGCTGACGACCCTCACGCAACCCACGGAAAAGATCGCACAGGCCGTTGTTGCGCAGCTCTGGAAGCGGCTTGAGGAGAGAGAGCTCCCTCCCCAGCGGATCTCCATCGAGAGCGAGCTGGTGGAGCGACAAAGTGTGACGCGTCCGAAAGAAAACTGAGTATGTTTCGTCTGGAGATTTCTTGGAAAACGATCTTGGACCAGCCTTTGGCATGGTACAAGACGGCGGAGGCGCAGAAAATCGCGGCCAATGTCATGCTCTACCAGCACCCCAATGGCGGCTGGGAGAAAAACCTGGACATGATCACACCGCCTAAGACTCCCCCCAAAGAGACCACCATTGACAACGGGGCCACGACCACGCAGATTGAGCTTCTCGCACGTGTCGGCACGCCTGAGTCTCAGGCCGCAGCGCTCAAGGGAATTGACTTCCTGCTGGCAGCGCAGTACCCCAGTGGCGGATTCCCCCAGTTTTTTCCGCTAAAAAAAGGCTACTACACCCATATCACCTTCAACGACGATGCCATGATACGGGCACTGATCGTTCTGCGTGATGTGGCACAAAACAGGCCTGTCTACACTTTTGTGGATGCCGGACGACGGCAGAAGTGCGCCGCTGCCGTCACTAGAGGCATTGCCTGCATCCTCAAGTGCCAAGTGGTGATTCAGGGCAAAAAAACTGCCTGGTGCGCCCAGCACGACGAAGTAACATTTGCGCCCGCTAAGGCCCGCGCCTACGAGCTTCCCAGCCTCTCGGGGAGCGAGTCGGTGCACATCCTACGCTTTCTGATGGACGAAGAGCCCACACTGCAGCTTACAGAGGCAATAGAGGGTGGCGTTGCCTGGCTCAAAGCCAATCAGCTCACGGGGATTCGTATCGAGAAGAAAAATGGAGATGCGTTTGTCGTGCCCGACCCGGCGGCTTCCCCACTCTGGGCACGTTTCTACGACTTAGAGACGGGCAAACCATTTTTCTGTGGGCGTGATGGCATCAAGAAAGCCACCATGGCTGAGATTGAACAGGAGCGCCGCAAAGGCTACTCCTGGTACACCAACCGGGGCAATGATCTGCTCACTAAAGACTACCCCGCATGGAAGAAGAAGAGATAACACAAAAAATCTACCACTGAAGGTAGCAAGCTCAATGAAAAACCGAGCCTTTACGCTCATCGAGCTCTTCGTCGTGATTGCGATTATTGCTATACTAGCCGCGATTCTCTTCCCCATCTTTGCCCAAGCGCGTGAGAAAGCCCGCCAGTCCCAAAAGGGGGGTGCGAGCCTCATTATGCACGGCTGACGGGTATCGAGCCCGCCAGCGTGCTCAAGAAGATTCTGAGCTAGCGGGTTCCGAAGAAGATTTCCCAGGAGTGGAGGGCGGTTGCTTCTGTGGCGCTGGCAGGCTGAACCTAACGATGGAAAATTCGTCTAAGGTGAACATGACACAAAGAATTACTCGCACCCTGAAAACAAACACGCTGCTCCTCACCGTACTCTGCGTGACCACACTTGCTCCGGCGCAGCCGCCGCAGAAATCCGGCAATGTCACGGATGACCCACGCTTGAAGCAGTTCGACAAGAACGGCGACGGGAAGATTGACGACAGCGAGCGCGCGACCATCCGCGAGATGATGCGCAAGCGCGTGCAGAAGCCCGGCGCGGTGACGCCCTCGGGGAAAACCGAGACGGTTGGCAATCGCGAAATCACCGAGATGGAATACGCGTCGAGCGACGGGCGCAAAATCCCCTGCGTGCTCTCGATGCCAAAGGGCGACGGACCGTTTCCGTGCGTGGTGACGATTCACGGCGGCTCGGGCAATCGCGATCTCGCCTACATTCGCACGCTCGCCGCGCCCAACCCGAACACCCCGATGGTCACGGCGCTCAACGAGCAGCCGTGGGCCGTGCTCGCCATCAGTTACCGCGCAGGCGACGGCGCGGTGTTTGGAATCGAGCAGGACGACGTGATGGCGGGCATTCGTTTCGCGAAGTCGCTGCCGAAGATTGATGCGGCACGCGTGGGCGTGATGGGCGGCAGTCACGGCGGACATCTCGCGCTCATCGCGGCAGAGAAGATGGGCAACGAATTCCTCTGCGTGGTCGCCGGTTCGCCGTGGTTGCCCGACGGGGAGACGCTGATTTTTCCCGAGCCAACAAAGCCTCCTCTCTCGCTGCTTTCGCCAGCCGTGCGCGAGGAGCAGATCAAGCACGGCGCGCGCTTCGTGACCGGACTCACGCGCGGGCGCGGCCTCTCCGAAGCCGACGCGCGCAAGTTCCTGCGCGGGCAATCCATCGAGGCGAACGCGGAGAAAATCGTGGTGCCCTCGCTCTTCCTCACCAGCCTCGGCGACGAAGCGGTGCCGCATGTGCTCGTGCAGCCGACCTTCGAGAAACTGAAGGCAGCAGGGCGGGATGTGACCATGTTCACCGTCGAGAAAAGTCCGCACGGGTTTTATTGGGGACGCGATGTCGGCGGCGCACGCATCGGCAAGGGCGCGAAGAAGGAGACGGAGCTCGCCGAGGAAAAAGCCGTGCGCGCGCAAGTCATCGCGTTTTTCACCAAGCAGTTTGCTCGCAAGGATGTGAAGGTGGTCGCATCGCCCAAGCCTAGCGTGTCCACGCCAAAATCTTCGCCAGCACCGAGCGCGAGTCATGCGCCAATGACGCGCGAGCAATTCAAAGCTCGCCTCGCGCAATCCCCACAACTCGCCAGCCGTCCCGAACTGGCTGACCGCCTGTTTGATCGGCTCGATGAAAACAAAGATGGTGTATTGAGCACGGAGGAGTTTGCGAAGATGAAGACGCTGCGCGGTGGCGAAGCCGGTGCGCGCACCGGCGCAAAGCCTGCCCCACCCTCCGCGTCCGCACCGTCCGCAAAAGGAGTGGCGCTCAAGCGCACCGAGCCGCTGCGCATTGACGCGGGCGAGCTGATCGGCGAGGCGCGCGACGGCGTGCGCGTGTTTCGTGGGATTCCCTACGCAGCCGCGCCTGTAGGCGAACTGCGCTGGCGCGCGCCACAGCCGCCGCCGCCGTGGACGGGCGTGCGCGAGGCGCTGGAGTTCGGCGCGCCTGCATTTCAGGACGAGATGTTTTTTCCGAAGTCCATGCAGAGCGAGGACTGCCTTTCGCTCAACGTGTGGTCGCCCAGCGGTGCGAAGGCCGGCGCGGCGCTGCCGGTGCTCGTGTGGTTTCACGGAGGCGCGTTCATCCAAGGCTCCGGCGCGCAGCCGCGCTACGATGGCAGCGCGCTCGCGCAGCGCGGCGTGGTCGTGGTGACGATCAATTATCGCCTCGGCCCGTTCGGACTCTTTGCGCATCCAGCGCTCACGGCGCAGACGAAGCCCGGCGAGCCGGTCGGGAATTTCTGTCTGCTCGACATGATGGAAGCGCTGCGCTGGGTGCGCCGGAACATCGCAGCGTTCGGGGGCGACGCGGCCAACGTCACCATCTCCGGCTCCTCTGCCGGCGCGACGAGCTGTCTCTTCCTCATGGGCATTCCCGAGGCGCACGGGCTGTTCCATAAGGCAATTATCCAGAGCAGTGGCGGGATGCGGAACATCCAGGATCTCGCGAAAGCCGAGGCGGCGGGCGCGCGTCTGGCGGAGCAGCTGCACGTCGGCTCGGGCGACGTCGCGAAAGGCCTGCGCGCGGCCGAGGCGTCGAAGGTTTCCATCGGCACCGCAGGTATCCGTCGGCTCGAACTGCCGGTGAAGCCGATCGTGGACGGACGCCTCGTAACCGGCACGGTCGAGGAACTTTTCGCGCGGGGGAAACAGGCGCGCATCCCCGTGCTCATCGGCGCGTGCAACGGCGAATCCGGCGGGCGCGGACTCGACGACCTCGGCACGGGCGGCGCGTTCGGCTTCCAGCAACAGCTTGCCGCCGACATGGTGCGCGCCGGCCAGAGGGTGCATCTGTTTCAATTCACCTTCGTGCCGCCCGCCGCGCGCGCGACCCGGCCCGCCGCGCAGCACGGCGAGGCGGTCGCCTACAGCTTTGGCACGTTCGGCCAGCCGGTGAGTGCGCAGTATGGCTTCCGCAACGAGCAAGTCGCCGCGCGCGCACTGCAGTCGCGCAAAGGCTCGCGTGCTGAGGGCGACGACAGCGGCGGCGACCCGGATGCTTCTGCGGAAGGCCGCAAGGTCAGCGATGCCATGATGGACTACTGGGTCGCCTTTCTACGCA
>Ga0315904_10004902_pt1 | contig 18774 bp, 27 predicted proteins | sample LakEriMetagenome_6_FD_203529 | JGI IMG/M metagenome (GOLD analysis project Ga0315904, IMG submission 203529) | Freshwater fungal communities from buoy surface, Lake Erie, Ohio, United States - Buoy 12 MA120 | ecosystem: Environmental > Aquatic > Freshwater > Lake | place: USA: Lake Erie, Ohio...
ACTAAAGTTAAAGGTAAAAGGCACAACCGTTATCTCAGTTTCGGTCTGACTGTAGAATGTTCCCAATCCGTAAGAGATGTATGCCCTTATGTACTTTGTACCGGCTGAAGCGCTGGTCAGAACGCCAGAGTAAGGACTACCTCCTTGGGCCATTTCTGTCGGCGAAACGGTTGTATCTGACGTAGTCGGTTGGCTCACCGTTGAAACAACGAACCCAACGTTCGGAAAGCCTTCGCTTGTATACGAGGTACCATTTAAAGTCAGTTCATCCAAGACAATGTCATAAGAGGTGGAGTCCATTGTAACCCAAGCAGCAGATTGACCATTTATCGTAACTGTATTGCTAGTAATGAGCTGGTACAGGTCCTCCTCATACGCTCCATTGTTAATTGTTGGAACCGTTGAAATTGTGAGTGCGATAGAGTTACCCGAGATTCCTTGAAAGACTCCATCTGATCCTGAGTAAGAATTTGATCCTGCTCCTAATGAGGTTACCGCACTTAGGTCAAAGTTGGTCACAGCTGTGCAACCGTTGAAACTGAGCTCGCCTATCGTTGTCGCGCTAGGAAGACTAAAGGACGTTGAACTAGAGCAATCGCTAAAGGCTGAATTGCCAACCGTTGTAACGGCTGGGAAGCTAACAGACGTTAAGCTTGAGCAACCGCTAAATGCATCAAAGTCGATCGATGTTGCTCCATTAAGGGTAACAGTTGTCAAACCTGTGCTATCATTAAACGTGTTTGAACCAATACCGGTAACTGCTATTCCAGCGTTATCGACGATACTCACTAAATTAGAGGCGCCAAAAATATCGTCGTTTAGAGATATGCCTATTCCTCCGCGCAAGGTAATAGCATAAGTACTCTCATTTACGGAGATTGCATGAATCGCTCTATCTGCCGTATTAGTTAGATAAGAGCTCCACTCAGAGGCGGATGTTTTATCTGCGAAAACTGACTCGACCCAAGTCCAATCGGTAAACGTTAGCTCAAGAGATGGACATGATCCCCAAATAGGTCTAGGCAGGATCCAAGCGACCGCACCGGTATCGAAATCGCTAGGGGCAGATTGTTCATTTGGAACGCACCATGTTCTAAGATCCTGGTTAAATGCTATGGCTCCGTTAAACATGTTGCCCATGCCCAATACTGAAGACGTGTCCCAAGAGCTGATATCGCTGTTGAACGCAGAAGCCCCATTAAACATTCCACCCATATCAGTCACGGCGGATGTGTCCCAATTACCAATGCTTTGATCAAATAATACTGCACCGTCGAACATGCCGTTCATATCAATTACCGAGGAAGTATTCCAATAAATAAGAGGCTGATTGAACTTCTGAGCCCCGGCGAACATGTTAGTCATTAGGGTTACGTTAGACGTATCCCAATCGCGTATGAACTGGTCGAAATCGATAGCCCCATTGAACATGTCGCTCATATCTGTCACAGCTGACGTATCCCATGCTGAAATATCCTGATTAAACATGGCTGCTCCGCTGAACATACCGCTCATATCGGTCACAGCTGACGTATTCAAAGAATAGATGATTGAATTAAATTTCTCAGCACCATTGAACATGTCGCTCATGTTAGTTACGGAGCTGGTATCCCAACCGTCAATCCTTTGATTAAAGGCAGCTGCTCCGTTGAACATACTGCTCATATCGGTCACAGCTGAAGTGATCCAGTCGCCGATAAACTGATTAAAAATGGATGCACCTGTGAACATTCCACTCATGTTAGTCACGGAGCTGGTATCCCAACCGTTAATATCTTGATTGAAGCTGCTGCATCCATAAAACATGTTAGTCATGCTGGTCACAGCTGACGTGCTCCAGCTTGATACATCTCCGTTGAAAGCTGATGCGCCGCTAAACAAACCGGCCATTGTCGTTATGCTAGAAGTATCCCAGTCTCCCAAATCTTCATTAAACGATGTAGCTCCATAAAACATGCCAGTCAAGTCAGTCACGTTACTAAGGTTGGGCGCATCGGTTGCCGAAAGACTAACCAAGTTCTCGCAACCTGCAAAAGCCCATGCCATGCTTTCCCATTCGATATCGCCCCATTGTAAAATATTGTCGATCTTTAAACAGTCTAGGTCACTGTCAAAGAATATTCTTGGAAAGACTCCGGTTATGCTAATGTTGTAGACTCCTCCCCGTATAAAGTTAATCGTTATATTGCCGGTCAGACCTGCTAAAACCCCGTTATTGTTTGGATCGTTGGCATCTTCCCATTCCACCTTATATTGGTATGAACTGCCTTCCGCTGTCGGAATTGTGAAGCTATTGAGCCCATCACCATAGATCGTACTAACCCTAAATATAAATGGCGAGAATGGCGCTTCAGTCGTTGTGGTCGTAGTCGTCGGCTCCTCAGTCGTTGTAGTAGTTGTACTAGATGTCGTAGTCGACGTACTGGTCGACGTAGTCGTAGTTGACGTACTTGTTGTACTAGTGGTCGAGGTGGTCGTGGTCGGGTCCTCTGGCTTTCCAGTGGTAGTTGTGGTAGTATCCGGCGCTAGAGTTGTTGGAGTAGAAGTAGTCGTAGAGGTTACGTCTGACTCTAAGGATCCGCTTCCTCCACCAGCAGCGGCTGCTATGGCAGCTGCGGTAGCAGTAGAAGAACTAGATTTTCCGCCTCGGCCCTCGGCCTCAGCGAGCATTTTAGCAATGGCCCATTCGCGAGCCTCCTCCTCATATCTTCGGCGCTGTTCTAATTGCTCAGGCGTTTCCGAGCCCCAGTTTATCCAGTTCATTAAACTTATCTATTTTTATATAGGCTCTTCAAGACCTCCGCCTCCCTCATCGATTGGAGGCGGCCCGCCAGGTTTTCCACCGTCTGAAGAAGTGGTAGTTTGCGTTACTGGCTGAGTCGTCGTAGTCGTAGTCGGCGCAACAGTTGTTGTGCTGGTGCTAGTAGTCGTAGTCGGAGCAGCAGTCGTGGTAGTGGTCGTACTGGTCGTCGTAGTCGGAGCAGCAGTCGTGGTAGTGGTCGTACTGGTCGTCGTAGTCGTTTCTTGAGACTTTTCAGCAACAGTTGTGGTAGTCGTTGTCTCAGGGGTCGGCGGGGCAAACGACTCCTGATTAAGAGTAGTTGTGGTAGTTGTGCTTAATTCTTCAGGCTGTCCACTACCTCCACCTGCTGCGGCAGCCGCAGCCGAGCTAGACTGCCCTCCCCGACCTTGAGCTTCTGCCAACATTTTAGCAATAGCCCATTCACGAGCATCCTCCTCATATCTTCGGCGCTGTTCTAATTGATCAGGCGTTTCTGAGCCCCAGTTTATCCAGTTCATCAGGATTATTTATCCTGATCTTTTTGTTTAATCGGCATGATATCGTAATTAAAGCCAGTTTCGCCGTTAAGACACACGAACTCGACATCGTATCCAATCCAGTTCTCAGCAGACTGTCGCCTAAAGCAACTATCGCCTCCCACTCGCTGAGCATCAATTAGCACCTGCGGAAATCCGTTTTGGCTTGCGCCTCGGATTGGGAGTTCAAATCGACGGCCGTCTTGAGTTTCAATAGTTGAGCCGTTCTCTAGAAGTTTTCCAATTAATCTCATGATGTCTATAATATTTTTATGTTAGTGATAATATACCTAACTCTACTCAAAATGTTCTGGAGAGTTTAGCTCAACTATTTCCCATGTGTGATCGTAGTCCAGCTTTATTCGGGCAATGTGCCTGAACTCCGAGAGCTTGCTGCGACCCCATTCGGTCGGTCCAACCATTGAAACGAACGTTTTACCGCCCGGTCTCAAATAGAGATGGTATTCTTCCATGATGATTGGTTCAAAACCAAAGGTTGCCTCGTAAACCCGTTCGGAGATTCTCTTCTTTTCCATGATTCGCATGGCCTGCCGGTACAGGGTCTCGTACTGCTCGGTGAGAGCGGCTGCACCAAGCTCGACCTGCCCGTCGAGGGTTGCGAGACCCTTTGCGATCGGCTTATGCACGTCGTTTGGACTTACTATCTCTTGGGATTTGCGTTGCGCTGGTAGATTCATGCGACTGCTGCAGTTAACAACTTATCGCTCCATTCCTTGAGAGCAAGCTGGCCATCGGACACTATCCAGTATCTGAAGCCAAAATAACCTTTAGAATCCTTGAGCTCTGCGTAATTTCTGCCGCTTTGTAACTGCTTAAGATTCTCGATTTCAAGTTTAACGGCCTCCTCAAACTCAACAACAGTATCGGAAGGTCCGAGCCAGTATCGAGTGTGGTCAGATGGATGGCTGTCCTGATTTCGTCTAAAACCCTCAATGAGGCCCCATCGCTCAAGCTCCCTGGCCTTCTTCTCTAGCGTCGCATAGAAGTCAGTCTTATCCGAACTCACGTCAACTAGCAGAGCAAGTATGTCAGGATTAGGGGCAAGACCGATTCGCCAAAGCTTGAGCCAATTATCCCAATTCGATCTGACCGGATTGCTTTCAATAATCATTTAGAGTATTGTACCAATATCTGATAAATAGTTTATATGAAGTATCTCCTTGAACACCGAGAATGGATGGAAAGGTCGGAGGTTGAAGACTTTCTGGACTTCTGTCAACAACAGTTAGGCTATCGAACAGAACCTGAAATAGAGTTCTCCGATGACCTCCAGCACGCAAAAGAAGCGGGGTCAATGGGACACTTTGACCCTGCAACCGGCATCATCTGGGTTTTTAAGGGGCGTCGAGTTAGGGCGGATTGGTATCGTACGTTGGCTCATGAGCTTGTGCACCATGCTCAACGCGAAAGGGGCGATGAGCTCGACGGCACGACCGGCTCAGAGACCGAGAACGAGGCGAATGCCAAGGCCGGCGAAATACTCCGGGCCTGGGGCAAGCGGGAGCCGGCAATATTCGAGAGCCGGTACGGTGAGATCTTTCCCAAGCTGCAAAAGCTTTCCAAGCTTGGGCTCGCTCATCTTGAGGATATTTCAGCAACCGTTTGGTTTCCAAAACGTACATGGCAAGACGAGGAATTCAGAAAAAGATGGGATCGGCTCATGGTTAAGGACCTCCTGACCGACGAGGATTTTGCCTACCTTGATTCGCTCGCTGACCGTGGTCTTGCCTGGTACACCGATACAACGCCTGGCATCTTCTACGAAAAGGCTGATGCCGGCTCCCTGCTTAGAATAGTTGGCCCAAACTCGGTCGTCAGAGAGGCCACTGGACGAATCTATCAGGCTTTCGAAGAGGCATTTGACAGAATATCCGACGATCCGAAGGGAGACGGCCTTGAGGCTGGCGGCTGGTCAGAAGCTATTTGGTACATGAGCGGCGACGATGCGGATGAGCGAAATGCCAGATGGGGCGGCGGTCAGAAACAGATCTACGCCCGCTGGCTGAGATCAATCACTGGTTCAGATGATGGTCGTTCGGCGGCAGACCATCATCAATCCTAATATTTATTTCGATATCCATTACTGGATCGGTTGCAAGACCTATCTCAACCAGTTTTCGTCTCATCATTTCAAGTCTGCCGGTATGCACAGGCTTTGGTGCAAGACCCAAATGCGCAAGTTTCACTAGACTCTCAGGCATGTCCTCCATTGACTGTGCAAGCCCGATTACGAGCCCGACCTTGTCCGGAGTCATTTCGCCGGCAACCGTATCAATACCCCAGCACATGAGAACCCCGTTCTGGGAAACGGCTATCTCTGCATTGGGTGAGGTCACGATCTCCTCTTCAAGGTCCAGCACGGGATTGGTACCGAACTCGTAACGATCGCAGTAACAGTTACGACCCCAACAAACGGAAACCTTGAGGCCGTTCTCGAATGCCATTATGAAGCTGTGATTATGACGGGACGCGAATCCTAGAAGTTCAGGCGGTTGCATGATTCTTATTGCTAAAGACTTGGCATCTCGAAAGCGACATCCTCAATGAACACTGTCTGGCCGGCGAAGTCCGCGCTTGTCGCCATCTTCACATGACCCTTGGAATTTGCCCAATCAATCTCGACGGGTTCCTTGGTCTCGGTTATGATTCTGATAATATCGCGAGGCTCCCGATAACACTCGCCGTCCGCTGTGTAAACTCTTAGAATGCTTATCATGTTTATATTATACTCAAAAGCGATTAAACCTAGCCTGCTGTCATAACGATTCGATAACGAGAATTCGAAGGAAGCGGATCGGTGTATAGAGCCGCAGCGCTTCCGTACGAATAGTAAGGATATTCAGATGGCGTATTGCCTGTAGCATTTGCTGCTCGAAGAATTGAATCCTCCTCATCCGTTCCATAGTTAACTATTTCGTATAGTTCAACTCGAAGTCTTAGATTTGGATCCGATGCAGCCGATGCAGATATCTCACTAAAATAATATTCGTGATTTGGGTTGTAATTGTTCAAGAGGTACGAATCCGCTGTGCCTGCATCAGAATACACTCCGTAACTTTCGCTCCACTGCCAGCCTACAACAGGGCTTTCGCTTTGGCCGTTCGTTGAATTCAATAGACAAATTGAGAAGGTAACAGTTGTTCCGGTAACCTTCCGATCGACTGAGAACACGTACTCGATTATTGGAGCTTGTGGCGGACCTGCGGTGGTAGTAGTGGTAGTCGTACTTGTGCTCGTGGTAGTCGTTGAAGTGGTCGTTGTGCTCGTGGTTGTACTGGTAGTTGTCGTCGGCCCGGCTGTAGTCGTAGTAGTTGTGCTCGTGGTGGTCGTAGCGTCAGTTGAAATATTATTGCCGATATAGAGCAACGGAAATACTGGATCTTGGCCTGGCACGTATCCGTAGAGCCGCGCCTGATCTAAAGTATTCACGAATAGTTCTCGATCGACATCAGACGGAAAATCGATTTCTATCTCATTGGTCGGGCCGTATCCTCTAAAACCTATTTTAAGTTTATCGTCCTCGTCTGAGTACTTTACGTAATTCAAATTGGTTTCGATACCGTAAAGTCGAATGGTGTTTGCGACCCCGTTCTCGTACACATCGAACACGACCCCGTAAGATGGTGTCGAAAACTCCGTGCCGTATGCATTGAAGGTTAGGTCGGGATCTCCCGATTTGACCTTGATCTGGTCGCCCGCTGACAGAGATAGGTTAACATCAAGCCTAGTGGTCGCTCCAGCTGAAATAGTTGCACTTGGATAATAGAGGTAATTTTTTGCGCTAATTGTTTCGCCGTCTTTGCATACGGCGATTGTGTAGTTGGCAGTACCGTTAGTTGCAACATGGCATAAGAATATTGTGCTGACTAGTGCAGTTTTATTCGGCGGAACATCGTAAAGAACCGCTTCTACGTTGGCAGCAGGCTGCACTTGTCCAAGAATCTTATGCTGTACAATTGGCATTCTTACTTATTAACTACTCTTTCGAGGCAGTCCTTGCACTCCTTAAATTCTTTTTCGAATTGAGGGCTCTCAAGCATAGCCATAAGGTCCTGAGTTAATATACCTGCCATAACACCAGCGTACATTCCAAAAATACTAACACCTAAACCGCCAGTCGCTGCAATCCCGTATAAGGATATTCCCCAAATAATTGCCGCACAGCAAGCGGCTGGAGCTTGTCCCATAACTCTTAAAAGCATTTCCTTTTCTCGAATACAGTCAAGTATTCCCTCCTTTTTATGTTCGGCTAACTCTTCTCCTTGACGAAGCATTTGTTGAGCTAGGGCATTAGCTCCGAAGGACTCATTAATATTTTTCCAGCCTTCAAAAGATTCAATTTTCATAACTCTTATTCTTTTTTTTATTTATCCAAGATCGTTGATGTTGACCCATGCTTCGACGTAGTAGTTGTTAAGCACAAGGATTGGAATCTCTCCGTTAGGACCCTCAACGTCAGCGATGTATCCCTTGACAATGGTGATATCAGTCTCGCCAGATTCCATTACTTCAGACTCGCTGACACGACCCCAGTTGAGATGCCCTTCGTACTCACTAGAGCCGACGATCAATCCTGGAAAGATTTCATTAACTTTCTTGATTTGGGTTCTGCTTGTTCGGGTGGTATCACAAACCTGCACAATATCCTCGATGCCGGGCAACTGCATTAGTTGTTCAAGCTCAATGTCCTTGGGATTAAAGAGGCCAAGCTCTTCGAGCCTATCAAGCTTTGACTGGTTCTCATGCGTTAGGTTCTTCCAAATGCGGTACATGAGCTCCCTAAAGCTTGGGAAACTTCCTTTAGTGATGTAGGACGAATAAACCTGTGGCAGCGTGAGCAGGTCCCGAGCTATGGCCTTTCGTGTACTCCATTCGTTGGCGATCTCTGGTTGATACGATTCGTATAGTCTTATGTACTTCATCACCAGGGTTCCATTTTATCGAGATCGTCGACATTGAGCCAAATCGTCCAGCTCATGCGCTCAACGATTAGCAGCGGTACCTTCGAAAAAGTCCTGCACCCGATGAGGGTGTGGTTTCCGCCTGGCGAGAGTCTCACCGTTTCCAGAACCTCACGGTCGACGAGGTGGTCCTCATCAAGATGGATCTCGTAATGGCTTGGGTCCCTGCCGCTCGGAAAGCCTGTCACAATGCTGTCGCACATCTGATTCAGGAGATCCGCTTTCTCCTCGGTCTCCTTTATGTAGCCGCCGTAGATGCAGACGATTCTGTCAACTCCAGGCAAACGTCTGGCCTTGGCCTGATTGATATTGCTCTCGTCGAACAGACCAAGGTCCATGAGCTTTCCAATATCGCCCTTATCATGGGCAAGGTGCTTCCAAATTGCAAAGACGAGTTCAGGCGACCGGCGGTAGACATCGTTTAGTCTATCGGGAAATGCTGCAAGAAACCTGCTCTTTAGGCTTCGGGCCACCGCATTCTCAAAAAGCTTAAGGTACTTTAGTCCACGCTGCATGAGGTTATTTATCCTCAGCAGGCGGATGGCAGAAGCTCTTCAACAGATCTTCTCCGCTAATTCCGTAGTTAAGGATACCGCTCTTGAACTCGGAAATGCCGGGATCCCCGCACTCGCAATCTGTCGTGTGTCCGCAGTAGCACGGCCTCTCCCCATTCGGAAAAGAGCAGCGCCATTCGCAATACCTCTTTAGGATCGCTGACTGATCCGAACTGCGATCGCTCTCGAAGAGTTCTTTCGTAAAAAGGTAGAGGTTCTTTTCGGTTCTAAACTGATCCTTGCTTTTCATCGGTCTTTCCATTTATTGAATAGTAATAATTATCGGTGTCCTCGCTAACCCAACGGTCCGAAACGGTCTCAACGCTTGGAATCCAGGTGTCGACCTTGATTTGCTTGGGCTCGATCGGAAAATCTCGGGTGATCCAATTCTGGTCGCGCCAGTAGATTCGGTTATTGGGCTGACACAGGAGGTAGCCAGCATCCGCCGCAAGCACGTGACCGCACTTGTAGTCCGAGGGCTCGTCTGAATAGCCGTTCGCGTACCAGTCGACCGTGAAGAGGTAGCTTGCCCAAACCTTTGAGCCGTCCCTGAGCACGACCTCGCAGCGCTTTTCCTGCAGATACTCGTACTCAACGACCGCAACGTTCTCGCTGAAACAGTCCCATAACTGTTTGAAATGGTAGGGCACGTCCTGCGCAGCCTTAATCGGTTTCGTGAATATTTCGGAGATCGGCACTCTCGACCTGAGCATGCCGTAATCGGTCATGACATGGAATGTGAGGCACTTGCCCGTGCAGGACTGGATTCCAAAAAGATAGGCTGGATGGAACTCATCCGAGTCCGCTGGGTTCTTGGTAAACCAAGAGGCTCTAACGTAGAGCTTACGGACCTTGATACTGTGGTTGAGCTCCATATTAGGTTATTTATCATTCCTCCATGTGCTTTGGAGTCTTGGCCTTAACGAGACCGAGCGCAAAGCCAATGCGTGGAATGATGTAAGCGAGACAGCCAAGGTAAACAAGGCGAGTCGCCTCCTGCTTGGGGATCCAACCAGCGTCAGCCCCACCGTAGTGCTTGAGCTCAATACGCTTGATGATCGCCCACTTGTCCCAGTCCTCTTCAGTTTCGGAGAACTCTATCGATGCAGTGTCCCATCTCGACCTGAAGTAGAAGTGGTGGCCAAGAAAGGTGCCCTCAGCCTGTACCGGACAGGCACCGGAGGGTTCGTATTTCCAGCTAAATAGTTTCATAGTAGTATTATTTAATCCTTGAGAACCGCCCAGATCAGAGCTGCGACCCAGCCAATGAAGGTCCAGCCAAGAAACACGTTGAGTAAGAGTATGCCAGTAAACTGCCGATGCTTTAGGTGTCCAGCAATCAGAGTCGGTGCAAAGTAGAAGCCGAGCAGAACGGCGAGTGTGATTAGCCCCTGTAGTATTTCCATGGGATTAGGTTAGGTTTACTTTTAGTTTTGCGTAGGTTGCTGTGCCAGTAAGTTTGTGGTGCTCGACTATTGTGAACTCGACATCCGGCGAGGCCGAGATCCGGGCATGAAGGTTATCGAAGACTCGGTCCAGTTCGGCCAGTCTCTCAACATCGTGGGGATGAAGCTGATAATCCTTGTCCTCGTGCTTGACGAGCCATTCGTTGTGCTCGCCCTTGTAGATTTTTCCTTTCATGCTGGTAATGCGTCTATTATTGAGCGGAGCCTGTCCGCGTGTACTTTAAATATTCTGCGTTCGAACAAGGCCCGTTCGATATGCTCAAGAGCCTGAGCTGGACCCTTCTTTTCAAGCAGAGCCATGCACTCTGCCCCAACCGCTTCCCACTCGTTGGGCAACTGCGTCCGGACCTCGCGCGTCGGAGGCACTGGCCTTGGCGGCAAGCTCCTGGGACCGGTGCTCGATGAGGTCCTCTTTGGGCCTGAACCCCTGAGGCCGCGTAGAGTGCCGAACCCAACCCTTGCGCTCTTTGCAAAGAAATCGGCTGCAACCTCGGGATCCTTGACGATCTCGATCTCGTTACCGGTCTTGTGATGAATCACTGGCACGCCGGACCACCTGGCCTCGGTCGAGCACTGTGTGCAGCACTTGTAACCAAGCTCGGCTCGGGCTGCTGGGATCGGGGTTCCGCACTTGCATCTCATAGGGTTATTTTACCGAATCCTGACGGCATTGGCAACTGCACGGGTTCAAGGGCGTGAGGTTCTTGTTGCTCATGATGTACTCACGACCCTCGATCTTCACGATGCGGTAGTAGCCCGAGACGTCGATCTCCTTGGGCTCGCGGCCGTTCTGCCTCTTAAAAAATGCAAACTTAAGATTGAGGGCCAGCAGGCCGACGAGTGCAATGATGACCATCGCAAATAGAAAATCTATGGGTGTTATCTTCATAGGGTAAATGTACTAAAAAATCAATAAATATTCGGTTTTGATTGACATACTGAGTTCAAAGTTTTTGAGGTCCGTCCTGGAGTCGAACCAGGCTTAGAGGTTTTGCGGACCTCCACATAACCGCTCTGACAACGGACCTTTGCATTAGTATTGTGGTATTGGGTTCTGAAGCCAATCTGTTAGCGCGCCCTGCGGATCGACGAGCCCGTAGTGCAGGCTAGAGTCGGGCAGCTGTATGATAACATATTCGCGAGCAGGCTTGTCCTTCTCAGCGGGCAGGTGACCGACCGTATCGACGATCTCGAATTGGGCAGGCCAGCGGACCGGCTTCTTCGCAGGACTTTCGAACATCGCGGAGAGTAGGGCTGCAATGATGAACATGATTAGTCGAAGTTTAGGCCCCGATTGGAGCGTTCCTCGTGCAGAAAATCCCTGACCTTTTGTAAGGCATCGATGACCGCCTCGGGCGTGCCGTCGGCTGCGTACTTGATCTCAGCCCTGAGATGCTGATCGATCTCCCAGCAGAGATGCTGCCATGAGGAGCCGTTGACCGCTTGGGAAAATTCCATTTCCTCGTCGGGTAAATTGAATGTGAGAGTTGCTGTTGGCATGAGACTAATGTACCCAATTCTCTGGGACTTAGGCCGTCATTGCTGCAACGTCAGAGAGACCTGCACCGCTAATTGAGGCGGTAAGGTTCGCAACTGAGCTTGCGTTCTGCTGGCCAAGGTCGGCGAACGCAGGCTGGCCTTTTAGAGCCTTTGAGATCTCGCCAAGAAACCATTTTACCTGGTTAAGGCCCTGTGAGATGTAGCCAATGAATTGATCTATTGCCTTTTCGATGTTTTTCCCTTGAATGAGAGCCACAGTTGGGAGCAATGGAGGAAAGGCCACAGCCAGCTTCGTGATGAAGTCTACCATCTTCGGTAGGTTGTCTTTAAGGAAAGCTCGAATTGTTGCTGTGCTACTAGAAAGACCTGTGGCTACTGCTTGCAGGTTTGTAACAAACTTAGCAAGACCAGAAGCGGCCTCGTGTTCGATCGCGCCGATTGCGCCGTGCTTCGCACCAGCCTTTGATGCGCTAATTGCTATCTCTTTGGCTGCAGCGAGCTCAATCTTTGCCTCAATCGCTGCAGCTTTTGCAGCTCCAGGCAGCATGAGACTACCAAGGGTAATTAGGGCCCCAATGTAAGCTGAGACCGAATTGATTTTACCGTCCGGCTTGCCTGCACTGACCGAACCCTCGATAAGGTATGTTATTACATGGCACAGCACTAATGGAGGACCTGCGGCCTGCACAAGAGGTATACTTTCAATCGCGCCGACTGCTGCGTCAGCTGCAATGTGCAACCAATGGCTCCAACCGCCTCCTTCATTAAGAGGATCACTGAAGTTTTCGTTACAAAATTCGTTGAAGCTTAGCAGTTTGTCAGATGTCATTGGATTGAGGTCTCTATTTTGATCTATTTATTCTCGAGCCTCGGCCCATCCTGAGGTCCGTTATGGCCAGCAAAGTACATCAGCGGATCGTCCTCGCCGCCTGGGCCCTTACGCGACTTCCATAGGGGCATAAGCTCCGCGAACGTGATCCAGGTGTCCAGGATCGTGATCTTGCCCTTGACCCTCAAGCCCTTGGGCAGGTGCCGGACCGGCGTGTCCATGAGGGTGAAATCACGGCCGACCCTAAGGCCGTCAGGTAGACGCTCGAGCTTGGGGCATCTCGAAATGTTGATATCACCGCCGACCCGCAGGCCGTCGGGCAGCTCGACAAGATTGGGCATGTCCTTGAGGTAGAGGTGACCCTCAACCCTCAGGTTATCAGGCAGCCTCTCGAGCTCGGCACCGCAGAAAGTTGCAATCGAGTTCGTGTGCCATGGGCCAGGCGGCAGTTCCCTGAGCTCGAGCCCGTCGAAGTTCATCATGTTCCAGCGATCGTCGGGGTTCTTGGCCTTGGCAGCCAACCACTTCTCAACCTTTTCGAGTTCCGGGTTCTCCAAGCCCAGGGCCTGTAGCTTTTTGACCCTGTCCCAGTACTCGCTCTCGAATACTCCGTAGTCCTTTATGTATTTCTTTTTAATTCGCATTATGCACTCATGGCAGCTGTTGAGTTATCGTTGCCGATTGCAGCTGTTGTTTTATTGTATTGGCCAAGATCGTACATTCTCACGGTGATTACGCCGTTGCCGATTGAAGAATAGGCCGAAAAGAGCTGCTTAATATTGGGATTCTCCTGGCCCTGCACAACAAGAGAGCCAGGCTTGGTGATGAGGTTCAATACTCGGTCGGCTGGGCCGGCGTCATTGCGGCCGCCTTCCTTGCCCACAATGTCTGTGTTGTTCAGGGTGAATGTGACAGGTCGCATGATGAGCACTGGCCTGCCCTTTGAGTCGGTGCCCTGCTCGAACCTAACCCGCTTGGAGGTAATCCGGCCTGCTGCAACTTCGGCCATGAACTTCTTAAGTAGCTCAGCTCCATCATCAAGCGGCCTGGCTCCGATCGCCCCGCGAAAAACGTTCAGCCTGGCAAACGAATCCTTATCACCGACTACGTATCTCGAATCATACTCCTCCGGCGTTTCATCTCGACTGTGAGTTGGATTATAGGGTTCAAGACCGAATCGGCCGAATGCATCGTCGATGAGATGAGTTGCCTCATGCTTCAGCGTATCATAAAGGTTTTTGTTGCCATCATTGGTACCGTCCCAAAAGTTGAAGAGGTTGATCACGATTGTTGTGGGGCGTTCAGAACTATACCAGCCCCAAGCGCCCGGAACAGGCGTGTCGGTTTGCCGTTTCGTAACCATTAAGTATTTTAAGTTTGGCAAAATCTCATTGACTATGTAGCGTCTCACCTTCTCCTTGGGATACTTGCCCGCCCGAAGGTCCTCGTCCGAGATTGGTTCGATCGTGCCGTTCAGCTTTTTGCGAGTCTGCGGATCTTGGTACCAGTTCGTGAGATCCTTTTGTACTCGACGAATTGAGTTTGTAATTTCAGCCTCAATCTTCTTAAGAGCCTCAACACGCGCAGGCCCGTCCATCTTTTCGAAATTTGCCCAAAAATTCTCCTTGCCTGGAACTGGCGGCTTTGTTGAATAGTAATCACAGCTGACTGACGTGCCGGTTGGCTTTGTGCTTTCAAATAAGAATTCGGAGAATGTTAGTAGTGGCTTCATTTTTCAAATCGGTATTTTATACTAGGATTATTTATCTGACCAAGCTCGAGCATACTAAAAATGGGGACCGTTTCTGATCCCCATGCTGGCCAAGTCCAATTCGCCCTTAGTGAGCACCAAGTTTTATTGCCTTGGCTCGACACCTGTCGCAGAGCCAGACCTTATTGTTGTCGACCGTTCTGATCGTGCCGCGAGCATCGTTCATCAGGCAAGGGGTCGTGTTATCGCAGTGCTCAAGCCCAAGATTATGGCCTATTTCATGAAGAGTAACCAGTTCGAGCCGGCGATTGAACTTTGCTCGGCTTACTCTCATCTTAAGTCTAAAGGTCGAAACCACGGCTGTTTTGCCTGGCCTAAGCCCCAGGCCGAGTATGCCCCATTCAGTCTTACCGTTGTTCTTGATGATGCTGATATCCTCGTCGGTTAGGATTAGGGTGGACCTGCCCGAGTCAAACTTTCTTAAAATCTTGCTTGCACAAAGCCGTGTACGGGAACGGGCTAGCAGGTCGGGAGTCGACCCATACCCTGTCAGAACCTTGCATGGGCGCTTCCAAAAACTTTCAGCTGAACCGGTAGCGACTTTAACCGTTGCGGGCTCAATTCGGCCCATGACTTTAAAGTAGATTGTATCGTTTTTCGGGGCTTGAATCAGGTTGGGTACAGAGGTGATACCGTGCGGATTCACAAACCAGATCATGAGAAATAATGGAATTGAATACATAGTTCTAATAATTAAAGGTTACAGATTCTTTAACTATTATACCGAACGGGTCTAGAAATGGGCCGAACCTAAAAGAGATTCGACAGCGACTGGACGATCCTATCGCCCAGCGAAAACATCTTCTCGGTCCAGGTTTCGATCGACACGGCTGTGACGTCAACCTTGCCGCCGGCATCGGGCAGAATCACCACCGCGCGCGGGTTGTGCTTCTGCATGGCTAGGAGAAAGTTTCGGTCGACGTTCACGCAACCTGCACCGACTCGAGTATAGGGTTTGGGTATCTCAGGATCTTCGCCAGCCGCTCGACCTGCTACCGATATACGGTTGGGGTTCGCGTAGGCATGCACGGCGACAGGAGATTGCTGATCGGTCTTAAGGTTAATGAGAGGATATGTATTGATTATGTCCGGCGCGCCTGCATAATTCTTTTTAAAGCCTCCCGCGAGGCCATACATGCCCGACGGCGTCCAATCAGTGCCGGTTGCGGTGCGCATCGCGAACGAATAGGGAAATTCGCCCCGCTCTCGCCCTATTGAACTGTACTTAGGCCAGTCGATCTTGCCGTCGGGCTTGACCAGGTCGGGGTTTGCCTTGGCCCACTTTATGACATTTGGATCCTTGCCCCAGGCAAGGGATCGGTTGGCCCATTCTTCGTAGTCTTCTTTACCTATGCCCACACCCGGGTCCTGGGTCCTGCCGGTTGCAATGGCCGACTTTGCCGCAAGCTTGTGATCCGCATCGAACAGTGCAGCAATGGCCGCGTCCTTGTTGATGATTATGAAGCTTTTGCCGTCAAGAGCTTTGCTCTTTGCGATGTCAGCCAGCTGCTCGAAAGTTCGCTCGGATATCGAGCCCATCATCTTGATCGCGGCGGCGACCGAGTTACCGAGCCACTTGTACTTTTGGGCAACGGTATCCCTTGAATAGGGGCTAAAGGTATCGATTGGATTCATGCGCTGCTGAATGAGCTTATCAATGCCCTGAAGAGCCGGTACAGCCTTGCCTGAGCTCTTTAGTCCAGCTGCGGCTTTGGCCAGGGCAGCCTTCGTCAGCGGCCCAATCGAACCATCATCCTCAAGCCCGTTCTTGCCCTGAAAGTCCTTAGTTGCAGCCTTCGTCAGCTGGCCGAAATCTCCGTCGACCCCGTCCTTGGTATCACCGGACGTTCCAAGGTTGTAGCCTAGGCTCTTTAGAATAAGTTGGTAGGGTTTGAGAGCAGCGTCCCTATCGCCGAGGGTAAAGACCGCTTTCTCTTGGGCCTCGTTAATGAACTGTTCGAACAGCAGTATTCGTTTCATCTTTGTCAAGTCTATTTGGGTTATTTATTTGAGCAGGCTGCGATCAAACAGGTCTAGATAAAGAACTTCTTTTTAAGTGGAAAACTCCAGGTCTATTTATACCCAACCGGTCCCCAATGAAGCGTTGAGCAGTGCCGAGACTAGGCCTCCAGGACGGCGGTCTCGTCCATGCCGAGATTCTTTGCCTGGGCAATGGCGAACGGGATAAGCCGCTTGGCGATCGCGGGGTTCTCCCCAACAAGCTCAAACGGGTCGGCTGGCTCGGTCGAGAACTTTTCGGCCTGGCCCTTAAAGCTGCGCAAGAGGTCATCATTGTCGAAGAGCCGGTTAACGACATCTTCGAACTGTGCCGGTTCAATGAGACCACGAATGTCGCCCAGTAGCCGGGTCAATTCGGCCCTGTCAAGGCTAAAGACGCTGACCGCGCAGTTATGGACCCGCTCGCTCTGCTGAGCCTCGCGCTTAAGACGCTCCTCATTTTCAATATCATGCGGGGCCATCATCATCCTGCGCCGGGTCTCTTCACGCCGCTTTGCGTACTGTTCCTCGTACTCGTCTGGGTGCGTAAAAGCCTCGCCGACGAATTCATTAAATTTCTTAATCATCTCTTTTTCTCTTTTTTAAGTGGAAAACTCCAGGTCTATTTATACCAAAATGCGCCCTACTCTGTCAAGTAAAAGAAAGAATAGGACTACCTCAGCTATGCTACACTGAAGACTGTAGTACAGCGGGTCTACGCATCTACCTAATGTAATAATAAAAAAGAAACCGACCCATACTGGCCTACTCTTCATTTCAGATAAAGACAATGGGTAGACTACCCGTACCGGGACTAGGGAGTACCGGGCCAGCCTAAGGCCAGCCTAGGTCTGAGCAGCCTGTACCGGGACTAGGGAGTAAACTCCATCCTGTACCTGGGCTCGGGAACCTGACCCCAGGCCGGGACTAGAGCAGGCCCATGATGGTAAACCATCTAGGGAGTGCAGGAGCCCGCTCTTCCCCTGCCAGCCGGGTCCCACCAGGGCCGGGACTAGGGAGTAAAGGGGAGAGCCGAGCCGCTCTTGCCGTGGGGGTACCTGCTGGGCAAGCCTTAACCTCACACTGTGGTGGGGTCCTCCGCGGCCTCCCCGGGATCCGCGGTTCTCCGGAGCGGGGGACCAGGTCAGGTCAGATGGAACCTAGTAGAAGGGTCGGGACAAAGGGGCGCCGCGTGTCCTACCGCCAGATAGATAGACTCATGGAATACCCAGATGGACTGAACGACAAGGGGCCTATGGGCCTCGTCTACAAGAAGCATGCTGCCGAGTTCTTGGACGTCAGCATCAAGACCCTGGACCGCTACGTCAAGGCCGGGCTGCTGAAGCCCTTTAAGAACGCGGTAAACGGCAGGCTCTACTTCGACAAGGCTGACATACTGAAACTACTAGGGAGTAGGCTGCCGCAGGACCGGACCGTGGTTCTCTACTGTAGGGCTGCGACCATACCTAACATGGGCAATGCCGGCGTTGCTGCTGATACCAGGCTGGCCAAGCAGGTCGAGCGTTGCCAGGCCTACTGTACCCGGGCAGGCATTCGTATAGACCGGACCATTGCTGAAGTAGGTAAGGGCGACTCGCTCAAGGACCGCCGGGGCTGGACTGAGATCATGGACCTAGTCATGCGCAAGCAGGTCAGCATGATTGTGGTGGAGACCCCTGACCGGATCTGCAGGTGGGGAGTTAGGGAGATGCTCGAGGACCTGCTGGCCTGGCACGGTGTCGAGCTGCACGTCATCCAGCCGGTGCTACAGTTGCAGGAGTACCGGGACGAGCTCACTGAAGACTTAACTGGTCTGGTCTACCAGGCTAGGCAGCTCATGGGCGCCTAGGCCCGGCCCGGAAACGCGACACTTTACTGGGCTCGGGGTTCTCCCCAGCACGGGGAGAGCTCCAGAACCCATGCCTGGTCGGCACGGCCCCGGGGCTTGGGCCTAAGGATTATTGTACCCATTCCCGCATTAAATAGGCATAAAAAAAGAGCTGTGAAAAAGACCACTACCTCATCAGTCAATCCGTTCAAGGCTGGCGGCAAGCGTCGCAGGCCGGGCAGGCACTCGAAGAACGCGCAGTCCGGTAACAAGCGGGGCAAGAACTACTCCAAGCCCTATGCTGGCCAGGGACGCTGACGCAACTGCACAAAAAAAGGGGACCTTACGGGGTCCCCTTGCGGTTTCTACAGTGCCGGCCTAGATGGTGGCTAGGTCAGCGTGCTGCAGGTCCCAAGTCTTTGAGAAGAGGTTGCCGCCCTCGACCTTGAAGCGCTTGTTGTTGTCGAACTCGAAGGTCGACTGGTGGCTTCCGAGCCAGGTGAGCTCGTTGACGAGGTCCCAGACTGT
>Ga0315904_10004903_pt1 | contig 18770 bp, 17 predicted proteins | sample LakEriMetagenome_6_FD_203529 | JGI IMG/M metagenome (GOLD analysis project Ga0315904, IMG submission 203529) | Freshwater fungal communities from buoy surface, Lake Erie, Ohio, United States - Buoy 12 MA120 | ecosystem: Environmental > Aquatic > Freshwater > Lake | place: USA: Lake Erie, Ohio...
ACTCTCAAACAGCATGGACGTAGAGTTCTGCATGGAAGCCCTCGAAGAGGCCTTGAGTCATGGTCGTCCGGAGATCTTCAACACCGACCAAGGATCGCAGTTCACGAGCCAGGAGTTCACGGGTCGGCTGCTCAGAGAGTCGATCCAGATCAGTATGGACGGGAAAGGCCGCGCGATCGACAACGTGATGGTCGAGCGGTTGTGGCGATCGGTGAAGTACGAGGAGATCTACCTCAAGAGTTACTCCAGCGGAGCCGATCGCTATGCAGGATTGAAGGCATACTTCCACTACTACACCCACGACCGCCCCCACCAGGCCCTGGGCAACCGGACCCCTCAAAACCACTCCGTGAAACTGACCCCGCAGACCATCTAAGCAAGGCCGCCCCGTGGTCCAAAAAACGGGGTCCACTTCAGACACACCAAGCAGATGCGCTACTTCATCAGCAGTCTGCCGCTGGGGCTGAAGACATTTGCACGCGCGATCCGCAGTCATTGGCGGATTGAGAACAGCTGTCACTGCGGCCTCGATGTGACCTGTCGCGAGGACGAATCGAGGACGAATCGAGAGCGCGGGAGAAATGCGCCCGGGAGAATTTCGCCTGGCTCTACCGGTTCATACTCTCACTTTTGAAGCAACATACCAGCAAGCAAAGCCTGGCAATGAAGCGGCGTGCGTGCGTTCGTGCGGGTGGGTGGAGCATCGAGTTCCTGACGGAAGTCTTTGCGGGGAACACGACTTAGTGTGCGCTGGCCCTGGTTTAGCCGAATTTTAACTCATTGTCCAAGTCGGCCTGCTGAGGAGTTGAAGAAACGCTCTCGGCGCCGCAGTGACTCCAGTTGCAAATGTTCAGCAAATCGTAAATCGGCAAGGTTTGCGGTGCACAGCCGGCAACCTACAACCTGCTGGTGGAAAATGACATAGTCACGAATTTCCGGCGGGAGGACCCCGACCAAAAACGCAGACCAGTCAGCACGACTTGGACAACTGAGACGCTCAGTTCTCCAGATCGAAGCGAGTGTGAGGCTGTCGCAGGTCTGGGCGGTTCGCAATTCATTCAGTCGACTCTGAATCAGGTCTGAGCTTTGAATCAAACCTTCCACAAGTGTCATCCTATGTGCGGGTAAGGCTTCATGCAGAAACGCCACTAAGTCTTGATCTGAAAGCTGAGACATCTCATTTTTCAATTCATGGGCAACACCGGGCACGGAGGCTCACCTGGTGCCCAGTATGATTCAGGCTCGAGAGGATCGGTTTTTGAAGATTTACTCACCGCGCTACCAGGCAAACTTCCTGACGGTTGTGGTGCAGTTGCCGAACTCGAACTTGAGAATACCCCCAACCACGCACACGTTCGACAAACGCAGGGATTTCCGCAGCAAGTGACCAATCAATTAGTTTCAACGTCAGAATCAAACCGCGGATTCGGACTTTCGGGTGCATGACCACTGACTCAACGGTATCGAGCGTGTAGCTTGGAGGCAGGTTGATATCGCAGGTTAACCAATCAACGCCATTGAATTCCCGCCTAGATACATCCTTCGAGCGTTTGCGAATGTGTCGAAAATTGGGGTTCTCGGAGATCAAGGGGTCGACTTCCGCCGGATCAATCCCAACCACCTTGAGGCCAGCGGCCAGTAATACCTGCGACGCTCCCCCAGGCGAGCAGCCGATTTCGGCGACATTCTGTCCGGCCTCGAGCGGAAAACCAGCCCATACGAGGGATTCATGCATTTTGAAAAAGACTCTCGACACAATTCGGTCAGGATGCTGAATTGCCGGGAAAAAACCACCCGGCCAACTTGAAATCGGTCGTCGCGCACGATGGAGGCCGATCCACCATTCCTGGCAATCAACCAGGATTGCGTCGGCAATCAGTGGGCCATTCAACGGATCTGGTGGTCGTAGAGAACTCACTGGTTGCTGGGATTGATCGAGCCTGAGGCTCAGAGGACAGTTCTCGGCAGAGCGTAAAATTATTTCCGTGGAGGTTGATTCGTGTGTTAGTCCAGGTTCATAACCCCTATGGCCAGGTTCGGATCGGTCGCGAGGAAAGACGTGTAGGCCCTCCACAGTCCTCCCCTCAAGATGCCGCCAGAAATCTTTAGCCCTCTCCACTACGTTCTCGGAGACGCACTTGCCAAGTGATACCCCTAGGACGCGGGCAAAGACACTTCGTATCTGAAAATCGTCGGGGAATGGGCTGTCGTCCGCCTGTTTGAAAGTGACGAAACCAGGACGTGAGTATGCAAATCGAAGATTCGGAGACTCTCGTAGAACCTCGACTTTCAGGGCGTTTTCAGCGCCCTGCTGGCAGGTGGCAAAGATGAATCTGGCGGGAGAAACCATGAGGGAAGTGCGACACCACAGTGTTGTTAAGTTGTCTTGAATTCCCCCTCCTTCAATCAGTGACTGGGGGGGGAGGGGGTTAGCAGAGATGAACTCGTCGGCCACCGAACAGGCGCGACTCTCGGCGTCTTCGAAGATGTTACGGACTGCCGAGAGAATTTGCATTCTGGTGCTCCCCCGAATACCATCAAGGCTATGAGCCGCCCAAGCCCCCGGGGTGAATCACAATCCCCATCCCGAAGAAAAGTTGCCGCAGCACGTGACCTGCTTCAGCAGAGGCCGTTGCTGCCAGCAGAAGAGGAGGGAATCGGAACAGTCTGGTTACGGAATACCCGGCAACATCCGAGTGTCTTTCGGAAGATGGTGCAGGACGTATCCACCGGGCTCAGGCCGGGTGATTTCGTGGAGGTCCGAGGTCCCGCAAAGGAGCTGCTGGGATATGGTTTCTACAACCCGCTTGCCGAGATTACGGTCCGTTTACTGGGGGGGGGGAAACTGGGCCGAAATGAGGATTATTTAGAGGGTTTGCTTGGGCGAGCAGTCGATCTTCGGCTTAGAAAGCTGAGTCTTCCATCGTCAACGACAGCGTATCGAGTCATTCACGCAGAAGCAGATGGTTGGCCGGGTCTGATGATTGACCGCTACGGAGAAGTGCTGTCGGCTGAGGTCTTCAGTCTGGCGATGTATCAACGCGGTGCGGATGTCCTGCGGAGGCTTGCCAATCGACTGGGGACGACTCATTGGCTGCTTCGGGCACCAGACAAGACCCATGGTCAGGAAGGATTTCGGGGAGCGCAGTTGCAGTCGGCAGATTTGCCGAAGCGGACTACGATCGAGGAGTTCGGAACGCGATTCCAAATCGATTTCGGAGTCAGCCATAAGACTGGTTTTTTTTGTGATCAACGAGAGAATCGACAGCGATTGGCCAACCTGTCTCCCGGGCAGACAGTTCTTGATCTTTGCTGCTATACAGGAGGTTTTGCTATTCAGGCTGCCCGCTTGGGGCATGCTGCGAGTGTGACTGCAGTTGATCTGGACGAGGCGGCGATTGAAGTCGCACGTACGAACGCTCGATTGAATGGCGTTTCAGTGCGATTTGTGCATGTGGATGTCTTTCAATATCTACGCGACCTGATCGCTTCGGGCCGACGATTTGCTGTGGTGGTTCTGGATCCCCCCAAGCTCATTCGGAACCGTTCCGAGGTCGATTCTGGCACTCGAAAACATCTCGACCTCAACCGCCTTGCGATGCAAGTTGTGGAGGATGGAGGAATTTTGGTTACATGCAGCTGTTCCGGGCTACTTACGGCAACGGAATTCATGCGGATGCTGAGAACCGCCTCCCATCAGGCTGATCGGAGCGTGCAGGTGCTGGATCGGACTGGAGCTGCAGGCGACCATCCTGTGCATCTGGATGTGCCTGAAAGTGAGTACCTTCAGGCCGCATGGCTGCGGATTAACCATAACTGAGCGAGTTCCGAGTGCCTCGACCAGAAGACATCAGAATCATCGTTGCTACGGACTGCGGCAGCACGACGACCAAGGCGATCCTGATCGAATTGATTGAGGGCGAATACCGGCAAACTTTCCGGGGAGAGTCTCCCACGACGGTGGAGGAACCGCTCGCCGATGTCACGGTGGGCGTTGTAAATGCGATCTCCGAACTTCAGGAACTCGCGGGTAGAAAATTGCTCGATGACTCTGGGCGAATCATTCGGCCCGCGGAGCGTGAAATCGGGTGCGACCTCTATATCTCGACTTCGAGTGCCGGAGGCGGTCTGCAGATGGTCGTGGCCGGATTGGTTCGGGAGATGACTGCTGCCAGCGCCGTGCGGGCGGCTCTCGGCGCTGGGGCGATCGTGCTCGATACCTTGGCAGGCAATGATCGACGGCCGGTGCATGAGCAAATCCAACGAATTCGCAATTTGAGACCAGACATGTTGTTGCTGGCGGGGGGGACCGATGGTGGCAACATTCGGGATGTGGTTGAAATTGCTGAACGTATCGCCCCTGCAAAACCTCTGCCTCGATTCGGCGGAGACTTCCGCCTGCCGGTAATTTTTTCGGGCAACAGGGAGGCTGCTGCCGGCGTTGCAGAAGCCTTTGGCGATACGGTCGACCTGAAGATCGTCGATAACCTGCGGCCTGATCTGGAAAGAGAGCAGCTTGCCCCGGCACGTGATGCGATCCACGATCTCTTTCTCGAACACGTGATGGCACACGCGCCGGGATACCGGAAACTCATCCAGTGGACGGACGCTCCAATCATGCCCACACCCGGCGCCGTGGGAAAGATTCTCCAGTCGATTGCGGAACGCGAGTCGATCAATGTCCTCGGTGTGGACATTGGGGGGGCGACAACCGATGTATTCAGCGTGTTTTGTGGCGAATTCAATCGAACGGTCAGCGCAAATCTGGGCATGAGTTACTCCATCTCCAATGTTTGTGCGTCGGCCACGCTGCCTAGGATCATGAGGTGGGTTCATTTGGAAATGGATGAGCGGGAGCTGCGGAATAGAATCAAGAACAAGATGATTCGTCCGACAACTATCCCCCAAACTCTCGAGGCCCTCATCTTCGAGCAGGCTGTGGCACGTGAGGCGTTGCGGCTTGCTTTCGACCAGCACTGCGAGTTTGCGGTCGCACCCCAGGGGGGATTGCAGCCGAGGGGAATTGGGGACATGTTTCGCCAGCGCTGCGGACCGCGATCAGTGGTCGATCCGCTCCGTATGGACCTGTTGGTGGCGTCCGGAGGCGTGCTTTCTCATGCTCCCCGGATGGCGCAGACCGCCGCCATGCTGATTGATTCATTTGAGCCCGCAGGATTTACGAGGCTGGCGAAGGACAGCATCTTTATGATGCCTCACCTGGGGGTTCTCAGTGAGGTGCACCCTCAGGCCGCTCTCGAGGTGTTCGAACGGGATTGTTTGATCACTCTGGGTTACTGCGTCGCGGCTGCGGGTCAGGGTCGGATGGGCGATCCCTGTTTTGAATATGAACTTACGCATGGAGGGGGGCATGTGCAGGGCGAGGTCCGGGTTGGTGAATTGCAGCGGCTGGATTTAGACCAAGTGACCTCGGGCTGGCTTGTGGTGCGTCCCCGAATCCCCTTTGATCTCGGGAACGGTCCGGGAAAGACGGTTCGAAAGGAGGTCTCCGGTGGGACTGTTGGACTGATTATGGACGCACGTGGCCGACCGATTAGACTCCCAGAAAACCGCGAGGCATGCCGCTTGATGATGTCGCGCTGGTATTCCTCCCTAGGCTTGTTCCCAGAGGAGCAAGCCTTGCCCGGCCGTCAAGTCGCAGCGACTTAGGCAGCCACTCATGCCAAATGACACAACTCGGTTTCTTACAGAACACCGGCAGCCTGCTGGGTCCGTGACTCTGAATGTCGCTCGCACCGGGCCCGACTCGCCAGATGTGATCTTCTTGCACGGGGTGACGCGACGCTGGCAGTCGTTTCTGCCCATCGTTTCCTCGCTGGCGGTGCGTTATCCACTGGAGCTGATTGACCTCCGAGGGCACGGCGATTCCAGTCGCGCACCAAGTTACCAGGTGCGCGATTACGTCGGGGACGTGGTTAAGCGACTGGGGCAGTTGACTAATCCAGTCGTTTTGTACGGTCATTCGCTCGGGGCCATGGTTGCAGCGGCAGCAGCCGCCCAATGTCCCGAGCAGATTCGTGGCGTGGTGCTGGAAGATCCCCCATTTGAAACAATGGGGGCGAGGATCGGCCAAACTCGACTGCTCAGCTATTTTCAAGGTGTCGCCGAATTGGTGGGGAGCCGAGCGTCATTCGAAAGTTACCTCGCGCGTCTGCCCGCAATTCGACTGGTTGATCCAGCGACAGGTTGCGTACAGCGAGTTGGCGACGTCCGTGACGAGGTGTTTTTGCGATTTACCGCGCGGTCATTGACGAGACTTGATCCGCTGGTGCTCAACCCCATTGTTGCCGGGAGCTGGCTCGATGGCTTTGACTATCGCGGGGGACTTGCCAACATCCGTAGCCCAGTCCTGTTGATGCGGGCCGATCCTAACTTTGGCGGAATGCTCTCGGCAGAGGATGTAAGGTGGTGTCGGCGTGAGTTGCCGCAGGTGACCTGTCTTGAATTTTCCAAGACTCCGCACCTGATCCACATCGCCCGTCCTGCTGAAGTGGCGACGCAGGTGTTGGGGTTTGTGGAGAGTCTTGCGTACCGAAGCGATTGAATTTTTCCCGGGAAGATCAATCACCCTTCGAAATTTTTGCATACACTCGCGTCCGAGCAGCGACTGTTGGGACGCATCTTCGATGAGAGAGATTGCGATGGAGTTGGCCAAAGGCTGCTGCGTGATTCACAACGGTCGACTGTTCGATGGGAATGGGAAGCCCCCGATCCCGGATGGTCAGGTGGCCATTCAAGATGGTGTCATTCGTTACGCTGGACCTGCAAGCGAGGCGCCCGACGCGCCCATCGGTTGTGCGCGGATCGACGCCGAGGGGGGGACGATCATGCCCGGGCTGATCGAAAGTCACTTTCATCCGACATACTTCAACGTTGCTGCGCTGGAAGACCTCGATATCAAGTATCCGGTCGAATACGTGACACTCCTGGCCGCCGCAAACGCCCGGCTCGCGCTGGAGTGTGGTTATACCTCGGCACGCAGTGGTGGTAGTCTGTTCAATATTGATGTTTGGATGAAGAAGGGAATCGAACACGGCGTCCTGCCCGGTCCGCGCCTGGCAGCCAGTGGAAGAGAAATCTGCGGTGTGGGTGGATTGATGGATTGGAATCCCGACTTTCGCAAGATCGGGATGGAAGGACTTGTGCTGCTAGTGAACGGCCCCGAGGAGGCGCGAGCCGCCGTCCGGAAACTGGTAAAGGATGGGGTCGAATGGGTCAAGACATACCCCACAGGAGATGCGGCGGCTCCCGATGTTAACGACCATCACACCCTCTGCATGACATTTGATGAGATGGCCGCTGTCGTCGCGACGGCGCACAACCATGGATTGAAGGTCACTGGGCATTGTCGCGCGACGGAGGGAATCAAGAATGCGCTGCGGGCTGGCTATGACTCACTCGAACATGGGACGTTCATGGATGCTGAGGCGCTCGACCTCCTGCTCTCTCGAGACGTCCCGGTAGTGCCCGGTCTGTTTTTCGAACTTGCGAGCGTTCAGCATGGAGCCGACATTGGGATGAGCCAGAAAGTGATCGATGGTCATCAAGAGACTCTCGAAGGGGGGGCGGAAAGCTGTCGCAGGATTCTGGCGGCGGGGGGTCGGTTGGGGATGGGGGGCGACTATGGATTTGCCTGGAACCCACACGGTGATTACGCCCGCGAATTGAGCTTCTTCGTCAATTATGTGGGGATCGATCCCCACATCGTTCTCAAATGTGCGACTCGCACTGGAGCCGAAATCCTTGGGCGTGCCCAGGAATTGGGCACGCTGGAGGCTGGAAAACTAGCCGACGTGCTGGTCGTGGACGGTGATCCGCTGCGGAGTATCACGATCTTGGAAGATCGAACTAGATTCATCGCCGTGATGCAGGGCGGAATTGTCAAGGCCGGCCGGTTGACCAAATCGGCGTGGTCACAAACGGGAATCTCACGACCATAGGCCGTTGCTCTCCCAGGCCGATGGAGGACACACGCGATCAGGGTATGTTTCAGTCCACCTGGCGGATTTCCGACCGCTTTGCTTGACCGAGTTGAGGCCAACTCAGTGGTCCCAGTAATTGTGGAGATGGTCATCGACCATTGAGGCGTTGTGGTGTCCCAGCCATCCCCTGTGGCAGTCCAGGTTGACGCAACATCCAAACTGGGTTATTCGAGAGGCAATCAAGGAGTCTCCGAAACGCAGTCGCCCCTGTCGTGAGTCCAATCCCGTGGCTTGTTCCACTACGGACTGGAGCTCCGCATTAGCAACCTCGCAGCAATCGATCCCGGTCCCGTCTCTGTGGGCTCGTGATCAGTCAGTCGGGCTCCTCAGACTCCTCAGGCTCGCCGGGGACTCAGCTTCGAAAGGCGTCGATCTCCGCGCGTGTGAGGCGAGTTTGCAATCTCGCTCCAATCTGAGCCACGATCCGGGATGCCGCTGTCGACGCTAGTCGGCCGGCCTGCGGCCACGTCATCCCATTGGTGATGCCGTACAGCAGGGCCCCCGCAAACATGTCGCCTGCTCCTGTCGTATCGACGGCCTGACAAGGCACTCCACCAATTGCAATTGTCTGACCCTCGTGCATCAGAATCGCCCCGTCCGCCCCAAGGGTGAGAGCGACGTTTTCGGCGTGATGATGAATCTGCGAGGCGCAGTCGATCGGGTCATGCAGGCCGGTTAACGAGCGTGCCTCCTCGAGATTGCAGAACAGCAGGTCAATTGGCCCGCGAATCAGGTCCCAGAACTCGTCCCGATTGTTGGCGATCAGGAATGGATCGGAAACGGTGAATGCCACTCGCACACCGTTCTGTTTGGCGAGGTGAATGGCCCGGCGAGCCGCCGCTTTCTGGGTCGGGCTGCCACCGAAGAGGTAGCCCTCGATATAGACATACTTGGCCTGACCGAGTTGGGATTCGTCCAAGTCATCGATCGCCAGTTCGGAATTGATGCCGAGGTGGGTCAACATAGTTCGCTGGGCGTCTGGAGAAATCAGAATGACCGACGTTCCGGTCGGCCCATGCGCCGGGGGCGTCGGGACCTTGACTCCCAGATTCCGCATGTCCGCGAGGAAGAAGTCCCCCAGTTCATCGTGACCCACCTTGGCCGAGTAGGTCGAGCTGCCTCCCAACTCCGCGACGGCGATGACAGTGTTGGCCGCAGAACCTCCCGCACATTGCGTGAACCTCGAGTGGCGCAGGAACTCGAAGACGCGGCACTGCATTCCTTCGTCGATCAGGGTCATGATTCCCTTTTGAAACCCGAGTTCCCCAAGCACAGTGTCCGCCACGGAAGCTTGGATATCGACGAGGGCATTTCCCACCCCGTACACGTCGCAATTCATGGTCTGGTTGCCGTCCGAAGAGGTCAAGATCGAGTGTCGAGAGGTGAGACACCTTGGTGGCTTACACGAGTGACAAACAAGGCTTCACCGTTAGAGTGAGGAGTGTATCCTCTGGCGACGGAATTAACGACGTCGTGCTCGCTTTGACTTCCCACTTGCGCCAGCTAGGATTTAAGCAGTCCATTCAGATCCCTCGTCGCGATGTGCGAGACCCCATGACACAATTTGAAGCGGCCCGGCGGGGTGATGTCACCCCCGAAATGGAGTTTGTTGCCCAGCGCGAAAATCTCGCCCCAGAGCTCATTCGGGATGAGATTGCGGCAGGCCGGATGGTGATTCCCGCAAATAAGGTGCATCTGAAGATGCGCCTTGAGCCAATGGCTATCGGGATTGCCGTCCGCTGCAAGATCAATGCGAACATCGGCAACAGTGCCGTGACCAGCGACATTGATGGCGAACTCGAGAAACTGCACACAGCCGTTCATTTCGGTGCCGACACGGTTATGGATCTCTCGACTGGTGGAAACATCGATGCCATTCGAGGCCAGATCATCGCTGCGTCGCCCGTTCCTATCGGCACGGTTCCGGTGTATCAGGTTGTTCAAAACCTGCGGGATTTCCTTGATCTGAAGCCGCAACACATGCTCGACATGGTTGAGCATCAGGCCAAGCAGGGGGTTGATTACATGACCCTGCACGCCGGCGTGCTGCTCGAGCATCTCTCGAAGACCATGGGGCGGGTGACAGGAATTGTGAGCCGCGGCGGATCCCTGATGGCCCAGTGGATGATGGCTCACAGGCAACAGAATCCACTCTATACCCATTTCGAAGATCTGTGTGACATCATGTACCAATATGATGTCACTTGGAGCCTGGGGGATGGACTGCGTCCTGGGTGCCTGGCAGACGCCTCCGATGACGCTCAGTTCGCCGAGTTGGATACTCTTGGCGAGCTAACTCTCCGCGCCTGGCGTAAGAACAATCAGGTGATGATTGAAGGTCCTGGCCATGTGCCGATGGATCAGATCCCGATGAACATCGAGCGGCAGATTCGGGTTTGTCACGGTGCCCCGTTCTACGTGCTCGGTCCACTGGTCACTGACATCGCTCCCGGTTACGACCACATCACAAGTGCCATCGGGGCAGCGATCGCCGGTCAGAATGGCGCGGCAATGCTCTGCTACGTGACCCCGAAAGAGCATCTGGGATTGCCGGATGCCGAAGATGTGCGACAGGGGGTCATCGCCTACAAGATCGCCGCTCATGCCGCCGATGTGGCTCGTCATCGACCGGGCTCCCGTGACCGTGACGATGCCCTGTCGCGGGCCAGATACGAGTTCGACTGGAACGAACAGTTCAGGCTGTCGCTTGATCCCGAGCGGGCCCGCAGTATGCACGACGAAACCCTGCCTCAAGAAACCTTCAAGAGTGCGAAGTTCTGCTCGATGTGCGGTCCGAAGTTCTGCTCCATGCGCATCAACGAGGACATGCGAAAGTTGGCAGCACAGGGTGAAGTGCTCGAATTGCAGGCCTCAGTTACGACGAAGTCTGGCTGATCGGTCTGGGGTCGGTCCGACAGTTGCCCGAGCTGCTTTGGTCGATCTGAGAAGTCCTGTCCTCACTGGTTCAAGCCAGCGGGGTGGGGCTTGGGATGGGGGGGGGCTTACGGGCGGGAATCCAGTGTCCAAGCCTTGACGGGGTTTCGAGCCCTTAAAATCATCGGCTGCCCAATCGCAGGCTCAGGGGAATCTCGAGCCCGTGTTTGGCCATTAAATTCGCGTCGGCCAAGATTACCCTAGATTCCCCATCCGCAACGATCCGACCGCGATCGAGGATCAGCGTTCGCGGGCAGAGGTCGAGCACCATCTCGAGATCATGCGTAGCGATCAGTTGCGCCGCTGGCAGAATCGCCAGCAGCTCGATCAACTGGCGGCGCCCGCGTGGATCGAGATTGCTCGACGGCTCATCCAGCGCCAGCAGTTCGGGCTCACAGGCAAGAACCCCCGCCAGGCAAGCTCGCCGCCTGACGCCGAAGCTCAGTTGTCCGGGGGGCTTCGCGACCTCCGCTGCCAGTCCCACCTGAGCAAGCGATCGATCGACGCGGCGTCGGACCTCTTCCGCTGGCAGCCCCAGGTTCCGCGGCCCGAAGGCAACATCCTCGCCAATCGTAGCACAGAACAACTGGTCGTCGGGATCCTGAAACATCAGCCCCACGATGCGACGAATTTCGGCACTGTTCTGGCGGTTCACAGGCAACCCCAAGACCCGCACCGGAGGTTGGGTGGCGACGGACTTGGAGGTGGTTGACGCCGCGTTCTGTGGCCCGGGTTGCATGGTTGGTCCGGTGGGCAGGCGAACACCCGTCAGTAGCCCATTGAGGTGCATCAAAAGAGTCGTTTTTCCGGCACCGTTCGGTCCCACGAGGGCCACGCGCTCCCGCAGACGCATCCGGAAGGAGACTCCAGCCAGAGCCCACTCGCCGCTCGCGTAGCGATGGCCCAGATTCTCCACCTGAAGCAGTTCGCCACCGTTTTCGCCCACGAGCGGGGCAGGGGGTGGGCCGATGATTTCCGTCATTCCGGCATCCGCCCTGTCCAGCCCCGTGCCCACATCGCCCGTTCAACCCGATCCGCGCGATCCAGTGAACGGACTACCAGTCGCCCCAGGACCTGCGAAGCGCCCCGCCAGTTCCCCCACACCCCGGGCCGCGTCAGCGTTCGCGAATCGCGGGCCACCTGCAGCCGGTAAAGCTCCTCGGTGATCACCGAAAGATACCGGGAAGTGAAGGCGAGCTGATCAATCAGCAGTCGGGGGACTCCCACTCGACGCAGAGCCGCCAGAACCTGATCCAGTGGCGTGGTGCTGGCAAGCCAGAGTGCCGCCAGAAAACAGCAGAGCCCACGCAGAATCATCCCCGCCGCTGATTCCCACCCCGCGCGGAAGCCCTGCGACATTGGAAGGGCCAGGGCCAGTCCCAGCAGCGCGGGGCACAGCAGCCGGGCGCGTCCCAGCCAATACGAAGCAGGCACCTCCGCCAGTGATAAGCCCGCAACCACCCAGCAGAGCACCACTCCGTAAGCCGGCCAGCTGTCGACAGGTACCAACACCACCACCCCAATCGTCGCGGCCAACAGCCCCAGTTTCACCAAGGCTGGCCAGCGATGGCAGAGCGAATCGCCTGCCGCAAGATCTTGCAGCCGATCAAGATGCATGGGGCAAATCTCTGGTTTCCGCCTCGAACGGCCGGACCATGCGCGAAGAGATCAACCAGCCCAGGCAGCCGACAATCAGCGTTCCCACAATTCCCGCAGCGGCAGTCGCCACTCCGTCCCGCCAGTCTCCGGCCATCCCCGAGCCCAACGGCAACTTCCAGGAGTAGTCGTCCAGCCACAGAGAGCGCGTGGTCTGAGCCAGCTCTGACAAGCCCGTTCTCTCTGCGGCTGCTTCCAGCCCATCCGGATGCCGAGATGCCAGGGGCGACAGGAAGGCGGCGACGAAGAGTGCCAGTGCGAGTCCGGTCCAGAAACAGCGGGCCAGCGGTCCGGCCCATGCCGTGCTTGCCGTCTCATCCAGCAGGTCGGGGCGCTGCTGCTGGACCACACCCAGGACAAGGCCGGTCACAAGAGCCTCACCCACGCCGATGAGCGAGTGAAACAGGACCATCAGCAGCCACAATCGACCGAGAGAGTGCTCCCCTCGTCGGCCTGAAAGTGCCAACTCGAGGCAAAAGCAGGTCGAGGCGGCCATCACACTGACCCAGGCTGCGAGCATCCCGGCAATCACAATGCGTCGCCCCTCGCCCGGCAGCATCCGCCGGAGCCAGTCGTAGACAGCCCCCCCACCCAGGGCGCCGACAACCGCCATATTGAAAGCGTTGGCACCCAGGGCCAGCCAACCCCCATCGGCAAACAGGAACAACTGGATCAGCAAGACCAGCGAAAGAGCCACGCAGCCACCCCAAGGTCCCAACAGAATGGCGGCGAGAGTTCCTCCAATAAGGTGGCCGGAAACCGGGAACAGTCCGAGGGGAAAGTTCACCATCTGTCCCGCAAAGACCAAGGCAGCCACCATTCCCGTCAGGGGAAGTGACCTGGCGTGCACCTGCTGGTCCAGTCGGCGAATCGCCCAAGCCAAGCCACCGACCGCCGCCAGACCGGTGATGGCGCAGACAGCGGGAGACAAGTACCCGTCGGGGATATGCATGGAGGGGGGGTTAGGGAAGGGAGGTCAACTCATCCGATTGTGCAATGTACGGAACTCCGCTCAGACTCTGCAAACGCCCCCACATCGATTCTGGCTGCGATCTGGTCGTCTGCCGCTAGACCTGTTCGAGTCGAATCACGCAGAATTGCTCGAAAATCGCCTCGTTTTTGGCGGAACTGTCGATCCAACAAGCCAACCGACAACTTCGCTGCGGACCGAAACTCCCTCAGTACCCGGGCCAATGGCGCCAAACGGTCTAAAGTCAATAGCAGTCTTGGTACGAAAAACTGGGGTAGCCGTTTTTCACCGAACAGACATCAGGACCTCTCCCACCGCTGAGAGGTTCGTTGAATCGGAGTCAGACGGCTGGGTGACAGCCATCCGTGGTTTGATTGTCCGTTGCCAGCGCTCGTTGGCCGGGAGACTCAGGCACCTCAGATGGCTCATCCGCCGACTCAGCTCAGGTTCGACAGTCTGGCGACTCCGCAATCGCCATCTGCGATCCCTGGGTCAGGTCTGGCAAAGAGCCGCGTGTTGCGTCTGGTGCTCGTGCGAGTCGCTGCCATACAGGCTAGTGGCGGAAACTTGATCCGAGACACCATCAGCCGTCTTTCACAACCCCGAGAAACGATTCGACCCAGAGCCGAGTTGGTTCGCCAGGATAACCTCATGGCAAGGACCGCCGACCAACCCGGCAGAAGCGTTTCTCCAGAGGACCCGCACTCCTCTGCCGTCCCGACTGACAAGTCATTGGAGAACCCGCCATGAAGACGATCTTTACTACTGGACAAGTAGCTAAGATCTGTAAAGTCGCACCCCGCACCGTGAGCAAGTGGTTCGATTCCGGTCGCCTTCGCGGCTACCGGATCCCCGGATCACAAGACCGGCGCATTCCCCGCGAACATCTGATTCGCTTCCTCAAGGAGCATGGAATGCCCTTGGGAGAGCTGGAAGATGAAGCTGTCGGCAAGATTCTGATTGTCGGCGCCGAAGCGGTTATCCGGGGCGGCTTGAAAGAACAGATGAACCCCGACACATTCAAGCTCGACTTCGCGAACAGCGGATTCGAGGCCGGCATCCAAGCCGAGTCGCTGCACCCCGACTGCGTGGTGATCGACTTTGTCATGGGGCGGAGCGAGGCGCTCATGATCGCCCAGAACCTCCGCAAGAACGCCGAGTACGCCGACGTCGTTCTCGTCGGCCTGCTCAGCGACGACGACAACGCCAGCGGGTTCGATCGCTCGGTCTTCAGCGAAACCTTCCGCAAGCCGTTCGACGTCGCCCTGCTTGCCGAGCGGATTCGCACCCTCGTAAGCCGTCGCAAGCAACTCGCGTAAGCACCCCGACGCGGGGCTACCGCCGGTCGCCAGTGCCTCAGTCCGACTGGGAAGGTCTCGGCCCCTGGCACCGGCAGTCTCTCGTGTCTCCCTACTAGACGCAACAAGAACCGACCTGGATCACCGTCCAGGTCGGTTTTTCTGCGCGCCCCTACCGGGCGGGCCTCCCGTTCGGAGTTGGCCACCCCCAATGTTCCTATCTGGCCGCTCCCCGGGCCGGTTTCGTATCCTTCCACTGGGTCGCGTCGCCACTGATCAAGCCGCGGCCGCCTGTTGATTCGGCCGCTCCATGAATTCCTTCGAGTCCTCCCCGATTCCCTCCTGCCGAGGTTTTGTTCCCCTGCTGTCGCTGGCGGTGCTCCTGCTGACCTGCTTCGCCCTCGACCCCGCAGGCGATCGACCAGGTGGCTGGGAGGGGCCAGGCCTGACGCTGGATGAGCCTTTTCACGTCGCCCAGGGGGTCCAACTGGCGGGTCGAGTGTTCGCTGGCGATCTGGCGGGCTTCCGCAGGGTCGATTCTCAGCTCATTGATCATCCCCCGCTTGGCAGGCTCTGGCTGGGGGTTGTCCACGAATTCGCCTTCCTGGCCGCCCCACCCGTCGACCCGGCCGTTCCCTACTCCATCCGCTGTGCGAGAATCGGTTCGGCCCTCCTCTTCGCCCTGACCGTCTGGAGACTCGGCTGCTTCGCCCAGCAGGCCTGGGGATTCGTCGCGGGCGGCGGGGCAGCGCTGGCACTCACCTTGATGCCGCGATCTTTCGGGCATGGTCACCTCGCATCCCTCGAGACGCCCGTCAATCTCTGTTACCTCCTGTGCCTCCTGGCGGTCGCCGAACCTGCCCTGCAATCCACCCCCTCTGGCCGACGGGCCACAGCACCACTTCGCTTCATCGACCCGTCCGCGTCGTGGCCGATTCTCATCCGCGTCGCCTGTCATGCCGGCTTCTGGCTCGGACTGGCCCTGCTGACCAAAATGCAGGCGGTCTTTCTCCCCGTCATTCTTGCGATCTGGGCCCTTGGCTGGTTGCGAACTCGCTCGGTCCCTTGGCTGCTGGTGCTCGGAGGCGTCGCTGCTGCAGTGTTTTTGCTTGGCTGGCCCCACCTCTGGTCCGATCCATTCCAGCTCGCCTGGCGCTATTTCACCCGCTCGACCGAACGGATCAGCCTGTTGGTCTGGTATCAGGGCCGTCCTGTTCCCGACCGCGAAGTCCCCTGGCATTATCCATGGGTCGTCTTCTCACTCTCGGTCCCTCTGGGGCTCCAGTTGCTGGGCTTCATCGGAGGTCTGCACGCACTCCGTTCGCCTCGGAAATTTCCCGCCGAAACACTGCTGCTGCTGGGGGTCTGCGTGCCCTTGTTGATCTTCAGTCTGCCTGGTGTGCCTGTTTACGATGGTGAACGACTGTTTTCTGTGGTTTATCCCCCCTGGGCTGCCTTGATCGGCAAGGGGGCTCAGGTCGTTTACGGCTGGTGTCAGAACCGCTGTTCAGAACTCGGTCGCCCGCGCTGGCAAATCGCCTGTCTCCTGCTCCTCGGCTGCACCCAAGGGGTGGGGTTGTTTCGCACAGCCCCTTGTTGGCTCCAATACTACAATCTCGCCTGCGGAGGGCTGCCGGGGGCCGTCCGCCTCGGCCTCTCCCCCGGGTACTGGGGGGATGGCTTGACCAGTCAACTGCTCCGCGATGTCGCCCGTCACGTGCCCCCCGGCTCCACTCTCCAATTGGCCCCGGTTCTTTACCCCGCACAGTGCGACGAACTGCTGAGACAGGCCTATCCTCTGAAAGAACGAAGGATACGCCTCATCCCCCGTGGCACTGCCGCTCCGGGTGAGTCTGTCTTCACGCTTCTGTACAACCGTCCTGAGTATCTGCCCGTGGAACTCCAAACGGCTTCCCCAGACTGGGTCTTGGTTAAATCCTGCGAGGGAGTTTGGCAGGCTGGCCTGTTTCGGGAACATTGAACTCGCTTGGCCTGTCCCAATGGGCTTTCCCAGCTCACCTCGACCCCCATTCTCCCGGTGACTGAATCGGTCCAAGTTAAGAGTTAGACAGCCTTTCGGTTTTCTCTGCAGCGAGCGAACCAGTCTTCCTGAGGCACTGCCGCCCAAACCCCATGTCCGAACTCAGCCACTTTGATGCCTCCGGTGCCAGCCGCATGGTGGATGTGGGGCTCAAGGACTCCACTGTTCGCAGGGCTGTCGCCGAGGGAATGGTTCGAATGCTGCCTGCAACGCTGCAGACAATTCGCGACTTGAGGATCTCTAAGGGGAACGTGTGCGAAGTCGCCCGGCTGGCGGGCATCATGGCGGCCAAGCAGACTCATCTGCTGATTCCGCTCTGCCACCCGCTCCCTCTCGAGTCGATCGAAGTCCATTTCGAGTTTCCCGCCCAAGAGCTCATGAGGATTGAGGCTGAGGTCCGGGTTTCGGGAAAGACCGGCGTCGAGATGGAGGCTCTCACGGCAGTGTCGGTAGCCGCCCTCACGGTTTACGACATGTGCAAGGCCATCGATCGTGGCATTGTGCTTGGGCCCATCCGGCTCCTCGAAAAATCGGGTGGCAAGAGTGGTCATTATGTGGTTCCTCAACCCCCCGCGTGTTCAGCTGTGGGTGAGGCCGAGGCAGGAAAGGAACGTCCGTCATGAATCCACAGCTTGCAGCCCAACCCCTGGTTTCGCCGCTCTCCATGGCACAGTCCCTGGTGGCCGGGGAACTCGCCCAGTGCGAGCGGATCTTCCAGGCCGAACTGGCCCATGCTTCTCCGCATGTCGATCAGCTCCTGGCCCACCTCAGTCGCTACCGTGGTAAGCGACTGCGGCCAATGCTCGTCCTGCTGGTCGGGCGGGCCTGTGGCTCGCTGGACGAAGGCCACGCTGTGCTGGCGGCGTCGATCGAGATGATTCACACTGCCACGCTGGTCCACGACGATATTCTCGACAATGCGTCTCAAAGACGGCACGTGGAGACTGTGAACAGCCGCTGGGGAAGCCATGTCAGCGTGCTGCTGGGAGATTACCTCTTCACGCATGCCTTCCACCTCGCCAGTCAACTGGGGGATGCAGCTGTCTGCCGGGCTCTTGGACGGGCGACGAACCGGGTATGTGTCGGTGAGCTGACCCAGGTCTTCGAGAGCGGGAACCTCGATCTCCCCGAGGAGACGTATCTCGACATTATCGACGGCAAGACCGCCGAACTGTGCGCCGTCGCCTGTGAACTGGCCGCCCGTCGGTCGGGAATGAGTGCATCGATCTGCCAGTCTCTCGACGCCTACGGCCGGTCGCTGGGGGCAGCCTTTCAGATCGCTGATGATCTCCTCGACCTGGTCGGAACCGAGGCTCGAGTGGGCAAGACGCTCGGCAGCGACGTGCAGAACGGCAAACTCACTCTGCCACTCATCCATCTCCTCACGACTGGTCGCGACGAGGACCGACAGCAGGCCAGATCCCTGTTGGCCCATCCTACCCGGTCAAGTCCCGGCAGCCTGCTGCAACTGCTGCGGGACAATCGCTCCCTCGAGTATGCACAGGCCCGCGCTGGTGAGCTGATTGTGGCCGCTCGCCTCCACCTGCAGTCTCTGCCAGCTTCTACCGCCCGCCAGGTCCTCGAAGATCTCGCCGAGTTCGTCGTCGCCCGCAACAATTGAGGCCGGATTCTTTCGATTGTCTCTTCGTGGATGTCGAAGGGTGGCTTCCCGCAATTTTTTCCGAGAACTTCCACCGACCCACGGCACTCACTTGAATTCGGATCGATGCCACACGAGACGCGGCTTAACCCACTCAGAGTCGCAGCAGCCAGCCCACCACCGCCGCTCCTGCCAGCACCCACCCCAATCCGATTCGAAACCGCAGTAGCGCGACCCCGGCCATAAGGGAAATTCCTAAGGCCAGTCCATC